>Ga0255338_1001577_pt1 | contig 41510 bp, 29 predicted proteins | sample MeOH1_35cm_T4_19_FD_203715 | JGI IMG/M metagenome (GOLD analysis project Ga0255338, IMG submission 203715) | Sandy soil microbial communities from University of British Columbia, Vancouver, Canada - MeOH1_35cm_T4_195 | ecosystem: Engineered > Artificial ecosystem > Sand microcosm > Unclassified ... | reverse complement strand
GCCCAGTTCGAGCGTGGCACGGGCCTGATCTTCCCGCATATCTTCGGTCGTGTCGCCCAAGAGAATGGCATCGAGCATCGACTGGCCAAGCCCTACCTCCCCTGGACCAACGGCCAGGCCGAACGCAAAGGAAGCGACCGTAAAATCCTTCCATTATGCATCCATCGCAGAGTTGCGGCGGCACGTCCGTGATTGGCTGATAGCTTACAGCTTTGCCAAGCAGCTCAAGGCCCTCAGATTCAAAACGCCCTACGAGGCCGTCGCCGAACTCTGCAAATCAAAGCCCGACGTCTTTAGCGTCAAGCCACACCATCACATGCTCGGACTAAACAACTAGAGCGTCGTACGGAAAAGTGGGAACCGGTTTTGCGCTTAAAATGATGCGACCACAAAAACTTAGAGCGCGCGTCCCGCGTCCGATTTAACGCAGCGCGCTCTAAGCTCTGCGCCACTATTCCACATCTCTGAAATCAGGCCTTCAACTTCCACCCGCGCTTGAGCAGCGTGTAGCACAGAAGGCCCAGACCGATATTCAGCCCCAACAGCACCAGACTGCCCACCACCACATCGCCGTCCGCCGCCGCGACGAATCCGTAGCGGAAGCCGGAAATGGCGTAGAAGAAGGGATTGGCATGGCTGATAGCGCGGAACACAGGCGCCAGCCGGTCGATCGAGTAGAAAGTCCCCGACAACAGAGTCATCGGCCCGATCACGAAATTGGTGATGGCCGCGGCATGATCGAACTTTTCCGCCCAGATCGAAGTCAGCACGCCGATAAAGGCCGTCAGCCCCGCGCCCATCAGCCCGAACCACAGGATCGCCCAGGGGTGAGCGGGGGTCACATGCACCCCCGGCCAAAGCGCCATCGCCCCCCACAGCGCGAGTCCCACGCAGACAGCCCGCGTCACCGCCGCGCTGACCAGCGCCAGCAGCAATTCGCTGACCGACAGCGGCGGCATCAGATAATCGATCAGCGTCCCCTGCATCTTGCCCGCCAACAGGGAAAAGCTGCTGTTGGCGAAGGCGTTGTTCATCATGCCCATGATCATCAGGCCCGGCGCGATGAAATCCGCGAAAGGCACGCCCAGCACCTGCCGATTGACCCCGCCAAGCGCCAGGGTGAAAATCACCAGGAACATCAACGTCGTGACGGCAGGCGCCCAGATGGTCTGAAGCTGCACCTTCATGAAGCGCCTGACTTCTTTTCTATAGAGCGCGCGGGTTCCCGCCCAGTTGACATTGCGGATGACCAACTCGCCCGGTTCATGGAAAGGCGGCTGATGCGATAGGGAGGCAGCAATTTTGGACTGGTCGTTCATGGTCGGATCGACTATCGGCTGAGGGGTTGTGCCGCAAGGGCGTTATGCACGGGAAATTGAACCCATGCTGGCGCGCCCCATATAGGGCGCGGATTTGAAATTTTGAGGAGTCATTCATTGTCCTGGACCGACGAGCGTATCGACCAGCTCAAGGCAATGTGGGAACGGGGCCTGACCGCCAGCCAGATCGCGGACGAACTGGGCGGGGTCAGCCGCAACGCGGTGATCGGCAAGGCCCACCGCCTGGGCCTGCAATCCCGCCCTTCCCCCGTTAAAGCCAACGAAGTGCCGAAAAAGGCCGCACCGCCCTTGCGCAAGCCTGCGCCCGAGGCCGAAGCGCCCAAGCCGGCCGCTCCGGTGCATCACGCCGCCCCCTCGCCGGTCCGGCCTGCGCCTCCTGCCACGCCCGCCCCGGCTCCGGTGACCGCCGCTCCGGCAACGGAAGCGCCTGCCGCGCCGCAGCCCCGCATCATCTCCGTCGGGCCGGGCGGCTTCCTGCGCCAAGGCCCCGGCGACCAGCAAGCGCCGATTCCGCCCGCACCGCCTCGCCGCCTGGTGCCAGCCAAGCCCAGCCCTGAAATCGCCGGCAAGACCACTCTGCTGGACCTGACCGAACGCATCTGCAAATGGCCGATGGGCCATCCGGGCGAGCCGGACTTCCACTTCTGCGGTGAAACGGTCAATCCGGGCTTCCCCTATTGCGTCGAACATTGCGGCCGTGCCTATCAGGCTCAGTTGCCGCGCGGCACGCGGCGTCCGCCGCCGCCGCTGCCCTTTGGCGGGCCCAGGGTTCGTTAAAAAACACGACAGATGCGAAAAAGGCCGGCTCTCAGAAAGAGCCGGCCTTTTTTCCTTTGCGCGTCCCGCTTGCGCACGATGCGCAGCCGCTTATAGCTATGCCCATGTCCGATCTGTTCGAGAGCCAGCCCACTTCTTCCCCCGGCTATGATGCCTCCACCATCGAAGTGCTGGAAGGACTGGAGCCGGTTCGCCGCCGCCCCGGCATGTATATCGGCGGCACGGACGAGCGGGCGCTGCATCATCTCGCCAGCGAAGTGCTCGACAACAGCATGGACGAAGCGGTGGCGGGCCATGCCACGCGGATCGAGGTGCTGCTGGAGCCGGGCAACAAGCTCACCATCACCGACAATGGCCGCGGCATCCCGGTCGATCCGCATCCTAAATTTCCTGGCAAGTCGGCGCTGGAAGTCATCCTCACCACGCTCCATTCGGGCGGCAAGTTCACCGACAAGGCCTATGCGACTTCCGGCGGCCTGCACGGCGTCGGCATCAGCGTGGTGAATGCGCTTTCGATCATCACCGTGGTCGAGGTGGCGCGGAACAAGGAACTGTTCCGCCAAAGCTTTACCCAGGGACTGCCCAGCAGCGGGCTGGAGAAGGTAGGCGCGGCGCCCAACCGGCGCGGCACATCGGTCAGCTTCGTGCCCGATCACGAGATTTTCGGGGAGCAAAAGTTCAAGCCCTCCCGCCTCTACCGGCTGGCGCGGTCGAAGGCCTATCTGTTCGCGGGCGTCGAAATCCGCTGGAAATGCGCGCCGGAGCTCATCAGCGACGATACGCCGCCAGAGGCAGTGTTCCAGTTTCCCGGCGGCTTGGCCGATCACCTCAAGGAACAGGTGGGCGACCGGGAATGCGCGACCAGCGCCTTTTTTTCCGGTTCTCAGGATTTCCCCGATGCCGCCGGGCGCGTCGAATGGGCGGTGGCATGGCCGCTCTGGTCGGACGGCAGCTATAGCTGGTATTGCAACACCATCCCGACACCCGACGGCGGCACCCATGAAACCGGGCTGCGCGCCGCGCTGGTGAAGGGCATCCGCGCCTTTGGCGAACTGGTGGGGCAGAAGAAGGCGAAGGACATCACCGCCGACGACATCGTGACCTCTTCGGAGGTCATGCTGTCGGTCTTCATCCGCGATCCCCAGTTCCAGAGCCAGACCAAGGACCGGCTCACCAGCCCGGAGGCCGCGCGGCTGGTCGAGAACGCCGTGCGCGATCATTTCGACCATTATCTCTCCGACCATATGGAGCGAGGCAAGGCGCTGCTCGCCTATGTGCTCGACCGCATGGACGAGCGGCTGAAGCGCAAGCAGGAAAAGGAGGTCAAGCGCAAGACCGCCACCAGCGCCCGCAAGCTGCGCCTGCCGGGCAAGCTGACCGATTGCTCGAACGACGATCCTGAAGGCGCGGAAATCTTCCTGGTCGAGGGGGACTCGGCCGGTGGCTCGGCCAAGCAGGCGCGCGACCGCAAGACGCAAGCCATCCTGCCCTTGCGTGGCAAAATCCTCAACGTAGCGTCGGCCAACACCGCCAAGATCCTCGCCAATCAGGAAATTGCCGACATGATCCTGGCGCTGGGCTGCGGCACGCGCAAGGACTGCAACCCCGATCACCTGCGCTACGAACGCATTGTCATCATGACCGACGCGGACGTCGACGGCGCGCATATCGCGACGCTGCTGATGACCTTCTTCTTTCAGGAGATGCCGGAACTGGTGCGGCGCGGGCATCTCTATCTGGCGCAGCCCCCGCTCTATCGCCTCGTTGCCGGGGGCAAGAGCCTGTACGCCAAGGACGATGCGCATCGCGAAGAGATTTTGCGCAAGGAGTTCAAGGGCAAGAAAGTCGAGGTCAGCCGCTTCAAGGGGCTGGGCGAGATGAATCCGGGGCAACTGCGCGAAACCACCATGGATCCCAAGACCCGCAGCCTGATCCGCGTCACCCTGCCCGACGATATCGAGGACCGGCAGCAGGTGCGCGAACTGGTCGAGCGGCTGATGGGCACCAACCCGGCGCATCGCTTTGCCTTCATTCAGGAAAATGCCGCGAACGTGGACGAAGAAGCCATCGACGCCTGAGCGATTTACTTGAAAATCGCGGCGAGCCGGGAACGATTTACTGGAAAATCGCGGCGAGCCGGCTCTTTTGCGTGATTCGTGCCTAGCGCCGCGTTAACCAGCGCGGCGCACCGGATGTTCAATTTTTGGCGCGATACGGGCAAGCATGTCAGGCTTCGCCCCGATCCTTCGCCCGGCCCTGCGCCACGTCGCGCTTCGCGCCAGCCCTGCCCTGCTCCTGGCGACGGCAAGCGGTCATGCCTTGGCGCAGGCGCCGCTGGCGGCCTTTCCGGACGCCTTCAGTCAGGGTCGCGTCGCCTATACGCCGGCGGACCGCATTTCCGCCAATCTTCTCGCTGGCGGCATGAGCCGTCTGGCGGCGATCAGCGCGCAGCAGGGCGGCGGAGCCAGTCAGACCCCTTGGGCGGCAGAGCCTATCGTTACGGATGCGATCGTCAACGATCGCCGCATCAACGGATTCATCGGCAAGCTGCCCGGCCGGCAGTTGCAGGGCGTCCAGCTTTCCGTTGTGAGCTATCGCCAGCCGGAACTGGTGCCCGGCTTCATGCGCGGCTTTTTGCCAGCGCCGACGGCAACCACCATCCCGCAGGCTGGCGCCTTCGTCATGCCGTCCCGTCCTGTTCCCGCTCTGCCGGGCCAGCCGCCGCGCAATGGGCAGCCCGACATATTCGGTTCGGTCGCCATGCCGATCTCCCGGACCCTGCTCGACGGCAAATGGGCATCCGTTTCAGCGGCCCTGCCCGGCAAGGGGGTTTGGAGCGCTGTCCTCAACGCCGCTCGCGGCTCGTCGACGCAGCAGCAGGTCGAAATGATCAATAGCTGGGTCAACCGGCGGCTGCGCTTTGTGGATGACCGGCAGGGCGGGGACAATTGGGCTTCGGCTGCGCGGACGCTGCAAAGCGGCGCTGGCGATTGCGAGGATTATGCCATCGCCAAGATGAAGCTGCTGGAAGCCGCGGGCTTCGACCGGCACGCCATGTTTCTGGTGATCGCCCGCGATCTGGTGCGGCAGGCAGACCACGCCGTGCTGGCGGTGCGGATCGGCGGGGATCTTATGATCCTCGACAATATGACCGACCGGGTGCTGCCTTCATCCAGCGTCAGCGACTATCGGCCGATCATGAGCTTCAATGCCTTTGGCCGCTGGACCCATGGCTATCGGATAACGACGCCTAAGCCGGTGCAATTCGCGGCGCGTTGAATTTGAGAACAACGGGCTCCAGCGCAGGAGCACGTTATCCTTACCGCTCCCGTAGCGCCTCCGACCGCGCCTTCATGATGGGCTTGAGCAGATAGGCCAGCACCGATTTTCGGCCAGTCATGATCTCCACGTCGCACACCATGCCCGGCGTGATCGGCAGCTTATGCGCGCCAGTGCCGATCCAGGCGCGGTCCGTCTCCACGACGACGGTGAAATAGGCTTCCCGCGTCGCTTCGTCATAGACGCTGTCGGCGGAAACCTGCTGCACGGTCCCAGACAGCCCGCCATAGATGGAAAAGTCATAGGCCGTCACCTTCACCACCGCGCGATCGCCGGTCTTGATGAAGGCGATGTCGTTGGGCTTCACCCGCGCCTCGACCAGCAGTTTATCGCCCACCGGCACGATCTGCATGATCTTCTGCCCCGGACTGACGAAACCGCCGATCGTCGTCACCTGCACGTCATTGACAACGCCGTCGACGGGCGAGCGGATCTCCGCCCGCTGCGCCCGTCCTTTTGCGCCCCGAAGAGACTCGCTGTTGACGGCTATCTTGGCTTCGAGTTGACTGCGTTCATTGAGCGCATCCTGCCGGAACTGGAAATTCGCCTCGGACAGTTGCGCCTGCGCTTCGCGGATAGCGGCTGAGGCACGCGACGCCTGTTGCTGCGCCGCGTTCAGCCGCCCCTGCGCATCCACCAGATCGCGACGGGCATCCAGCAATTCGGTCTGCGGGATGATCGACTTTGCGGCGAGCGGTTCCAGCATCGACACACGCTGGCGTGCCAGTTGTACGCTTCCGCCGAGGCTGTCGATGGTCGCCTGCGCCTCGCCCAGTTCGCGGCGACGCTGATCGACGGCAGCCGCCATCGCATCCTGCTTGCTGCGCAGCGCGGACTGGCGGACTGCGGCAAGCGCCTGTTCCTGCTGACATTCCGGCCCGCCGGTGGCGCAGGCCGCGCCGGTGCCTGTGCCTTCCTTCTCCAGACGTCCGGCACGCGCGGTCAGCGAGCGCGTCTCCGCCTGAAGCTGCCCCAGTTCGGACGCCAGCATGGCGTCATCCAGGCGCACCAGCAATTGGCCCTTGCTCACCTTCTGCCCGGAGCGGACCAGGATTTCCTCGATTGTCGTCGGTTCGGCGGACTGGATGACCTGCGCCTTGCTGGACGGGATCACCCTGCCCTGCCCATGCGTCACTTCATCCACCGGCGCCAGGCTGGCCCACATAAGGAAGGCCAGCATGCCGCCGCCGCTGTAGAGAATGACCTGCTTGTTGCCCGGTTGCCTCCGCAGCCAGCGTACCCAGCGCGAAATCATGGTTGCACCCCTTGGATATTATGGTCGTCGGCGGCCAGCGCTACAGGCCCAGCCTTCAATTGCCGCTTTTGTTGGAGGGCGAGCATATCGCTCAACGCGCCGCCGCTTGCCGAAGGATCGGGAATGGAAAGCTTCCATCCCTTGGTCGGGTCCATGCGGCCGCCCACATCGTTCGACGCCCGGCGTTCGGGCAAGGCCGCGATGGGCGGATAGTCGATCGCGGGTTCCGCAACCGCGGCGAAGCGCGCCGGATCGAAGGCGGGAATTTTTTCGCCCCCCGCATAGCGCCCGGTGAACGCCCCCGGCAGACCCCAGCCGCCCGGCCAGCGATAGAAGATATGCACGCCGACCTGCGCCAGCTTCGCCAGATGCGGCGCCCAGCGCGGGAAGACGTAATCGGCATGATAATGGGTCGCGGTGCCCACCTCTTTCTCGACCCGTCCGGCCAGCGCATCCGCGGCGATCCGCTTCGCCCGGTTCCAAAGGTCCGGCAGCGGGCGGCGCGCAAGGGCGCCGTCGCAGACGAAGCTGAACTGGCAGACCGATGCGTCGAAGCGCTGGTAGACGACGCCGCACACCGTCTTGGCGAAGGCGGGATGGCGAACGCGGTTCAGCACCACCTGCGCAACGGCGCGCTGGCCACTTTCGGGCTCGCGAGCCGCTTCATAATAGACGGCTTGGGTCAGGCACTGGAGCGCGCGGTCATGATCCTCGCCCACTGTCGCCAGCGCGCGGAAGGGCTTGGCCGAAGCGATCGCGCCGCCGGAGAAGCCGAGACGCTGATTTTCCTCGCGGGCCTCGTCGCCTTCCGCTGCGCCGTCGGTTTGCTCGGTCATCTGGACCAGCGCAAGATATTGGCGCGGGATTGCAGGAGCCGATTCCACGATTTTTGCCTGCATGGCGGGGCGAGGCTGTTCATGGTGCCAAAGCGCGGCCGTCGCGACCGCCAGGGCCACTGGCGCTGCGATGCCGACGCTGCGGACCAGAACGCTCATAGCCCTGCCCCCCGCTGGAGCTGGCCGATGATCTCGTCACGCGGCCCATCGGCCAGCACGACGCCCTGATCGATCACGATCAGCCGGTCCACGATCCGCAACAGCGCATGACGGTGGGTCGACACGATCAGCGTCTGATCGGGCTCCAGCGCCTTTTCCAGATGGTCGATGAAGAGATTCTCGGTCTGATTGTCCATCGCGCCGGTCGGCTCGTCGAGGAAGAGCAGCTTGGCCGGTTCCACCAGCGCGCGCGCCATGACCAGGAAGCTGCGCTGCCCGCCAGAGAGGCGGCTGCCGCGTTCCCCGATATGCAGGTCGAACCCCGCAGCATCGCGTCCGAAGAAGCGCGACGCGCCTGAGCGCTCCAGCGCCTCCAGCAGCTTTTCGTCGCTGGCTTCGCGTGCGCCCAGCAGCAAATTCTCCCGCACCGATCCACTGAACAATTCAGCATCCTGCCCGACATAGCGGAAGGCGGAACGCAGCTCATGCGGATGATATTGGCGACTGTCGATTTCATCGATGGTCAGCAACCCGCCAGTAGGCGGATAAAGGCCGCAGATCACCCGGCCCAGCGTCGATTTGCCCGATGCCACCCGGCCGATCAGGCCGACGCGCTCGCCCGGCTCGACCCGCAGATTGATGCCGCGCAGGCTTGGCTGGCTGGCGCCGGGATAGGCGAACTCCAGCCCCTGCGCGACGATGGCGCCCTTGCGTATCTTGGGGATGATGCCCCTTGCGCCGTCCAGCCGCTCGTCGGGCTGGTCGATCAGCGTCTGGAGGCTGTCGAGCGTCGTCATCGCCTGCCGCGCCCGCACGATGACGAAGGCAAGCTGCCCCACCGGCGCCAGCGAGCGCCCGGCCAGCATGACGATGGCGATGATCGCGCCCATAGAGATGTCGCCCGCGGCGAACATGTAGAAGCCGCCGATCACCAGGGCGATGCTCGTCACCTGCTGGCACAGCGCGGCCAGGGTCACGCTCTTCGAACTCAGGCGCCGCAGCTTTTCCTGCGTCGCCGCGCTCATCCGGGCATAACGGCGCCAGCGCTCCAGCATCCGCCCTTCGGCCCGGCAAGCCTTCAGCGTCTCGATGCCGCCAATGGCCTCGACCAGCGCCGCGCTTTGCAGGCTGGAATCCGCCTGCGCATCGCGTGACAGGCGGGCCATCGACCGTTGCAGGAAAAATCCTGCGCTCGCCATGATCCCCATCATGACGACCGGTACGATGGCCAGCCAGCCACCCAGAAGCGCGATAATGCCGACGAAGAAGAAAAGGAAAGCAATGTCCACCACCAGGACCACAGTGGTCGAGGTGAAGAATTCACGCACGGATTCGAACTCGGACACCCGCCGCGCCAGTGCGCCGGTGCTGCCTGAGCGGCTTGCCAACGGCGTGTTCAGCACCTTTTCGAACAGACGTTGCGAGAGGCGTTCGTCGATCTCGCGCCCCGCCTCGTCCACCAGCCTTGCGCGGGCTATCCTGAGCGCGAAATCCAGGCTGAAGGCCAGCATCACGCCGATGCCCAGCACCCAGAGGCTGGACGCCGCCTTGTTGGGGATGATCCGGTCATAAACGTTCATCGTGAACAGCGGCAGCGCGAAGGCGAGCAGGTTGATGATCGCCGCGGCCAGCATCACATAGCCGAAGCCACCGCGCGCGCGCCATACTTCCCGCCAGAACCAGTGCTGGCGCACTCGCTCGTCCCAGGGACGTTCCTCGGCGCGTTCGCGGCCATGGTCGGCCATGACGACCAGCGCTTCGCCGGTGAAATAGCCTTCAAGATCGCTCAGCGGCGCCCATACCGCTTCGCTCGCATGAGGAAGCTGGACCAGCGCATCGCCGGCCTTGATGTCCAGCAGCAGCAGGAATCGCCCGCCCCGGAGCGGCAGGATGGCGGGCAGATTGCCCGGCCGCCATTTGTCCAGCCGTCCCCGGACATGATCGCTCAAGAGACCGATCTGGTCGAGCGCGGATTCCGCCTGATGAAAGGGCAGACGCCCGGACTCGTCGACGGCCAACCCTGCGCGAAGGCTTACAATGCCCGGCGACCGGTCGAAATGCCGCGCCGCATGGGCTATGCTCTCCACCAGCTCGTCGCTGGGCGTGCCTTGATGGTCCAGCCATTCGGCCAGACTGAGTGTGCTTCGTTCCAACATTGTTTCCCCGCCCGTCCGGGCTTGCGCCCGGATGGCCCCAAAGATGGATCTCAGCCCGGATAACGCCGCCGCTGCAATTCAGCGGGCGGCAGATCAGGGACATCATATTTCTTCCGCGCATAGGGGTTTGCGCCCGAAGGTGCCGCTATGCCCAGAGTATCGAGAAGCGTGTTGGTGGCAGCCAGGATCTGATATTGCGCGAAAATCTCGGAGAAACGCGCCGTCTCGGTCCGCACCTGCGTGTTGAAGCGGGTGTTCTGGCTGTCCAGAACGTCCAGCAGCGAGCGCCGCCCGACATTGAACTGCTCGCGATAGGACACCAGCAGTCCGTCGGACACCGTGCCCTGCCGCGACAGGTCGGTAACGCGCTTCTTTTCCGTATCCCAGCGATTCCAGGCGGTGCGGACGTCTTCCTCCGCCTCGCGTTGACGCTGACTCAGGCGGAAACGCGCTTCGCTCGACCGACGGGTCATTTCCTGGACCTTCGCCCGGTTGATGCCGCCATTGTAAAGCTGCCAGCGCACGACCACCCGGCCCTGAATGTCGTTGGTGTTGCCTTTGAAGCCGTCCACGTCCTGGCCGACGCGGCCGGTTCCTTCCAGCGAAACCGTCGGCCCGAGTTCGGACTTGGCCTCATCCACCACGGCGTGGGCCGCCTGAATATCGGCCTCCGCTTCGCGGACCAGCGGATTGTTCGTGCGCGCGGCGGCAATGGCTTCGTCCAGCGACGGCGGCACCGCGCCCGTCACCGGATCGGGCATGGTGACCTGATCGATCGACAGGCCCGTCAGCGTGCGGAACTGGATGGCGGCATTGGTCATATCCTGCTCCGCCTCGCTCTTGCGGACGAGGGCAGCTTGGAGTCTTTCCTCGGCCTGCTGCTGGTCGGCGATGCTGATCGACCCCTTGGTCACGCCTTCGCCCAGGTCGCCCAGCAACTTGCGGTGGAAGGCGATATTGTCATCCGCCGCCGCCACGACCCGCTGCTGAAGCATATAGTCGAGATATTGGCGGGTGACGTTCAACGCCACGAACTGCGAACGCTCACCGACGCGCAGGGCCGCGCCGTCGGTCCGCGCTGCCTGCCGCCGCTTTTCCGCGCTGCGATAGCCCGAATCCCAGACGGTCTGCTCCGCCCGGACGCTGGCCTCAAGCGGCCAGAGCGTCTGATCGTCCAGGTTGAGGGCGCGGCGGGTCGCGTTTTCCAGACGGCGGACGCCGGCCGATCCCTCTACGCTGACGCGGGGCAGATAAAGACCCTGCGCCTGTTCACGTTCGAACTCGATCGCTTCCTTGTTCTGGATCGCCTGGTTGATCTCCGGATGGCTGTCGATCGCCGCAGCGATCGCACTCTTGAGATCGGTGGTCTGGGCCCAGCCCGTGCTGGCCCCCATGGTCCCGAGCGCCGCCGCACAAAGGGCGATCAGGCTGCCGCATGTCTTGCGCATGATAGTCATGCCTTCTTCCCCTTAATTCGCGCTGGCGGTGATTTCGACCCGACGATTCATCGGTTCGCGCACACCATCGGCGGTTTCGATCTTCAACTGGGTTTCGCCCAGGCCATTGACGGTCATGGCATCCGTGGCAATGCCGCCCTGGCCCATCAGGCCGGCGACATTCTGCGCCCGGCGCAGCGACAGACCGTCATTATAACGGGTGCCGCCCGAGGTGTCGGTGTAGCCGGTGACGCCGAAGCGCTTCCACCCGCATTGCGCCGCCGTCTGCGTCAGCGTGGCGATGGTGCTCGCCCCCTCCGGCAGCGGGGTGTCCATGTTCCAGTCGAAGAAGATGGACACCGCCGGTGCCGTGCAGTCCAGCGCGGGTGGGGCTGAAACTGCCGACACCGGCGGCGGTGGCGGCGCCGAAAGGCGTGCCACAAAGTCGTCGCACTTGTTGATGCTGTCCGCATCCTTCGTGCCGGATTTGATGAAACCGATGGCGATGCCGCACTGGTTCTTCGCCTCGACGGCGTAGGTCCAGCGGCTGTCCTGCGCCGCGCGGACGCCGGCGTCGCCCACCGCCTTGACCGCCGTATCGTAACGGCTGGTCAGCGCATCCCTCAATTCGGACTTGCCGAGTTGCAGCAAGGGCGAAGCAGGCGCCGCCCAGGCTGCGGTCGTCGTCAGCATGGCAGTCACCAGCCCGACGGCGGCCGCCCTTTCCAACGCATTTCGCATATTCACTCTCCCCAAAATTCCCCGCGAGAAAATTTCCAGATCAGCCCCACGATCAGGCATGGGCGACCGCCATCGCTTCGTGCGCCGCCATCGCCGCGTCGAAGATGGCGGTGGCCGCTGCCAGATGTCCGCTGTCCACCGCCTCGCCCGCTACCGGGTTGAGGAGGAAGGGCGCGGCGACATGCTCGCCACCTGGCAAAGCGGCCAACAGCGCATCGATATTCGGCACGTCATGGGCACCCAGCGCTTCCTTCACGACCTCGGCCGCATTGGCAGCCGGAGCGGCTTGCTGCGCGGCTGCCAGAACCGCCGCCGCATTGCCGTCAAAGGCAGGCGGCAGATCGATCGACTGCGCCAGCAGGCCTTGATGAGCGCCGAGATCGGGCGGAGGCGCCTGATCCGTTTCGGCTGCCGCGGCATGCGCATCGCCGCTGTTGGACAACGTGGCATGCTCCGGTGCAGCCTCCTCGCCGCCATGGCTGGTCGGCGCAGCGGGTTGCTGATGCGTGGCTTGATCGTCTGTCGCAGCGAGCGAAGTCGGCTGGCTTTCCTGCGTCGTGGTCGGCTCGGCCGTGACCGAGGCAGCCGGCGCGGTTTCCGTGACCGGCGCGGTGCTGTCGGTCGTTGCCGGCGCAGGCTGCTGCTCGGTCGTGGGCTCGGTTGCGCCCGCCACCGCGACCAGGCTGGCCGCTATCAGCGCCTGGTTGAAGCCGCTGGCCGTGCTCTCCGTCTTGCTGGCGTCGCTTTCCTTGGCCCCGGTGGCGAACAATACGTCGCCGATCGTGCCCTTGGTGCCGTCGGTGCGGACGAAGCTCGCTTCACCCAGCACGGTGACGTCGCCATTGGCCGCGGTATAGCTGTTGCCGTCGGCGTTCAGTTCGATCGCGGCGATGCCGGCATCGGTCAGCGACTTGAACTCGCCCGCATCGACCACGCCATTGCCGTTCGCGTCCTGCCACACGCCGAATTCAGCGAATGCGGCATCCTTGGCATCGAACACGCCATCGCCATTGCTGTCATAGGCAAGGCGCAGACCCTCCAGGTCGCTCGCTGCGCCGGGCGCGTCGTCAGAGAAAGCGATGTCGTAACTGCCACCCGTTGCATGGGCGAGCAGGCCATCTTCGGGTGCAACCCAGGCGGTGTTCACTTCACCAGCGCCATAATCATGGGTCACGCCGGCGGAAAGGCCCACAAAATTCAGGCCGTTGCCGTCGAGGTCGATCGCGATAGGGGGAACGCCTCCATTGAGCGACAGCGTCGTGGCTGGCGTACTGTCACCGTCCGAATCCGTCACCGTGACATGGAAATCGAGATGCAGCGCCTGTGCGGAAGTGATCTGGCGGATGACGCCCACGTCGACGATCTTGATAACGTCATTGTCCGTCAAGGCGGCTGCTTGAGGGCCGGTCAGCAGCGTAGGCGTCGCGGTGGTGCCCAGGGCGCCGTCAAAACTATAATATTGACCGCTGATTCCCTGCACCGAGGTCACAATCTGCATACCGACAAGCTGGTAGCCCGCAGGCACAAGCTTGGCGTAATCCGCATTCTCGATAACCAGAAGCTTCTCGTTGCCGGTGAGGCTCACGGAGCTGAAGCTGCTCGGCTTCGTCGCGGCGGTGAACAGATCGCTTGAGTCCACCGCTACGGCGATCGTGGTGGGAGCGCCCGCGCCAACGCCGCCGCTGCCGTTCGATGGAGCAAGCTTCAGAACGACGACCAGATCCTCGGTCGTCAGCTGGTCGAGGATCACAAATGCGCCCGTGGCCGTGGCCGTGCCCGCGCCGTTCGTGGAGGTTCCGGGATTCGATCCGTAGAAATTGAAGTCCATAACATTCTTGGCCTGCAACGAATTACCGCCCGCCGCGATGTCAGAACTGCTGATAGATACCCAGCTATCGGCAGCGAGGAAGCTATCTCCGCTCTCGAAAGTGCTGCCTTGGGTATGGAACGGCGTCGTGTTGTTGCCCACGTCGCCAGTCAGCTGAATGTAGAAATTGTCTGCAATCTTGACATTGGCGCTATCGAATTGTGACGCGCCTCCGCCGCCGCCGTTGAAGGTATAGGCGCTGGCCCCCGCCTCCTGTACGGAGTCGGTGACGTAGGATTGAATGGGCTGATCAAGCGTCAGCGTATATTTGCCCAAATCCTTGTCGAAGGTCAGAGTACCCGTCTCATGCACCAGCGCATTGGTGGAACTGGTGGGATCGGGATCATAATCGAAGCCGATTGAGAAGGCGGCTATATGCTGGTTCTCAGACACCCAGGTGACGCTCTGGTTTGTCGTTGGCGTCGACCCGATAAGCCCGGCCATCGTCACGCTGAGGTCCGAATTGTTAGATGAGTAGGAGTCCCGCGTGTCCGCGCCGATCGCATACTGGAAATCGCCGGTTGCGCTGAGATTATTGCCGGTGAGCGTGATGTTGCTCGCCGTAACCATGCTCGGCGCATCGTCGTTGAACGAGATGTTGAGCTGACCGATAGCCGAAGAAGCCGGATTGGTCGTGGCGTTATAGTCGCTGTCCGTGACCTGGAAATTGAGGCTGACCGACGCGTCATTCTCATTGCCACCTGCGGCATGCAGCACATTGTCGAGCAATGTCACCGTATAGGCCCCGGTCGTCGGATTGACTGCAACCTGGAACAGCGGCGTACCACGGCCGCCAACCGTCGTGATGGTCGCGGTCAGTATGTTGGTGGTGCCGTTCCAGCTATAGGAAACAGTGTCCGTCCCGACAGTGCCGGTCAGGCCGTTCATGTTGGCGAAGGTCACGCTGCCGCCGCCGTCCGCGCCGAAGGTGAAGGGCAAGGTGCCGCTATAGCTGGCCTCGCCGGGGCCCGCCGCGCCGCTATCGCCCACATTGGCGTCGACATCGCCGGTCGTGCTCAGCGGATTGCCGCCGGTCAGGCCGTCATCATCCAGCTTGGCGGCGGTGTTATCCGCCGTGGGCTTGTTCGCATCGCCCTGGAAAGTGAACTTCAGCGTTGCGCTGGCCGTGTCATTGTCGGCGTCGCGCATGACATAGGTGAAGCTGTCGAACGATCCCGAAGGGACCGAGGCCTTGGGCGTATAGATGTAGCTGCCGTCGGAGAATAGCTGCAACGTGCCATAGGCGCCGTTGATCGTCTGGCTGCCGCCCAGCGCGATGGCGTTGCCGCCGATCGACACCACGGCTCCCGGCGTGTCCGCGCCGACATGGTCGTTGGTCAGCACATTGCCGGTGGACGCCAATGCCTTTTCGATTGTCGTCACATTGTCGTCGGCGGCGATCGGGCTGTCATCCTCGATCGTGACGGCGATGCTGGTGGCGACCGTGGCGGTGCCGTCGTTGACATTTACGGGGACCGATAAATTCTTCAGATCCTCGACATTGATGCCGCTGTGATCGACCGACTGGAGCAGGGTCACCGTATAGGCGCCGCCATCGCTGATGGCGATGGTGATCACCGGCACCACCCCGACCGAGCCGGTCAGCGTCTGCGTGCCGACGCCGGTCCAGGTGACCGGCAGGCCATCGGCGGTCAGCACCGCGCCCGGATTGCCGAGCGTCATGCTGATCGCATCGCCATCGACATCGGTCGCGGTGATCGTTCCACTGGCCACCGCCGCATTGGTGGTGTCGTTCGGCAGGCCGGGCGCGCTGTCGGCATTGGCGCCAGTCAGCCCCTCTTCCGAAACGACCGCGATGCCGCTGCCGACCTGCGGCGCGTCATTGGTGCCCTGGATGGTGATGGCGAGGACGGCGGTCGTGCTGTCGCCGTCGCCGTCCGTGATCGTATAGGTGAAGTTGTCCGTCAGCGTCTGGCCGTCGTCCAGATGCTGGACCGCCGCCAGGCCATTGTTCAGCGTATAGGTATAGCCGCCCGAGGCATTGAGGACGAGCGTGCCATAGCTGCCGATCGCGTTGCCGCCGATGGTGCCGCCCGTAACCGCCGTCACCGCGCCACCCGCCCCCGGACCGTCTGCGCCCAGCGAGTCCACACCCGCCGGATTGCCGTCGCTGCCGACGCCGGTCAGCACATTGCCGCTGGCGCTGAGCGTCACATCTTCCTTGACGATGTCGGTATCGTTTGCCGCAACCGGCGTATCGTCGTCGACATTGATCGTCAGCGTGCCGGTGGCGGTATCATTGTCGGCATCCGTGACCCTATAGGCGATGTCGAAGCTGACATTATTCTCGTCGCCGCCAAGCGGATGGAGGATCGCGGCATTCTGCACCACCGAATAGGTGCCGGCGACCGGATCGGTCAGCGTCACGGTCAGCACGGTGGTCCCACCCTGCTTCACCAGCAGCACGCTGCCGCTGCTTTCATAAGTGAAACCGGCAGGAGCGCCGGTGCCGAGCAAGGTGATCCCGCCAGCGCCATCGGCGCGATAATCATGCCCCAGCGTGCCGGTGGCGTTGACGCTGTTCGCGTCGTCCCCCGTGCCGTTGTCATTGCCGCCCAGCGCGTCGTCGTCCAGTTGCACCACAGGATTGGCGCTGACCACCGGCAAATCGTCGGACACGCTGACCGAGACGGTGCCGGTGGCAGTATCGCCATCGATGTCCTGCGCGATCACCTGCACCGATCCGAGCGCAACCAGATCATCGACATTGACGCCCGGATGGGTGTCGTAATTGTCGTTGAGCGTGGCCGTAACGGTCGCGATATTGCCGGCGACCGACAGATCCAGCGTCAACACGACGCCGCGCTCGTCCGAACCGGTGATCTGGTTGTCGGATACCCGCACCCAGGTCAGGTCGCCGGTCAGGCTGCCCGTGCCGCCGAACACGATCGAGGCGATGGCATCCGAACCGGGCGTGAAGGTGATGTTGCCGCTGGTCGAGTCCGGATTGCCGGCGCTGGTGCCGCCCGCCAGATTCTGGTCGTCCAGCGCCAGGCTGACTGGCCCGCTTGCGCTTGGGTCGGCGCCATCGGTGACGGTGATCGGCTGCACGGCGGTCGACTGGTCCCCGTCGCCATCGGTGATGACGTAGGAGAAGCCCGCGCTGACGCCGCTCGCATTATTGAGATTGGTCGACGGGTTGAAGGTCCACGCCCCCGCCGCCGTGAAGCTATAGGCGCCGAAGGCCGTGTTCACATTGGTCGTGCCCACGGCATTGATCGCCGTCGTCACGCCACCGATCGTGACCGAGGTCAGGGTTGCGCCATCCGCCCCCAACGTGTCGTTGACGAGGACATTGCCGCCGATGTCGGCACCGTCCTCCGCCACGGTCTGGGCGGTGTCGTCAGCCGCCGTCGGGATATCGTCCACCACATCGATGGTGATGGTCCCGTTGGCGATGTTGCCGGAGCCGTCGACCGCCTGATAGGTGAAGACCTCCACACCCGCCAGCGGCAGGGCGCCGTCATTGGTCGTCGGACCATCGACCGGCGAGGTCAGCGTATATGTGTAGCTGCCGTCGCTGTTGAACAGAAGCTGTCCATGGCTGCCGGTCGCGGAACTGGTCAGCGTGTAGCCGATCGCGCCCATGACATTGAGCTGGCCCGTCGCTGTCTCCGTGGGCTCGCCGGGCGTGCTGCCGGTGACGCTGCCCGCAGCGATGTCGTCGCCGGTGATGCTGGTGTCCAGCGCCGCCTCGAAGACCGTCTTCGTCTGATTGTCCGCCGCCAGCGCGACATTGGCGACATTGATGGTCAGCGTCGTCGTCGCCAGATCGCCGTCCGCATCGCGGATCGTGTAGACGAACACATCCTGCTTGTCGGCCGAAATGACATTGGGCGTCGCGTCATAGCGATAGCTGCCGTCGGCAAAGAGCGTCAGCGTACCGTAATCGCCCGCCACCGCCGTGCCGACGTCGCCGCTGACGGGCGCGCTTGCGTCGCTGCCCTTGGCCACGCCGACCACGCCCGGCGCATAGCCGTCCGCACCGGGCTGGTCATTGTGGAGCACGCCATCGCCAGCCGTGACGACCAGCGAGTCGCCTTCGGTCACGGAACCGCTGTCGGGCGCCGCGATCGGCGCATCGTCCAGCACGGTGACATCGATCGTATCGGCCGGCGAGAGATCGCCGTCGCTGTCGGTCACGCGCACTGCGAAGGCGTCGCCCGCCTTGGCGTCGGCCGCGCCGCTGATGCCGTCGCCATCCAGCGGGCTATTGTCGGGATGGGTCGGATCATTGACCGCCAGCGTGTAGCTGTAGCTGTAATGGCCTGATCCATCGGAGGTCACGGTCAGCGCACCCGCCGCGCCCGCGACGACAACCGGCGTTCCCGCCGTCGCCGCCGTCACGTCGATCCAGACACCGTTCTTGTCCTGCACCTCGACCTTGGTCAGCGTATCGCCGCCGGTCGCGATGGTCATGGCGCCGGTCGCCGTCTCGCTGTTCTCTGCTTCCTGTGTGCCGCCAGGCAGGCCCACTTCCGACACGGTCATGTCGGTCACGCCGACGGTCGGCGTCGAATCCTGGAGCAGATTGATCGTTACCGTCGCGGTCGACTTGTCGCCATCGCCGTCAGTGATCGTGTAGGTAAAGCTGTCGCTGCCCTCCGCGCCCGCATTGGGTGTGTAGAGGAACACTCCGTTACCCTGATAGACGACCGTGCCCTTGGCCGCGCCGGTTTCCAGAGCAACCCCGCTGGCAAGGTTGACGCCGTCGGCCCCTGCCACGTCATTGGCGAAGACGTCGATCGTGACCGCCGCATTTTCGATGAGCTGGCCGGCGCTGTCGTCCACCGCCGTCGGCACGTCATCGACAACCCGGATATCCAGGCTCGCGCTGTCCGTCGAACCATCGGTGTCGGTCACGACGACCGCGAAACTGTCGGTCAGGCTGCCGTCATTCGCGCCGCTGTGCAGCAGCGTATTGTCATTGAGGACATAGCTGTAGCTGACCGTTCCGCCAGTCACGTCGCCATCCGCGCCCACCGTCGGCGTGAAGCCTGTGATGCTGAGCGTGCCATAGGCGTTGGACAGGGTGACGCCGCCGATGAAGCCGCTCGCGCCGAAGATCGGCTGTCCGCCGACCGTGATCGCCGCCACGCCGTCGGGCGCGGACAAAGTGAAATTGCCCGTCTGGGTCAGCGCCGCCGCATTTTCCGAACTGCCCCCTGGCAGATCGTTTTCGAAAACGGTTTCCTCAGCGCCCTCGCCGTCCAGGCCGTTGATGGTCACGCCATCGTCGCTGCCCTGGATGGTGATGGTGATGGTGGCGCTGGACGGATCGCCGTCGCCGTCGGTCAGCGTATAGGTGAAGGTCTCGGTCAACGTTTGGTTCTTGTCCAGACCCTGGACCACGCCATTTTCATTGTTCAGCGTATAGGCATAGCTGCCGTCCGCCTGAATCACGAGCGATCCGTACAGCCCGGCCAGCGGCGCGCCGACGGTTCCAGCCGTCTCGCCAAAGACGATGCCGGTGACATGCGCGCCGTCGGCGCCCTGCACGTCGGCATTGCCGTCCGTTGCGTTGGCATCGGTGCCGCCCGAACCGACGATGACATTGCCGTCAGCCACCAGCGGGCCATCCTCGCGAACCGCATCCGCGTCGTTGGTCGCGGTCGGCACGTCGTCGACGATGGTGATGGTCAGCGTGTCGGTCGCTTGGTCGCCGTCGACATCGGTAACCGTGACCACGAAGCTGTCGGTCACATTATCGCCGGTCGTGTTGGTGGTCAGCGTGTAGCTGTAATCGATGCTGCCTTCGCTGATGCCGGTGATCGTCAAAATGCCCTTGTCGGTGACGATCTCCTGCCCGACCCCGGTGATCGGGATATTGTTGATGGTGACGCTCGCCGGACCATCGGGCGCGGTGTAGGTGATCGTGCCGTCCGTCGTGTCGACGCCGCTGCCGGCATTGGAGCCCATCGGGTCGGTCAGGCCGGATTCGTCGACGATCGTGCCCTCGCCCACCTTCGGGATGGAAATGATCATCACGTCGCTATTGGCGATATCGATCCGCAGAGTGGCGGTGGACAGGTCGCCGTCGCCATCGCGCAGCGTGTAGTCGAAACTGTCGCTCACGCCGCCCGGCGTTCCAGCCGCGCGGACATAGCTGTAGCTGCCGTCGGCGTTCAGCGTCAGCGTGCCATAGGCGCCCTCGAAGGTGCCGGTGGTCGCCACAACGGCGCCGTCCGCTCCCTTGACGTCGGCGCCAGCCGCGCCGGAGACGGTGCCCGCTCCGGTGATGACATTGCCGGTTTCCGGGCCATAGGTGCCTGCCGCGACGCCATCGACATCATTGTGGGCGGTCGGCACGTCATCGACAATCTGCACGTCGACCGTCGCATTGGCGGTCGATCCGTTGCGGTCGGTCGCCACGACGGCGAAGCTCTGCAAGATGCTGTCCACGCCTGCGCCGCTGTGGCCCAGGCTGTTGTCGGTCAGCACGAAGCTGTAGGTAAAGGTTCCCGCCGTCGGTACCCCGCCCTGTGTCGCCGTCGAGGTGAAGCCGGTGATGGTGAGCGTGCCGACAGGCGTCGTAACCACCTGCCCGGCGACGAATGCGCCATTGGCCAGAACCGACACGCCCCCGACCGTGACGCTCGACAGGCCGTCGGCGCCATTGACGCCGAAGGAGCCGGTCTTGGCAAGCGCCGCCGGGTCGGGCGAGCTGCCGTCAGACAGGTCGTTTTCCAGCACGATGACTTCGGCGCCCTCGATCCCCGGTGCGCCATTGAGGCCCGTGATGGTGATGCCGTCGTCCGCGCCATTGATGGTGATGGTCAGCGTCGCCGTGGAGGTATCGCCATCGGCATCGGCGATCGTATAGCTGAAGCTGTCGGTCAGCGTCTGGCCGGGCACCAGGAACTGCACCGCCGCGTTGTCATTGGCCAGTGTATAACTGTAGCCGCCCGACGCGCTCAGCGTCAGCGTGCCGTAAATGCCCTGAAACGTGCCGGTGGTTGACACGACGGCACCGTCGGCGCCCTGTATGTCGGCAACGCCGTCGGTGACGTTCGCGTCGCTCCCGCCGCTACCGGTCAGGACATTGCCGTCCGCGACCAGCGGGCCATCCTCGGTCACGCTGTCGACGTCATTGACCGCGGTCGGCGCATCGTCCGCGATGGCGATGGTCAGCGTTGCGCTCGCCTGGTCGCCGTCATTGTCGGTGACGACCACGGTGAAGACCTCGGCCGGCGGCGCGCCGACGACATTGTCGCTCAGCACATAGCTGTAGCCGATGGCGCCTTGCGCGATCGAAGTGATGGTCAGCACGCCGAGCGGCGTCGCGACCGTCTGACCGACCGTCGTGATCGCAACGCCATTGATGGTCACGCCGGCCAGCCCGTCATTGGCGGTGATCGCGATCGTGCCCGTGGTGCGCTCGCTGTCGCTGGCAGCCGCCGAACCGGCCTGTTCATTGCCGCGCGCGGGAAGGCCCGCCTCGCTCACACCAGCAGTCGCGGCGGTGGCGCCGGCGGGCTGATCGGGGGTGATGATGGTGACTTCCGGCTCTTCATCGGGCGCGATCGGCAGGATTTCCCGCGTTTCGGGCTGGGTGAACAGCAATTCGGTGGGCGGCAGCAGATCGCCCAGACCATGGGGATCGCCTACATTGCCGTCCGGGCCGAGGAAGTTCCCGCCGGAGCTGCGTGGCGGACCCGCGGCAGGCTGGGGCTCTTCCCCGATCAGCAGGGCGGCCAGGTTGACCGAGGGAATTTCGACATCGCCCACGACCAGGCGCGGCATGACCACCGCGCCGTCCAGGATCACCATGTCGGTGCCGTCGGGCAGATGGACGATCAGATTGCGTCCGGAAACCTCGATCTGGTTGATGTCGGTTCCGGCGGGCAGCACGACTGTGCCATCGGGATTGGGAGCGACCGTCCGAACGACGTCCGCATGATGCGCCTTGCCGGGATGGACCGCCTTGCCCTTTGCAGCCAGAGCAGCCGCTTCCGGGTGAAGGGCCTGCTGATGGTCGGCGGTGTCTTTGCTATTCCAATCGCGCTCGAAATCCATTGTCCATCCCACCTGTCGCCATGGGGCATGGAAGGAGCGCGCAGAAGGGATCGTTCCGAATGCATAGTGCATACGGACCTGACGCCTTCCCCGACATTGCGGCAATCAGCGGATCAGCTATTGCCCCTAGTCAACGTTCTCCCGCCGGCAGGACTCTTTGCCAAAGTCGACTGCCGCCCCGGATTAACCATCTGCTTTTGTGTTTTTACTGACCCGATGGCTGACCTTATTCGCCGCCGTGCGAAATGAGTCACGCAGATTCCAGTTTTGTTAACCATTTTAATGCGATAGGGACTGAAAAATAACTTAAGGTCTATTACTAAAGATATAGTTTTTATCAGCCATGCATATCCTTCAGCCTATGCTGAACTTGGGTTTGGTTAACAAACAAGGCTTACGACATATGCGACTCGGACGAGTCGATTGGCTTTTGGCTCTTCCGGAAGCTGTGTGCGGTTCGGCTTCGAAACTTATCGGAAAGGCGCATCGGCGCTGGTCGATCAGCCCGAAATCCCGCTCGAGCGGATATGGAAACGGGCGACCGGCTTATACAGCCAGCCGCCCGCCCGAATTGCGACCCATAGGCTTATCTTTACGGAGCCGTGTTTTCCTTTCCCCGGCTTCGTCCAGTCGGCCTGTGACTGGCGATAAGCTATGGAAAATCAACCCCCCTCCGATGAGAATCAGGAATAGCGGGTGCGATATTTTTAACAATTAACCCGATGACTTATATCCAAGGTTAATTTTCAAGACGATGTGACGAAAATGCAAGCATATCGGTCCTCATGGACGCTTTTCGTCTATCGATTCCATTGCCGTTGCAGGTGTTTTTTCCACGTTATCCACATGGGGCGCCAGTTCCGGCACGGGCGTTGCTGCCGGATCGGCGCTATCCATTGTCGCGCCCTTGGTGGCTGCGGATTCCGCAGACGCCGATGGGGCGGCAACAGGCTGCGATATGGCGGCGACGATCTGTTCCATCCGCTGGCTGCGCGTGCTGCCCGAGCCGGTGGTCCGCCGAAAACTGCGCAGCGCATAATCGGCCAGCGGCCCCGCCGCGTCATAGCGTTTGCGCGCCACATAGAAATCGACCAGATTTTCCACGGCAAGCTGGGTGTTGGGATCATCCTCCCCCCGCGTCCGCAAATAGCTGTCGAAGACGCGCCGGTACAGGCTCTCCGCCTCCCGATAATGTCCGGTCGAATCCAGTTGCAGCGCCAGGTCGTTTGCGGAAATCAGCGTGCGGGGATCATCCGCGCCGAACAGTTCATCGGCCAGCGCCAAACCCTTGCGCGCCGGATCGATGCCGTCTGCGGGCTTGCCCAAGGCATAGGCCGCCTGGGATGCCGCCACCAGCTTGCGCCATTCCTTTTCCCGCGCTTCGGTAATGTCCGGCACATAGGGCGCCTGCGCGTGCAATGGCGCCGCAAGGCAGAGCAGCAAAGCGCCCCGCATCATCCAGACCCTCTTGCCGCCGCTCAAGGCCACTCTCCCTACACAATCCCTTGCCGATGGATGCTAGAGCGGATTCCGATCCGATTGCATCAGCTCGAATGCTCTAGTCTTTTGATTTTACGCGTTTTCCAAGCCAGCAGATGATACCATCTGCTTCGAAAACACTCTACGCCCAACAGTCTTAAGAAAGTGCAAGCGCGGACCGGCGCTACCCGGTCAGCGCCTCGACCAGAGCCTTGACCTTCTTCTGCCGCCATTGCGGCAGCGGCGCGATCAGCCAATAGGCCAGCGGCGAAGGCGCCGGATCACCGACCTGCCGGACCCGTCCCGCGGCTATATCCGCCTGCGCCAGCAAAAAGGGCACGCAGGCATGGCCGAAGCCGTTGGCCGCCGCTTCGATCGCCAGCCCCGCATCGGCCACGCGGATCGTCGCGGGCGCGTCTCCCTTGGGACAGCCGGGCCATTCGATGCGGTGGTCGGGGCCGCCCCCGGCTGCTTCGATGGTGACGAAGGACGCTTCACCCAGCTTGATGCCTTCATTCTCGCCCGGCCCTTCGGCAAGGCGCAGGGCAAGGTCGAGATTGGCTTCAGTGAAGTCCAGCGTCTCATCCGCCGCGACCAGCGCGAATTTGAGGTCGGGCTGGCTGGCCGCATAGCCCGCGAGGCGCGGCTGGAGCCATTTGGCGGTGAGGTCGCGTGGCGCCGCGATGGTGAGCGAGGAGCTGGACTGGCCCGCCTGCATGGCCCGCACCGCCTCCTCAAACTCCAGGAAACCGGCGCGCAGGGCTGAAAGGCCCGCCTCGGTTTCAGGAGTGAGTTCCAACCCCTTGGGCGTGCGGCGGAACAGCACGACGCCCAGCAGATCTTCCAGGGCGCGGATCTGCTGACCCACGGCAGCAGGGGTCACGGCCAGTTCATCGGCCGCGCGGGTGAAGGACAGGTGCCGCGCCGCCGCATCCAGCACGCGCAGGCCGTTCAACGGCAAATGGGTACGCTTCATTCAGCCACCGCCGGCGCGATCAGCGCGAAATGGGGGATGGCGATGTCGAACGTCTCGCCGCTTGCGCCGATCATGTGATAATGGCCCTTCATCGAGCCGGTCGGCGTGTTGAGCGGGCAGCCCGACACATAATCATAGCTTCTGCCCGGCTGCACCACTGGCTGTTCCCCCACGACGCCGTCTCCATCGACCCGATGCTGCGTGCCCCGCCCATCGGTAATGATCCAGTGACGGGTCAGCAGCTGCACCGGCTGGTTCCCGTCATTCTCTATGCGGATATGATAGGCCCAGAACCATCGGCCCCGGTCCGGCTCCGACTGTTCGGGCAGGAAGGTGACGGCCACATGCACGTTGATCTCGCGTGTGGTGGCATGAAAGGGGAAAAGTGCGTTCACGACCTTAGAAATGCGCCTTTCACCCCCATTACGTCAACGACCTTTCCGTCAACGCCCTATCGACTTGAGCGCGCGATCCAGATCCTCGATCACATCCTCCGGGTCTTCCAGACCGACATTGAGGCGCAGCATATCCTCCGTGATGCCGACCTCCAGCCGCGCCGCTTCCGCCATGCCATAATGGGTGGTGGAGGCCGGATGCGTCATCAGCGAGCGCGAGTCACCGATATTATTGCTGATGTCGACCAGTTCCAGACCGTTGAGCAGGCCGTGCGCCTCCGCCCGGCCGCCGCCGACATAGAGCGAGAAAATGGGGCCAGCCATCTCCATCTGCTTCATGGCGAGCGCGTGCTGCGGATGGCTTTCGATGCCCGGATAGAGTATCTTCGCCACGCGGCCTTCAAGGAATTTCGCAACCTTGAGCGCATTCTCGCTCTGGCGGCGAATGCGCAGGTCAAGCGTCTCCAGCCCCTTCAGCACCACCCAGGCATTGAAGGCGCTGAGCGTCGGCCCGGTGTTGCGGTGGAAGGGCAGCAGCGTGTTGATGATGAAATCTTCGGTGCCGCAGATCGCGCCCGCCAGCACGCGGCCTTGCCCGTCCATCATCTTGGTCGCGCTATAGGCCACCACGTCCGCGCCGAATTCCATCGGCCGCTGAAGCGCGGGCGTCGCGAAGGCATTGTCGACGACGCTGGTGATGCCATGCGCCTTCGCGATGCCGCAGATCGCGGCAAGGTCCGCCACGTCCATGGTCGGGTTGGCGGGCGTCTCGAAGAAGAAGACCTTGGTATTGGGGCGGATCGCCGCTTCCCACGCAGCATTGTCGGTCGCGTCGACGGTGGTCGCCTCGATCCCGAACTTGGGCAGCAGCGTATCGGTCAGCCAGCGGCAGGAACCGAACAACGCCTTGCCCGCGACCACATGGTCCCCCACCGAAAGCTGGCAGAGCAGAGCCGCCGTCATCGCCGCCATGCCGGTCGCGGTTGCGCGGCAGGCTTCGGCGCCTTCCAGCAGGGCGATGCGCTGTTCCAGCATCTCCACCGTGGGGTTCTGGAGGCGCGAATAGGTCATGCCCTGCTGCTCGCCCGCGAAGCGCATCGCGGCGTCTTCCGCCCGGTCGTAGCTGTAGCCGCTAGTCAGGAACAGCGCCTCGGACGTCTCGCCATATTCGGTGCGGGCGCTGCCGCCGCGCACCGCCAGAGTGGCCGGACGCCAGTTCCTGGTGATCTCCGGATTTTGCCCGCTCTTGCGCTTCATCTCTTTATCCCCAGACCCCGATATTCAGACCAGCGCCGCCAGCACGGCATCGCCCATTTCGACCGTGCTCATCGTGCCGCCCAGATCGAAGCTGCGCGCCCCATTGGCAAGGGCCTGGGCGACAGCGGCCTCGATCCGGTCGGCCTGTTCCGGCAGGTTGAGCGAGTAGCGCAGCATCATCCCCGCCGACAGGACCGTTGCCAGCGGATTGGCCTTACCCTGCCCGGCAATATCGGGCGCGGAACCATGGATCGGCTCGTACAGACCCTGATTGCTGTCGTTGAGCGTGGCCGAAGCCAACATGCCGATGGAACCGACGCACATGCTCGCCTGATCGGAAAGGATGTCACCGAACAAATTGCCGGTGACGATCACGTCGAATTGCCCCGGATTGCGCACGAGTTGCATGGCGGCATTGTCGACATACATGTGGCTCAAGGCGACATCGGGATAGTCCGCCGACACCTCGATCACCACGTCGCGCCAAAGCTGGCTGGTTTCCAGCACATTGGCCTTGTCCACCGAGCAGAGCTTGCCCCGGCGCGCGCGGGCCGCCTGGAAACCGCTATGGGCGATCTTGCGCACCTGCTCCTCATTATAGGACATGATGTCATAGCCTTCGCGCAGGCCTTCGGGCGTCTTGCGCATGCCCTTCTCACCGAAATAGACGTCGCCATTGGTTTCGCGCACGATCAAAAGGTCGATGGCGCTCGCCACTTCCTTCTTGAGCGCGGAGGCGTCGGCCAGTTCGGGAAAGACCTTGGCCGGGCGCAGGTTGGAGAAAAGGCCCAGTTCCTTGCGCAGGCCCAATATCGCCTGCTCCGGGCGCAAATGCCGCTCCAGCGAGTCGCAATCCGGATCGCCCACCGCTCCGAACAGGATCGCATCGGCGCGCTTGGCAAGGTCCAGCGTTTCGGGCGGCAGCGGATGGCCGACAGCCTTGTATGCCGCGCCGCCGACCATGCCCTGCTCATAGGTGAGGCCGGGGATCGCCAGCGCATCCAGCACGCGCTTCGCCTGAGCCACGATCTCGGGGCCGATACCATCTCCGGGGAACAGGGCGATCAACATGGGGCAACTCCTTCAATCTCACCAGCATTTTCAAATCGGCCGTTCACCGCCAATGACTCGGAAAATGCGACAACAAGAACGCTTCGCGCCGCCCCTTATGAAGCCCCTGCCCATAGCGCAAGCGTTTAGGCAACCGCTCTTTTCAACCGGTCAACCAACCGCTCCCGCGCGGCGAGCACGTCGATCCGCCAATCCGTGAGTATGGAACGTTCGAGAAAGAAGCCGGTCAACCGCAATCCGTCCAATATCGCAGGCCAATCCCCTGCCCCGCCCTCCAGCAGAAAAGCGGGCAGGGGCAGCAGCCGGTCCTCATAACCGACGGCGCCCGCGCGGCTGACCGCCGCCGCGCTGCGCGGGCTGACATAGGCCAGATCGTCATTGCCTCCCCCCGCGGCGCAGCGGGTCAGGTCCAGCCCGAAACCCAGCTCGGCCAACATCAACAATTCATAGCGGATCAGCGCCACCGCCCAGCCCCTTGCCGCGGGCGCCGCCTCCACTGCGCCCAGCACACCGTCCAGCGCTTGGTAAAGGGCCGGATAGGGCGTCCCTTCCGGCAGGGCGATCGCCGTCAGCGCGCAGGCCCAGTCGATCGCCGCTGCCGGCAACGGTTCCGCCAACAGGGGAGCGCGGCTATGGTCCAGCTCGACGGTCAGCCCGGCCAACTGCTCCTCCGTCCTGGCGCGAAACTCGGCCTTGACGGCATTGCCCGGCAGCAGGACAGGACGCATCTGGCGCGAGCGCCCACCCCGCACATAACCAGGGAGCAGGCCGTGATCGGGCGTCAGCAACCGCGCAATCGCGCCATGTTCGCCATGGGACCGCAGGGCACAGACAAGGGCCGGGGTGATCAGCGTTGCCATGCCGCCTCCATATCGGCCAATGGCTCGCCGCGCCATCCATGCCTTTTGCGGGCCCGACTGTCCCGAAATCGCGCAGAATCGCTGCCTGGCGTCCTTCTGCCTTTCGATATAAGTTGCTTTTCCATCAGGTCATGCGCACAATTATCGCCGGGGACTTGTCGGGGGACAAATTTCGCCATGTATCACATGCCCTTGGCGTCATCTTCCGCGATGGATCGCCTGGTGCTTTGGCTGGGACGTTCACCGACGCTGGGTTTTGCCATATCCCGTGTCGCCTTTTCGGCTGCCGCGACGTGGCAGATCGCAGCCATGTTCAACAATGAGCCGGATTTCGCCCGCACGGCGTTGTTGCTGAAGGCAGCCGTCTGGACATGGACGGCGATCAGCATCGCCCAAAATTCGTTGACGCCGCCGCTGGGGTTGCTGCTGCGTCCCATTTTCCTGATATTCGACCTGATCATCTTCCTGACGATCATCGTGCTGTGCGAACCCTTGCAGATTGCGGCGCTGGGATGCCTGTTCTTCGTCGCATGGTCGGCATCCGACCGGTTTGGCCGTGGCGCGGTGCTCATATTGGGGATGTGCCTGATCTTCGCCTTCGTCGCGCGCGGCTATTATGAAGCCTGGGCTTCGGCGCGGCATGTCCCGGCGGTGGACCGCGCCATCGACAGCCTGACCATCGTCATCGGCTGCGTCATCGCGGCATCCATGTTGAGCATGAACTTATTGGAGCAGAGGCTGATAAGCTGGACGGAGCGGCTGCAGGGCGTCGGCCTCTCCTTCCAGAAATCGCTGGCGCAATTTCTGGTGGAGCAGGTCTCCCAGTTGATGAATTCGCGCTACTGCGCGTTCGTCTGGGAAATGACGGCCGATACCGCCGTCCATTGCGAATTGGGGGATGCGGAGGGCCTGCGCCATCTCGCCCTGCCGCAAAAGCAGATTGACGGCCTGTCGAACGTGACCCCGCGGGAAGCGCCCTTTCTCTATTCCACCCAGTCGCCCCGGCTGCTGCTGCGCAGCCGACTTGGCATATTGCGGAACGAACGCGCGGCGGATCTGACCGAAACCATATCGGACGTGTTCGGACACGGTCAGGGGGCGAGCTTCCATATCCAGGCCGGCGAACTGCGCGGTCGGCTGTTCATCGGAACCAGCCATGGCTGGTCGCCCGCCATGCTGCTGCGGTGCATGCGCATACAGGAGGGGATCGACCTTTTCCTGGAACGGCATTTCTTCTTCCTCGCCTGGCGCCAGCGGACCTTTGCCGAAGCGCGTCAGGCGCTGAGCCGCGATTTGCACGACAGCGTGCTGCAAACGCTGGCGGCGCTGCGCGTCCGGCTCGTGACCACGATCCACGGCCTGTCCGATGCAGGCATTCCGGACAAATTGGCGGAACTCAAGTCGATGGAAGAGTTGGTGACGGCCGAACAGGCCCATCTGCGCCGCCTGCTTAGCCAGCAAAGTCCGGTTCCGGGGGAAAGCGATGTCGACCTGGGGCGGGAGGTCGAGCGCTGCTGCCGCTTCATCGCGCTGCAATGGGCGATCGACTGCCGTCTCAATCTGGTCGAACGATCCATGATCGTGTCGGCCGAAACTGCGGCGGAAGTCGAATATCTGATCCGCGAAGCAGCGGCCAACGCCGTCAAACATGCCAATGCGCGCCATATCACCGTGTCGATCGCGCAGGTCGACGATGAAATATTGATCGCGCTGAAGGATAATCCGGGACCGCAGGCCATCGCCAAAGAAAACTATACCGGGGATTTCGAACTCCAGTCGCAATCGATCATGAAGCGACTGGGCAAGATTGGCGGAACGGCGTATTTTCATAACTTAAGCATGAATTCCCTTATTTCGATCAGATTACCCTCCTCTTTACCAAGGTCTCCGATATGATGGCCCAGATTGCGATAGTCGACGATCATCCGATCTTCCTGGATGGCATGGCGCAGTTCCTGAATTCCCATGGCCATGACATCTTGTTCTGCGCCCGGTCGGTGGAAGAAGCACTGGAACGGATGCAGGCGGGCGAACCGGACCTGCTGATCCTGGACGTCAGCATGAAAAGCGGCGGCGGCCTTGCGATCCTGTCCGCCATCCGCAACAGCGGCAGCGCGGTGCCGGTCATCTTCATGACCGTCCATATCCGCCCGGAACAGACGCTGGAAGCGATCAAGCTTGGCGTCGACGGCGTCGTGCTGAAGGACAGCGATCCCAACGACCTGCTGTCCTGCATTCAGCAAGTCCTGAACGGCAACAAGAGCATCGCGCCCTTCGTCATGGAACAGGCGTTGGTGCACAGCATTTCCGCGCCTGCCAACGACACCAATATACTCGCCGTGCTGACGGATCGCGAGCTGGAAATCGCCGGCCTGATCCGCGCGGGCCTGCGCAATCGGGAGATAGCGGGGCGTTGCGGGCTGACGGAGGGCACGGTGAAGGTGCACCTGCACAGCATCTTCCAGAAGCTCAACATCAAGTCGCGCTCCGAACTGATCATCATGATGATGTCGATGGACAGCGAAATGCCCGCCGTCGGGATGGAACAGTAGAAGCCCAAAAAGGGGCGGTTTCCTACCATTGCAAATCCGCCATCCCAGCGAAAGCTGGGATGGCGAAGGGAAATATCCGCAATTGGCCAACAACCGCCAGAAGATTCAGCGCAGCCCCTGAACGAAATCAGGCAAGCGGACGATGCCGCTGGGGTTAGGCCCCGCCATATACAGCGCCATGATCGTGCCAAGCGCGATCGCCACGCCATAGGGTATCGGCCCCTTTTGCGCGAACAGCGCGACCGAGGAATCCTCCCGCACGCTTTGCGGCACCATCCGGCGTCCGGCGATGATCAGCAGCGCCAGCACGCCTCCGCCCACGGTGATGTAGACGAACCAGGGAACGACCCCCTGCCAGTCGAACCACAGGGCGCAGGCGCTCATCAGCTTGATGTCGCCGCCGCCCATCCAGCGCATCGCAAACAAGCCGCAGCCCAGCGCAAACACCCCCAGAAAGACGGTGCCGTTGCGCCAGATATCATTTTCCCACCCCGCCACCGCAACCCAGACGGCATAGAGGCCGACGACCAGCAACGGAAAGATGTTGGATATGCGCAGCCGCGCCATGTCCTCGACCGCCGCGGCGATCAACACGAGAGAGACGGCCAGCAGAACCGCATCCTTGATCATTGCCGTGGAGCCTCCATAGTGGCGAGCGCGGCGGCTGCCTCCGGCACGAAGCCGTCCGCTTCCGTCATGGCGCGGCTGAGATAGGCCTGGGCTCTGGGCAAATCGCCCATGCGCATCGCAACCTGGCCCGCATTGCTGAGCCGCCGTCCCCATTCATCCGCCGTGTCGGCTGCACGGCGGCGGATTTCCTGCCCAGACATGACATAAGCGGTATCGCCATTGGTGACGATCCGCACGTCGTCCGGCGCCTGTTCACGGGCCTTGTCGAAGATCACCGCCGCCTTGTCCGCCTTGCCCTGCTTAAGTAGCGAAAGGCCGTAATTGTTGAGAATCTGCGCTGGCTTGTCGGTCAGTTGGAACGCCCGCTCATAGGCTGCGGAACTCAACGCCCAGGACTGCGCCTGATCATAAGCCACGCCCAGCGCATTCCATGCCCGCCAGCGATCGGCGCAGGCTCCCACGGCCCTGCGAAGCGGCTCCAGCGCCTCTTTTGACCGGCCAAGCCGCAACAACGCCATCCCCTGCCCCTCATCTACCCGGCAGTCCTTGAGCCCACCCTGGACGAGCGTAGTGAAGCGCGCCACCGCCTCCTCATCCCGGCGCTTCTCCAGCGCCATGCGCGCAGTCGCAATCTCGATCGGCTGAAGGTCTCCATCCTGCGCATGCGCCCGCCACTGGGTCAGCATCACATCCGCCTGGATAACCCGTCCGCCATCGATCGCCTCATCCACCAGCCGGGCATAATCCAGCGGCGGTGACGGCGGCAGAGCGTGGACCGCCCCAGCCGAAGGGACGACCGCCGACAGAAGCAGCGCCCAGATCATCCCCGCGCGCCCTTCCGCCCGGCAGGCCGCATGATGCTTTTCCAGAGCCGTTCGAACAGGGCGTCGCGGCCATCCGCATTGGCCGTCTTTTCATTCATGACCGGACCGGCAGCTTCGCCCCCCATCCCGGCGAGCTTCGGCAGCGCCTGCGTTTCAGCTTTTGCGACAGTGATGATCGGTGCCCTCAGTTCGCGCTGTGCCTTTGTCTCGGCCACGGTCACGATCCGGGTCGTCAGTTGCGGCTTGACGCTTTCGGCAGGGACCGTCGTCTCCATCGTCCGCAGCCGCACCTCGCCCAGCGAGACACGCTCCAGTTCCACGCCGGCCAGTTGCGCCGGTTGCACGGCAGGAACGGCGGAGGCCAGTTGCGCCAATGTCGGTCGAGCGGCCATAGCCATGCCAGCCGTCCCCGCGCCCGCCTGCGCCAGCAATGCCTCAGCCTCCCCCTTCAGTCCCTGCGCAGACAGGCTGCGGGCAAAGTTGCGAGCGATGCGCGCTTCCTGCGGCGCACGCGCCAGGGCCAGTTCGAAAAATTCGCGCGCCAGATCATGCCGCCCCATGGCCGCATAGCTGATCGCCACGCCGTTCAGACCATGCGCGTCAGTGGGATCGTTGCGCACTGCCCGGCGAAAGGCGTCCAGGGCCAGCGCATATTCCCCCCGCGAAAACAGCAGGTCGCCACGCGCCAGCGCATCCCGGGCCGGGCCGCTCGACTGCTGATTGACGGGTCTGATCGAAAGGACACCCTTTTGCCCCGAACTGCACGCCGTCGTCGCAATAATGAGAGCGACTGCCATTACCCATTTGTTCATGGTCCCCCCTCCTCTATTCTAACGAGTCATGATGGGCAGAATGTCGCGCACCACCCGGACAACCGCCGGCAGCATCAGCACGCCGATCATCACCGGCAACATGCAGGCGACCAGCGGCACCGACAGCAGCACCGGCAGGCGATGCGCCTTTTCTTCGGCGCGCATCCGCCGCTTTTCACGCATTTCAGCCGCATAGACGCGCAGCGTCTGACCGACGCTCGACCCCAGTTGGTCGGATTGGATCAGCAGTGTCGCAAAAGAGCGGATCTCGTCCACATCCACATCATCAGCCATCCGCCGCAGGGCATCCTGACGGCTTCGCCCCGCGCGCAGTTCCAGAACCACCTTGCCAAGCGCCGCCGATACCAAAGGATGCGACAGGGCCAACTCCCGGCCGACACGGTCCATCGCCGCTTCCAGTCCCAACCCCGCTTCGACGCAGACCAGCATCAGGTCGAGCGCGTCGGGAAAACCGTGGACGATCGCTTCCTGCCTGCGTCCCGCCTTTGCTGAAATCCAGAGGTTCGGCAGATAGAGGCCCAGCACCGCGAGCAACGACGCCATGAAATAGAGCTTGATCGGGCTCGGCGGCTCGGCCTTGCTGAGCGACAGGAGAACGAAGATCGCAGGTAGCGCGAATGTCAAGACGAGCCGGCAGAAGGTAAAGAGCTTCGGCGCCTCCGGCGACATATAGCCCGCCGCGATCAATCGCCGGCGCAGGCTGTCATTGTTGCTGTCGACCAGGGAAATGCCCATTTTCTCGATCCGGTCGACCAGCTTCTTCCATTCGCCGTCATTCCGTTCGCCGCGCAGGGTCTGGCTACCCTGCGCGGTGCCGCCCGCGTCCCCGACAAGGTCGAGCCGGCCGCGCACCCGCGCGTTGCGCAGGATGATCTCCGACAGGCCGTAGACCAGCGCTACGATGGCGATGAACAGCAACCCCAGAATGAAGGGTCGCAACTGAAGCAGGAGCGCCGAGTTCAACATCAAATCACACCTTCAAATCGACCATGCGGCGTATCGTGATGAAGCCGATGATGTAGAGAGTGATCAAACCGACAAAGCCGACGATGAACATGCGCTCCTGTGCGACGTCCAGATAGAAGGCCGGATTGACCATGAACAGGCCGACAAAAGCGAGGATCGGCAACGCCGTCAGCATCACGGCGGTCATCCGCCCTTCGGAACTCAGCGCCCGCACCTTCATGAACAGGCTCGCCCGCTCGCGAATCACCGCAGAAAGATTTTCCAGGATCTCAGCCAGATTGCCGCCCGTCTCGCTCTGTACCGACAGGGAAATCACGAACATGTGCATCTCGTTCATGTCCCACCGCTCCGCCATCCGCTGGAGAGCGTCGCGCAGGTCGGCGCCATAAGTGACTTCATCGACGACGATGCCGAATTCGCTGCCGATCGGGTCGCGCATCTCCTTGGTCAGCAGGTCGAGCGCGGCGGCTATCGGATGCCCGGCGCGCAGACCGCGAACGAAGGTGTCGAGGGCGACAGGAAACTGCTCTTCCATCTTCTTGCGCCGCCGCTGCGCCAGCCGGGCCAGCACCATCATCGGCAGCGCAATCCCCAGCGCTCCCGCAAAGGCCATCGCCATCACGAACATGCCCGCCGTCAGGGCATAGCCCGCTGCCATGCCGCCGACCATCACCAGCAGGAACAGCGCACCCGCCGCGATCAGCATTATCATCAACACCGTGCGCGCCGGGAATGTCAGCCCGGCGCCGTGCAACACCCGCATCACCGCCAGCCCCGCCCGCCCGAACAGCGTGGAGCGGTCGAAACCGAGAGATTCATCGCTGCGCCGCAGCTTGGAAAGAACTGTGCTGCGTTCGAAGCCTGCGGCGATCATCTTCAAGCGTCGATTGACGACGCGATCGGTCGTCGCCCGCGCACGCAACCAGCTCGAAATGCCTTCAATCGTCAGGATCACCGCCGCGAACAACAGGATGAGGACGAAGACGCGGATATAGAGCGTGTTCATCAGTGTATCACCGCATCGGGACGGAAGAGTTCGGCAGGCAGGTTGATCCCCCGATCGGCCAGCTCGCTCATGAATTTGGGGCGGATGCCGGTAGCCTCGAAATGGCCGCGCACCATGTTGTTCTCATCCCGGCCGGTCATCTTGAAGCGGAAGATTTCCTGCATGGTGATGACCTCCCCCTCCATGCCGGTGATCTCCGACAGGCTGAGCAGTCGGCGGCGACCGTCGGCCAGGCGCCCGACCTGCACCACCACGTTCAGCGCCGAGGCGATCTGCGCCCGCGCTGAGCGGGGCGAAATGTCGATGCCGCTCATGCCGATCATCTGCTCGACACGAGACAGCGCGTCGCGCGCCGTGTTGGCATGGACGGTGGTCATGGAGCCGTCATGGCCGGTGTTCATCGCCTGGAGCATGTCGAACGCCTCCCCGGCGCGGACTTCACCCACGATGATGCGGTCGGGCCGCATGCGCAGGGCGTTCTTGACCAGATCGCGCTGGGTGACTTCGCCACGGCCCTCGATATTGGCGGGCCGGGTTTCCAGCCGCGCGACATGGCGCTGCTGCAATTGCAGTTCGGCCGAATCCTCGATGGTGACGATGCGCTCATGCTCGTCAATCGCGGCGGACATGGCGTTGAGGAGCGTCGTCTTGCCCGAGCCGGTGCCGCCGGAGATCAGCACATTGCGCCGCGCCTCCACCACGGCCGCCAGCACCTGCGCCATGGGTGCGGGCACGCTACCCAATTCGGTGAGCCGCGCCATGCTGATCGGCACCTTGGCGAATTTACGGATAGAGAGCAGCGACCCATCGATAGCGAGCGGGGGCACCACCGCATTGACGCGGGACCCATCGGCCAGCCGCGCATCGACAAAAGGCGAAGCTTCATCGATCCGCCGCCCGACCGCCGCCACGATCTTCTGGATGATGCGCAGCAGATGCTTCTCATCCTTGAACCGGGTCGCGGTTTCGACCAGCCGGCCATTGCGTTCCACGAACACGACCTTGTGGCCGTTCACCAATATGTCGGTGATGCTGTGATCCTTCAGCAGCGGCTCTAGCGGCCCCAGACCCAGCAGCTCGTCCAAAATGTCCGACACCAGCCGCCGGCGCTCCTCCAGATTGAGCGCATGCTTTTGAAGCGCCAACTGCTCATGGACGATTTCACCGACCTCGACTTCGACCTGCGCCCGCGACATGGTTTCCAGCGCGGAGAGGTTGATGATGTCAATCAGCTTCTGATGCAGGGCGACCTTGAGTTCGGTATGCCGGTCCTCTTCCCAGTGGACGACCTCCGTCTCTGTCGGTCCGACCTCGTCCCGCGGGTCGCCCCGCCCGGCTTCCCCTTTTCGGATCTGCCACATCAGCTTTTCTCCGCCTGACGCTCGGCCTCAGCCGCCTGTACGCAACAATCGACAATATCCTGCAAATCCTTGCAGATGCGGCTGCGCGCCTTCAATTCCTGGATCAGCACGCCCTGGTCGAGCGCAGAGCTGACCAGCGGGAAATCATTGGCGATACTGAGCTTCACCGGATGATCCAGCGCCGCAGCCGCGTCTTCCAGACCGATGGCGCGGAAGAATTTCCTCTCGACGCGATTGGCGACGACATGGATGCGAGCGGGATCGATATCCTGATTGCGCAACAGCGAAATCTGGCGCCGCGCCTGCCGCAGGCTGGCAATGGTGAGTTCGCATACCAGGAACACGACCTGAGAGCGGGCCACCAGCGACATCGACCAGTTGGTCCAGTTGCCCGGCAGGTCCAGATAGACCGTGTCGAAATTGCGCTGTGCCAGTTCCACGATGCGGAAGATCTGATCGGCGTTCACTGCCTCGATCGGCATGATCTCCGGCGGAGCCATCACCAGACGCAGGCCGGTGGACGTTTCGAGGGTGACGGTCCGCAATAGCTCATTATCGACGCGATTGCCCGCGTTGAGAAGGTCCGCCAGCGTCAACGGCGAGGAAATGCCAAGAAACGTGCCCGCATTGCCGAACTGGATATCCAGGTCGAACAGGCAGACTTCGGCGCCGTTCTGCTTCGCGGATCGGGCGTGGAGGCTGGCGGCCTGCGTCGCGATGGTGGTCGCGCCGACGCCGCCAACGCTTTTGATGATCGAGACGAGTTGGCCGGTCCGGACTTCATCCTGACGGGTCGCGGCGATGCGGCTCCTCAGATCGTCCAATATCGCCGCGAGATCATGAGCCCGCAGCGGCAGTTCGACGACATCGTTGATCCCGCTGCGCAGCAAGGCGCGCACGACCGCGATCTGCGCATCGCGCACCGCCGCCACCAGCAACAGCTTGGGATGCGCCGCCCGCAACCCCGCGAGCCGCACCATGGAGGCTTCGTTGTCGGGCTGTACCTCGATGATGATCGCCTTGGCGTCGGCGGCCAGTTGCAGCGGCACCGGCGCGCTCGCGGCCAGCATGGAGAGGGTGAGCGACTGGCCGGTCAGCCGGTCGCCCAATATGTCGGACGCCTGCACCTCCTGCTCGGACAGGATGAGGTGAAACCCCTCATCCCCGATATTGAGGGTCCAGTTCTCGGCGGGTTCCGCTGCGTTTGTCACGATGCCCAAGATCTTGTCCCTCAATTTGCCACCGTACCCTGGCCGTCTTCCATGGTGAGAGCGGCGCTGAAACTGGGTAAGGTGATGGAGCCTCTGAAAAGCGTGAAAAGGATCGGTTGGAAAGTTAGTTGCTTCAGCGACACCTTTACCAGCGGCGAAACATCCGATCCATTGGGATCGCCGGCATAGCCAAGGCCGGAATAGTCATAATCGATCGTCACATTGGTCGAACCGATTTCCGGCATGAACAACCGCATCCGATTGACGATATTGTTGAACGCCGTCAGGGCATTGGCGCTGCTGCTGACAAGCGGACTTGGGCAAGTCGCACCGGTCTTGCAGGAACAGCTTACCGCGCCAGCATTGATAAGGCACGACGCACCGCCGAAAGCGCTTTCGGGAATAGGATCGCCCTGCGTAATCGTACTGCCGTTGACGAAGCTGTACGAATAGAGGCCATTAGGGATCATGTCCGCAGCGACCGCATAGCGCACACCCATCTGCGTTGCCTTTTCGGCCCGGTTCCACGTCCACATCAACCGTCCGACATCAATGATGCCTAACAGCAAGATGAGCAGCAGCGGCAACACCAACGCAAACTCCGCCGCCGACGAAGCGCGGCTATCGCGAGCGAGGCGGCAGAGCCAGCGCATCATATCCCCTGCACCGTCGCTTCGGATTCGGAGACCAGATTCAGCGAACTGCTCGTGAAACCGAGATTGTTGAATAGCGAGGTGTAGGGCACGATTGCCGAAACCTTGACCTTGGGGACGTTGGACATCCCCCTGTAGATACCCGAATAATTGCCGCCAGTGATGACCGTGCAACTCATCGTAACGGATACGGTCGTCGCCGTCGTCCAACCCGCCAGCCGCGCCGAGCCGCCACTGGCGATCTGCCCCGTCCGGGTCAAGTTGCGCGTCTTATCGACCACGTCCGTCGCCACCGTATTGGGACACGTAAAGTCAGTGAATGAACGCCGCGCCGCATACCGCGCGCCATCGCGTACGGCCTTCGCCACGACATGCTCGCTCAGGAAATAATTGCCCAGTTCGAACGAGCCGAACATGAGGACGATCAAAAGCGGCGTCACCAAGGCCATTTCGGCCGCTGCTGCCGCCCGCCTGCAAGCAATGATGCGTGAGAAGAGGTTCATCATCTTCATCACTCGATCAGATATGGAACAGCGCGTTGAACGACTTGGCTCGCAGTCGCACCGCCTCCATCCAAAGTTGTTTCGCTAATGACTTCGACATAGACGTCGTTCGCATCCGTGCGCGCACGATTGAGAGACGGCTCTACAAGGAAAACCTCGATCCACTTCCTGACGGGATACACTGTTCCGCCGCCACCATGAACGTCATAGGCATGGCAATTTATGACGGCAGCGGAAATCCTGCGTCGATCCACGGTGCTGCCTCCCGGAACCAGTCCCGATCCGTAGCCCTGGAGAGGAGAGCAAATGGGAGAATCATAGTCTTCCGGTGCCGATCCGCCAGTGCCGATCGTGCGCTTGGACAGAATGACTTTGCTGCCGATGGTTTCACCGCGATGCTGTATTTCCCAATTATAGACCTGATAACGGGTAGGATTAGATGGGAGAGGATTGGTCGCTGTATTTGTATTGTTAGGCCAATCAGTGCTGCTCCAACCATAATTTACATAAAAATAGGCATTTCTATCCCAATTTCCGTCACCAACTTTGCCGGCGCTGCAAGATCCCGCCGTTGAAACAGCATGGCATTTATCCCGTGGATAGCCCATGGCCTGCGGCATATTTGCGGCAAGGAGATCATCGGTAGTGGAAGACGGGAGATATTCCGGGGAAGGTAATTCCCATTCGTTGTTGGCGAAACCGCATTTGTTCGCGTTAGCTGGAGCACCTTTGCGAACGACGTCCTTCACCGTGTTGATGGACGGGGGACAAGAACCGCCGCTAGGACAGGAGGCGTTATTGCCATTCCCGTTATTTCCAGTTCCACTCTGCGCGTTGTTGTTTGCCCGTTCATAAATGTCAAACCGGGTGTTGATCGCCTGCGTGACTGTCGTACCTGCGCCGGTACGCGTTTTGACGCCTTCCAGGCTAGAGCAATCACCAGGAACAGAAATCCAGCCCAAGGCCTCCCGCAATTCCACATTGGGATTCGAGGTCGATGAGCCGGTATCAAGATAGCCGAAATTGCCTGGAGCCCAGGCGCTGTTGCCATTACCGACAGAAACCAGTTTAAGGCCTTTGCCTATCCGATTGCCGACGTTGAAATCATAATCCACATTTATATTGTCATCCGGCTCATCCGGATTGCAGATCATGACGGGCGGCACCTTGCAGATCGCTTCTCCCACACCGGCATAAGCTTTGGCAGAAAGCGGTCCAGACGACAGCACAGCAACAATGGGCGTCAACGCAAAACGGGCCGTGCGGGAATTGACTGTCACCTCGACAAAATTGACATCCGCGTCTGTCAGCGTACCCGTATCGCTGCGATCCTTGTTCTTGTAGAATTTGATGAAGCCTGTCCGGTCACAGCCAGGCTCATCGCTTGGGATCGTCACGGCAAGCCCGCTGGCATTGCCATCATTGGCAAAGCGGGCGTCGTTACGGATAAGTGCACTCGCGGCACTGGCCGCGCGGCTGCATGCATTCGCTTTACCGTCAAGCTGCGTCGCTGCCGCCAAAGCCGCCTGATCCGCTGCGTTCTGCAGTTCGGAATCAAGACTGGCCATGCGCGCATAATCAAAGGCGATGCCGCCCGCCGCGATCAGGCCGAAAAGCGACAGCGCGACCGTGGGCGCCACTGCGCCACTGGTCGACTGCAACAGACTTTTCCGCCGGGCAGACATGGGATCGCTCCTTCTCTCTCGGTCAGCGGGCACCACCGCCACCGCCACCGCCACCGGTGCCGCTGGTCGTGCGGATCGACTGAGGCTTCTTCACCTTGTCGGTGCGATAGCGCTCCACCGCCGCGGCGGAGGTCTGTCCATTGCCGCCCTCTATCAGCGTGCCCTCATAATGCGGGTCAGGATTGATCACCTGCATCGCATAATTGCTGCGCACCGCTCCGCCGAAAGTCGGGTCGTTCGCCGTGCAGCCAGCCAGCAGCGGCAGCAGCAGGGCCGAACCAAAACAGATTCCGCGCATCACAAACCTCCTGCTCACAGCTCATATCCGCTGGGCGCCTTGCCCGAAGCGGGTGCTTCCTTCGCCGGCGCGGGCGCAGCCTTGGGCGCTTCGGGCGGCATTGCATCCGGGTTGAGCGGGTTGATGCCCACCGCCTTGTCCGTCCGTCCCATCAGGAACAGGTCCAACTCATGCGGCGGCTTGACCCGATCCGTAGGCAGGCTGACATCCTCCGCCCGCATCGGCTTCACCAGACGCGGAGTCACGATGATGACCAGTTCGGTTTCGCTCTTCTGGAAACCGCTCGACCGGAACAGCGCGCCGATGATGGGGATCGAACCCAGGATCGGGAACTGCCGCACCGTATCCTGGAAATCCTTGCGCAACAGCCCCGCCAGAGCGAAGGACTGCCCATCGCGCAGTTCCAGCGTCGAACTCGCCCGGCGGGTCTGCAGTCCTGGAATGGTGAGGCCATTCACCGTCACCGATGCCGAAGGATCGATGGAACTGACCTCCGGTTCCACCACCAGATTGATTATGCCGTCTTCCAGCACGGTCGGCGTGAAGCCGAGGCTGACGCCGAAGGGCTTGAACTCGATCGTGATGGCATTGCCGCCATTGCCGCCGCTGCTGCCGCCGCTATTGCTTTGCGCCACCGGGATCGGGAACTCGCCGCCCGCCAGGAAGGATGCGGTTTCACCCGAAAGCGCCACCAGCGTCGGCTCGGCCAGCGTGGTCACGACACCCTTGCGTTCCAGCGCGTCGAGCGCGCTGGTCAGGTTGAGGCTTCCTATCGAGTAATTGGCCGCGCCGATGCCGAAACTGTCGAGGATCTTGCTCAAATCCACAATCGGCCGGCCATTGGTATCAGACAGGATGGCGGAAGATTGCGCCGCATTGCCGATGCCGCCCACCACCTTGCCGCTATCGGACAGGAAGGCGGTGTTGATGCCGAACTGCTTGGCCGCACCGCGCGACATTTCGGAGAAGCGCACTTCCAGCATCACCTGCTGCGCCGCGCCGACCGA
>Ga0255338_1001576_pt1 | contig 41513 bp, 33 predicted proteins | sample MeOH1_35cm_T4_19_FD_203715 | JGI IMG/M metagenome (GOLD analysis project Ga0255338, IMG submission 203715) | Sandy soil microbial communities from University of British Columbia, Vancouver, Canada - MeOH1_35cm_T4_195 | ecosystem: Engineered > Artificial ecosystem > Sand microcosm > Unclassified ... | reverse complement strand
AGCTCTACATCGACCTGATCGAATCGTTGAGCTGACATCGCGTTCATGCTCTACAAGTTCAAATCGCCGGCGGCGGCTGATCTGATCATGCTCGAGCCCCATGGCCGTCGCGTGCTGGGCATCATCGGCAAGGACATCGATGCTCGCCAGGGCATTCTGCTGCCTGAGCAGATGCCAGCGGCCATCGCAGCCCTGGAAACGGCTGTCACCCGCGAAGAAGCCGAGCGCCGCACGGCAGAGGAAGAAGCCGCGGCGCGCGGCGAAGAGCTGCCGCCGCTCGAAGGCGTCACACTGCGCCAGCGCGTCACCCCCTTCATCGAGATGCTGCGCCGCTGCCAGCAAGCCGGCAAGGAAATCGTCTGGGGCGTCTGAGGCGCCTGGCCGTTCGGTCTGCGAACCGCCTTGGGCGTAGAGGGGGAGCTAACCGCAGAACGCCGTGGAACCGGCTCCGCCGGGCCACTGGCGTTGCCCCCTTCAAGGGGGGTGGCGAAGCGCCACAACGTGGCGCGTAGCCTGGGGGTTAATCTACCTTCGCGCCGGAGTTCTTCACCACCTGGGCCCACTTCTTGTGCTCGGCATCGATCAGCCGGGCGAACTCGGCAGGCGTGTTGCCGCTGGGAATGGCCCCCTGCGCCAGCAGTTTTTCCTTGATCGCCGGCGTATTGAGCGATTTGGCCACTTCCTGCTGAATGCGATTGACGATGTCCGGCGGTGTACCCGCCGGCGCCAGCAGGCCGAACCAGCTGCTGGCCTCGAAGCCCTTGAGGTGGCCCGCTTCCTCCACCGTTGGTACGTCGGGCAGCGCAGCCGAGCGCTGGGCACTGGTCACCGCCAACGCCTTGAGCTTGCCGGCCTTGATCTGCGCCATCGAGGACGGCAGGTTGTCGAACATCACGTCCATGTTGCCGGCCACCATGTCCAGCAAGGCCGGGCCGGAGCCGCGGTAGGGAATGTGCGTCATGAAAGTCCCGGTCATGGACTTGAACAGCTCGCCCGCCAAGTGGATCGAGGTGCCGTTGCCACTGGAAGCCATGTTGAGCTTGCCCGGATTGGCGCGGGCGTACTTGATGAAATCGGCCACGCTGTTGATGCCCAGCGCCTTCGCCTTCTCGGCGTTCATTTCCATCACATTGGGCACAGCGGCAACCAATGTGATCGGCACAAAATCCTTTTGTGGATCGTAGGGCAGTTTGGCATACAGCGCCTTGTTGATGCCGTGCGTGCCGACGGTCCCCATGAGCAAGGTGTAGCCGTCACCGGGCGACTTGGCCACGATGTCCGCGCCCACGTTACCGCCGGCACCCGCGCGGTTGTCCACCACGAACTGCTGGCCAAAGGCTTTCGAAAGCTCGGGCGCGACGGCGCGGGCCAAAATGTCGGTGGTACCGCCAGGCGCGAAAGGCACCACGATGCGCACCGGCTTGTTCGGCCAACTGCTTTGTGCCCAACTCGAAGATGCTATTAAAAAGTGAGCGACCCCTGCAATCAACACAAGGGAGAGGCGGCGATTTTTCTTGAAATGATCGAGGGCAGGCATACACATCTCCAATTGGTCTTTGTCTTCCAGTGTAGACAGCCTGGCTGTTCTTGTGTCCTAGGGTTTGTCTCCAGAGGGACCATGAAAAAGCCACCCGAAGGTGGCTTTTGCTGCGGGGTTGATGCAGATCAATCGGCGTAGACGCCGGCTGCCTTGATGACCGGGCCCCACTTGGCGATTTCAGCCAGCACGAACTTCTTGTGTTCGGCCGGCTCGACGCGTTTGTCGGTCACCACCACAGCACCCAGGCCCTCCTGCTTCTTGATGAACTCGGGGTCCTTCAGCGCCGCCTTGAGCGCGGTGTTGAGCTTGGTCAGCACGTCAGCCGGCGTGCCCTTGGGGGCGTACAGACCGTGCCAGATGCTGACATTAAAGTCCTTCAGGCCCGACTCCTGCAGCGTCGGCAAGTCTTTGAGCGCCGGCGTGGTCAGACGCTTGGCCGTGGTCACGGCAAAGGCCTTCACCTTCTTGCCCTCGATCTGGGACGTGGTGTTGGTGGTCTGGTCGCACAGCAGATCAATCTGGCCGCCGATCAGGTCGGTGATCGCCGGCGCCGTGCCCTTGTAAGGCACCGTGGTCATGTCAATGCCCAGTGCGTTCTGGAACATCAGGCCGCACAGATGCGAAGCAGCTCCCAGGCCGGCATTGCCAAGGTTGATCTTGCCCTTGTTGGCATTGATCCAGCTGGCCAGCTCCTTGTAATTGTTGGCTGGCAGGGAGGGCCGGCCGATCAGGGTCATCGGGACTTCATTGACCATGCCCAGGTACTCGAAATCATTTTCGGTCGAGTAGGGCAGTTTGCGGTAGAGCGCCGGGCTGGTCGCCATGCCGATGTGGTGAAGGAACAGCGTATGGCCGTCCGGGCTGGCCTTGGCCACCTTGTTGGCCCCGATGGTGCCGCCGGCACCGGCCGCGTTGTCCACCAGGATACTCACGCCACCCAGCGGCTTGCGCATGGCTTCGGCCAGGTCGCGCGCAACACGATCCGTCGGGCCGCCAGCGGCAAACGGCACGACGATGGTGATGGGCTTGGTGCCAGGGAAAGCGGTTTGCGCATTAACCACCAACGCCGTCACAGCGGCCGCAAGAATCAGCAAGCGTTTCATGAGTGCTCCTTCAAAGAATGGCAAAAGTTTAATTCGTCCGCCTTCGCTTCTCCCAGTGGGAACTACGTAGATCAAGCTATTTGTCGTAGATCAAATTATTTGTAGCTGCGCGCGTCTTCAATCACCTTGCCGTCGTTCGGCAGACTGCCTGGCAGCATCAGTTCCACTTCGCCGCGCAGCTTGGTCACATCCCGAATCGCCTGGCCGATTCGAGCCGCCAACCCGTCAGGGCCGCTGCAGGCGGTCTCCACTTTCAGGGTCATGGCGTCGTTGGCCATTTCACCCGATACCACCAGCCGCGCCCGCCCCACCTCGGGAAAGCGTTTGACAATCTCCGCCACCTGGCCGGGATGCACGAACATGCCGCGCACCTTGGTGGTCTGATCGGCGCGCCCCATCCAGCCGCGGATGCGGGTATTGGTTCTACCGCTAGGGCAAGCGCCGGGCAGGATGGCCGACAGATCACCGGTCCCGAAGCGAATCAGCGGATAGGCCGGGTTGAGTGAGGTCACCACCAGTTCACCCACTTCGCCTTCCGGCACCGGCTCGCCGGTACCGGGACGCACGATCTCGACGATCACCCCCTCGTCCAGCACCAAACCCTCGCGCGCTAACGTTTCATAGGCAATCAAACCCAGATCGGCCGTGGCATAGCACTGGTAGCCGGCGATGCCGTGCGCGGCAAACCAGTCGCGCAGGCTGGGCGGAAAAGCTTCGCCGCCAAACATCGCCTTCTTCACGCTGGACAGGGCCACTCCCATCTCAGCCGCCTTCTCCACGATGATCTTGAGAAAGCTCGGGGTGCCGATGTAACCGGCGGGCTGCAGCTCGGCCATGGCCTGCACCTGCTGCTCGGTCTGGCCGGTGCCGCCGGGGAACACCGTACACCCCAGCGCGTGGGCACCGGTTTCCATCATCGAGCCGGCCGGCACGAAGTGGTAGCTGAAGCAGTTGTGGATCAACTCACCAGGCCGAAACCCTGCCGCGAAGATGGCACGCGCCATGCGCCAATAGTCGCGCGCCGTCCCTTCAGGCTCGTAGATCGGGCCAGGGCTGGCGAAGATTCGCGGCATGGCGGCGCCAAAGTCGACGGCACTGAAGCCACCAAAGACACTGCCCCCGCTGGAACGCGCGGCTTGCTGCCGCTCCAGCAACTCGTACTTGCGCGTCACCGGCAGGCTGGCCAGTGCAGCCCGGCTGGCGACAGCCATCGGATCAACACCCCTCAGGATTTCAGAGAAAGCCGCAGAGGCGCCTTTGGCATGCGCCACCTGCGACGGCAAGGCCGCCATCAGGGCCGCTTCGCGCGCAACGGGGTCGCGGGTTTCCTGCGAGTCGTAGAAATGGCTCATCTCGTTTCCTTCAGGCCAGCCAGCGCTTGCGTCGCTTGTAGCTCTTCACATCGCGGAAGCTTTTGCGTTCACCACCGCCCACACCGAGGTAAAACTCCTTCACATCCTCGTTATTGGCCAGTTCACTGGCAACCCCGTCCATCACGATGCGGCCCGACTCCATGATGTAGCCGTAGTCGGCATACTTGAGCGCCATGTTGGTGTTCTGCTCGGCCAGCAGGAAGGTGACCTTTTCCTTCTGGTTCAGGTCTTTCACGATCTCAAATACCTCTTCCACGATCTGCGGCGCCAGCCCCATGGACGGCTCGTCCAGCAGCACCATGCTCGGATTGGCCATGAGTGCACGGCCGATGGCGCACATCTGCTGCTCGCCACCCGAGGTGTAGGCTGCCTGTGAGGTGCGGCGCGTCTTCAGACGCGGGAAATAGGTGTAGACCTTCTCCAGATTGGCCGCCACCTCGGCTTTGCTCTTGCGCGTGTAGGCGCCGGTGAGCAGGTTTTCCTCGATGGTCAGGTGGGCAAAGCAATGCCGCCCCTCCATCACCTGCACCACGCCGCGCTGCACCAGATCAGACGGTGACAGGTTCTCGATGCGATCGCCCCGCAACTCGATCGAGCCCTTGGTGACCTCGCCGCGCTCGCCCCGGAGCAGGTTGGAAACGGCGCGCAGCGTCGTGGTCTTGCCGGCACCGTTGCCGCCCAGCAGGGCGACGATGCCGCCCTCAGGCACCTGCAGCGACACGCCCTTGAGCACCAGGATCACGTGGTTGTAGATGACCTCGATGCCGTTGACGTTGAGTAATATGTTTTTCGGGTCCATGAACCATGCCTTTCGACCAAATGAAAGAACCGCTCCGCGGATCTTTCATTTGGTGGCCCTATCGGGCCACCGCCCCTCCCTGGAAGGGAGGGGGTGGGGAGGCTGAGCCAATGACGGCAGACACTGCCAACCTGATTCGCAAAGCGAATCAGGATTGGCAATCGCCGGCTGGACGACGACTCATCTTCTTGTCAGCCAGGTACTTGTCGGCGCCGGTCTTGACCATGGGCTTGATGATCTGCTCATCCGCCTGATACCAGTCGGAGGACATGTTCCACTTCTTGCCGTCCCAGGTGTGGACGCGCGCCCAGGTCGAGCCCATGTGGTCGGCACACGAGGTGCTCAGCGGGCGCATCACATCGGTGAAGCCCAGTGCATCGAGACGCTTCTGGTCCAGCGCCAGGTTCTCCAGGCCCCAGCGCACCTGTTCGCTGGTCATGACCTTGCCTTTGCCGAAACGCTCTTGCGCACGACGCACGGCTTCCACCCCCAGCATCTGGATGATCACGCCGCGGGTGTAGAGCACAGAGCCCACTTCATCCTTCGGACCCGTGCCCTGACCCTTGGCATGCACATGCTTGAGAATCTCCTGGATCACCTTGGGTTGCTGGCTGGAGCTGTTGAGCGCCAGTGCGTGGTAGCCCTTGGCACCGTCGCCCACGTCCTTGGCGTCCGGCTCGGCACCAGCCCACCACACGCCATACATCTTGTCGCGCGGATAGCCGGTGGCCTGCGCTTCCTTCAGCGCGGTGGAGTTCATCACACCCCAGCCCCACAGCAGCACGTAGTCGGGGCGGCTCTGGCGCACCTGCAGCCAGGTCGCTTTCTGCTCGACACCCGGCGCCGTGACCGGCAGCAACTGCAGGTCAAAGCCGTGCATCTTGGAGCGCTCCTGCAGCAGCGGGATCGGCTCCTTGCCAAAGGGACTGTCGTGATAGACCAGCGCGATCTTCTTGCCCTTGAGCTTGTCCACACCACCCAGGCTCTTGCCGATGTGCTGGATCAGGATGTCGGCACCGGTCCAGTAGCTGCCCATGAGCGGGAAGTTCCACTTGAAGGCCATGCCGTCCTGCGATACCGACAGACCATAGCCCAGCGTGATCAGCGGCATCTTGTCGGCCGGCGCCTTTTCGGTCAGCGCAAAGGTGATGCCGGTGGACTGCGGATCGAACAGGGTCACACCGGGGCGGCTCTTCAGACGCTCGTAGCACTCCACACCGCGGTCGGTGGCATAGCCGGTCTCACATTCCTCGAAGGTCAGCTTGACGCCGTTGATGCCGCCGTCGCGGGCATTGATCATCTTCAGGTAGTCCTGCTTGCCATTGGCCCAGGGCGTGCCATTGGGCGCGTAAGGGCCGGTGCGGTAGGACAGCAGCGGAAAGAACTGCTCCTTGGCCTGCGCAAAGGCGCCGGTGGCCAGGCTCGTCGTCCCGGCAGCCACGACGGCAGCGGCGATCACCAGTTTCGAAAGCTTCATGGTTGTCTCCTTTGGATGTAAGTGTTGAAGCACGGGAAATACCAGCGGACAGAAACTCAGTACGGGAAAGGCCACACGCGCAGCTTCTGCTTGGCGGTGGACCACAGCTTGGCCAGGCCGTGCGGCTCGACGATCAGGAACCAGACGATCAGGCCGCCGAAGATCATCAGTTCGGCATGCGAGACGTCGGCCGTCGAGATCTCGACGCCGAACACGCCGAACAACGCCGGCAGGAACTGGTTGAGCAGGATGGGCAGCACCACGATGAAAGCGGCGCCAAAGAAAGCGCCCATGATGGAGCCCAGGCCGCCGATGATGACCATGAAGAGCAGGCGGAACGACACTTCCACCGAGAACGCGGCCGGCTCCCAGGAACCCAGGTGGACAAAAGCCCACAAGGCGCCGGCAACACCGATGATGAAGGAACTCACCGCAAAGGCGCTGAGTTTGGCGTACATCGGACGGATGCCGATCACAGCGGCAGCCACGTCCATGTCGCGGATCGCCATCCACTCACGGCCAATGGCGCCACGCACCAGGTTCTTGGCCAACAGGGCCATGACTACCAGGATCGCGAGGCAAAACCAGTATTTGCTCTGGGCGCTGTCGATCGGCAGGCCGAAGACCTGCAGCGAAGAGACCGACACCGAGCCCGACGGCGAATCATGGGTCAGCCACTTGATGCGCAGAAACATCCAGTCGCTGAAGAACTGGGCCGCCAGCGTAGCCACCGCCAGGTACAACCCCTTGACGCGCAGGCTGGGCAAGCCGAACAGGATGCCGAAGAAGGTCGCGCACAGACCGCCGAGGATCAAGGCCGGAATCAGCGGCATGTCCGGCACCCGCACGAAGAAGTTGTAGGCGCCATAAGCCCCCACCGCCATGAAGGCCCCGGAGCCGAGCGAAATCTGACCGCAATAGCCCACCAGCACATTCACGCCCAGCGCCGCAAGCGACATGATCAGGAACGGAATCAGGATGGCGCGAAAGGTGTAGTCACTCGCCAGCAAGGGCGTGGCCACAAACGCCACGGCCAGCAGCAACAGGATGGCCAGCCGGTCTTGCGCGATCGGAAAGATCTGCTGATCCGCCACGTAGGACGTCTTGAACTGACCGTTTTCTCTGTAAAACATCTTTCAGCCTCTTACACGCGGTCAATAATTTTCTCGCCAAACAGCCCTTGTGGCCGTACCAGCAGGAACAGCAACGCCAGTACGTAGGCAAACCAGATTTCAATACCGCCGCCGACATACGGCCCGAGAAACACCTCGGACAGCTTTTCGCCGGCGCCGATGATGAGTCCGCCGATGATGGCGCCCGGCACCGAAGTGAGGCCACCCAGGATGACCACCGGCAGGGCACGCAAGGCCACCGTGGTCAAGGAGAACTGCACACCGAGTTTGGAGCCCCAGATCATTCCCGACACCAGCGCCACGACGCCGGCGACACACCAGACGATGACCCAGATGCGGTTGAGCGGGATGCCGATCGACTGTGCCGCCTGATGGTCGTCGGCCACGGCGCGCAAGGCACGGCCGGTTGAAGTCTTCTGAAAAAACAGGCTGAGCGCGGCCACCAGAGCAGCGGCAATCGCGGCAGCGATCACATCCTCCTTGTTGACCAGGATGCCACCCTCGAACATCGACTCCAGAACGAAGATCGGATCCTTGGGCATGCCGACATCGATCTTGTAGATGTCGCTGCCGAACAGCGTCTGCCCCAGGCCTTCCATGAAGTAGGTAATGCCCAGCGTGGCCATCAGCAGCGTCGCCGCCTCCTGATTGACGAGGTGACGCAACACCAGACGCTCAATCAGCCAGGCAACGACAAACATGACAGCACCCGCGATCACGAAGGCCGCGATATTGGCCACGATCGGGTTGTCGATGCCGGTCCAGCCGGGAATCCACTCGGCGAAACGCGCCATGGCCAAGGCCGCGAACAGTACCATGGCGCCTTGGGCGAAGTTGAAGACGCCCGAAGCCTTGAAGATCAGGACAAAGCCCAGCGCCACCAGCGAATACAGCATGCCGGCCATCAGGCCGCCAAGCAGGGTTTCCAGAAAAAATGCCATCAGTGACTCCCCCCTGTTGCTGGCTCACTGCGTGTAGCCGCATCCCCTCTCAAGGGGGCGATGCCGGTGGCCCGGCGGAGCCGGTGCCACGGCATCTCCCGGCGAGCATCTTCCGCTCGTGCATGTGCTTCAGGGTTATGCATCTTCATTCGCTCCATCAATGAGAGGTGCCCAGGTAGGCCTGGATCACGTCTTCGTTGTTGCGCACCTCGTCCGGCACGCCGTCACCGATCTTCTTGCCGTAGTCGAGCACCACGACGCGATCGGAGATGTCCATCACCACGCCCATGTCGTGCTCGATCAGCACCACGGTCGTGCCGAACTCGTCGTTGATGTCGAGAATGAAGCGGCACATGTCCTGCTTCTCCTCCACGTTCATGCCGGCCATCGGCTCGTCGAGCAGCAGCACCTGCGGCTCCATCGCCAGCGCGCGCCCCAGGTCGACGCGCTTTTGCAGGCCATAGGGCAACTGGCCGACCGGCGTCTTGCGGTGCGCCTGGATCTCCAGGAAGTCGATGATGCGCTCCACATATTCGCGGTGGCGGATCTCCTCCCGTTCGGCCGGACCGATGCGCAGCGCCTGCAGCAGCAGGTTGCTCCGGATCTTCAGATTCCGCCCCGACATGATGTTGTCGAGCACACTCATGCCCTTGAACAGCGCCAGGTTCTGGAAGGTGCGCGCCACCCCCATCTCGGCCACCTGCCGGCTGTTCATGTGATGGAAGGTCTGGCCGCGAAAGGTGATCGAGCCCTGCTGCGGCTGGTACACGCCGTTGATGCAGTTGAGCATGGAGCTCTTGCCGGCGCCGTTGGGGCCGATGATGGCGCGGATCTCATGCTCGCGCACATTGAAGGAGATGTCGGTCAGCGCCTTGACACCGCCGAACGACAGGGAAATGTTCTGGACATCCAGGATGACGTCACCGAGGGGGCGTTGTTTCATTTAGGGTCTGTCCTCAGGCCGCTACGGCCACGGCCGGGTAGCGCTTCGCATCGCGAATCTGCAGCGTGGCCGAGACGGTGCCGGTGCGGCCGTCCTCGAACTTCACCTGCGTTTCAATGAACTGCTCGCTGCGCCCGGCGTAGAGCGCGTCGATCAGCACTGCGTATTTGTCGGCAATGAAGCCGCGCCGCACCTTGCGGGTGCGGGTCAACTCGTCGTCGTCCGGATCGAGCTCCTTGTGCAGTACCAGAAAGCGGGCAATCTGGGTGTCGCTCATGCCCTCCTCGGCCGCCAGGTCGGCATTGACCCGCTGCACGCAGTCGGCCACCATGTCCAGCACCTGCACCTTGGCGGCCAGGTCGACGTAGCCGCTGTAAGGCAGCGCCTGGCGTTCGGCCCAGTTGCCCACGGCCTCGAAGTCGATGTTGATGAAGGCACAGACCTGGTCGCGACCGTGGCCGAAGCAGACCGCTTCCTTGATCTGCGGGAAGAACTTGAGCTTGTTCTCGATGTAATTGGGCGCAAAGATGGCGCCACTGGACAGCTTACCAACATCCTTGGCACGGTCGATGATGTGCAGGTGGCCGTCGTGGTCGATCACGCCGGCGTCACCGGTATGGAAATAACCCTGCGCATCCATCACCTCGGCCGTGGCGTCGGGGCGCTTGTAGTACTCCTTGAGCACCGAGACGCCACGCACCAGCACTTCGCCGTTGTCGGCGATTTTGATCTCGATACCCGGCGCCGCTTCGCCCACGCTGTTGAGCTTGACGCGGCCGTTCTTCTGGATGCAGACATAGGCACAGGTCTCGGTCTGACCGTAGAGCTGCTTGAGGTTGATGCCGATCGAGCGGTAGAAGCGGAACAGGTCCGGCCCGATGGCTGCGCCCGCCGTGTAGGCCACACGGATGCGCGACAGGCCCAGCACGTTGCGCAGCGGCCCGTAGATCAGCACATTGCCCAAGGCATACAGCAGGCGATCCGCCAGCGACACCTTGTGCCCGTCGAGAATTTCAGCGCCACAGCGGCGCGCCAGCGCCATGAACTTCTGGTACAGCCAGCGCTTCGGGCGGGCCGCATCCTCCATGCGGATCGACACCGAAGTCAGCATGCTCTCGAACACGCGCGGCGGTGCGAAGTAATAACTCGGTCCGATCTCGCGCAGATCGATGGCGACCGTAGCCGCCGACTCGGGGCAGTTGATGGTAAAGCCCGCCACCAACCACTGCGCAATGGAAAACAGGTGGTCGCCCACCCAGGCCGGCGGCAGGTAGGAAATGATGTTGTCATCGGGATTGAGGCCGTCCACCTCCACGCCACCGCGCGCCGAGTTGATGAAGCTGGCATGCGTCTGGCAGACGCCCTTGGGCCGCCCGGTGGTGCCCGAGGTGTAAAGAATGACCGAGACGTCGGTCGGTTGCCCCTGCTCGACCGAGGTCTTGTAAAACGCCGGGTGCGCACGTTCATATTCGCGTCCCAGCTCGAACAGCCGCTCGATGCTGATCAGGCCCTCGTGCTTGTAGTTGCGCAGGCCGCGTGGATCGTCATAGATGATGTGCTTCAGGCTGGGCACGCTTTCGCGCAACTCCAGCAGCTTGTCCACCTGCTCCTGGTTCTCGGCAAAAGCGAACTGGATTTCGGCATCCTGCAGCACGAAAGCCATTTCGCTGGCCACGGCGTCCTGGTACATCGGCACCGGCACGCCGCGCAGGCTTTGCGCCACCAGAAAAGCCAGATAGAGGTGGGGCCGGTTGTCGCCGATGATGGCGAGGTTGTGCCCGGGCTGGAAGCCCAATGCAGCCAGGCCGCAGCTCATCAGGCGAACATCCTCGGCCGCCCGCGTCCAGCTCCAGGTCTGCCAAATGCCGTACTCCTTTTCACGCAGGGCTGGCGCCTGCGGCCGCTCGGCAGCATGCTTGAGCAGAAGTCGCGGGAAAGTGGTCTGCATCCCAAGTCCTTATCGATGATTTCTCAGCCCGGCACGATGGCCGTACGCGGGTATGTAACGAATGGTAGGCTTTGGTTTGACGCCATGTTGTCGTTCCGACGACAATTCAGGGTAGACCCTAGGTGGTACTTTCCCTTGCCGTCCTGTGCCCTGCCATGAGCTCCGATCAAACACTGCACCAGCGCCGCCGCACCCTCACACCCGCAGAGCTGGCGGGTATTCCGTGGCTGGCCTTGTTGTCACCGGCGGAACGGGACATCGCCGTGGCCGATCTGAAAATCAGCGAAGCCCAGCCCGGCGATCTGGTCTGCCGCATCGGCCGTCCGGTGACCTACTGGTTCGGCGTGGTCGACGGTCTGCTGAAGATGAGCGGTGAAAACGCCGACGGCCAGGCCCTGACCTTCGCCGGCCTGCCGCCCGGCGGCTGGTTCGGCGAGGGCACCGCCCTCAAGCGCGAGATCTATCGCTACAACGTGCAAACGCTGCGCAAGAGCCTGGTGGCGGGCCTGCCGGTGGACACCTTTCACCAGTTGCTCGACCACTCGATCGGCTTCAACCGTTTTGTCATGAACCAGCTTAACGAGCGGCTGGCGCAGTTCATCGCCGCGCGCGAGATCGACCGCATGAACAACCCGGACTTGCGGGTGGCGCGCAGCCTGGCCGCCTTGTTCAACCCGGTGCTGTACCCCGGTGTGGGCGAGGTGCTGCGCATCACGCAACAGGAGCTGGCTTATCTGGTCGGTCTGTCACGCCAGCGCGTCAACGAGGCGCTGACCACGCTGGAGGCGCAGGGCACGATCCGGGTCGAGTACGGCGGGCTGCGGGTGCTAGACCTGCCAGCGCTGCGCGCCCGCATGTTTTCATAACAAATCCGACCTCAACCCTCGTAAAATAAGCGCAATAAGCTACCAAAACTATAGCAAACATGTCCCAGCAAAAACCACCCGGCACGTTCCGCCGCGCAGCACCTCCGCCATCGAGAGCACCTATCCCTGCCGGACAGACCAACACCGCGGCGCATGGCGCCAATGGCACCGTGCGCCTGAACAAGCGCATGGCGGAGTTCGGCATGGCCTCGCGCCGCGAGGCCGATGACTGGATCGCCAAGGGCTGGGTCAAGGTCAATGGCAAGGTGGCCGAGATGGGCATGCAGGTCGCCCCGGACGTGACGATCGAGATCGCCCCACAAGCCCGGGGCCAGCAGGCGACCCAGGTCACCATTCTGCTCAACAAGCCGATCGGCTATGTCAGCGGCCAGGCCGAGGACGGGCACGAGCCGGCTGCCGTCCTGATCCAGCCGCAGAACCGCTGGCGCGACGACAACGCCCGCTTCTTCTTCCACCCCTCGCAGCTGCGCGGCCTGGCGCCGGCCGGGCGGCTGGACATCGACTCCACCGGCCTGCTGGTGCTGACACAGGACGGCCGCGTGGCGCGCCAGCTCATCGGCGAAGACGCGGTGATGGAAAAGGAGTACCTGGTGCGGGTGGTCTACACCGGCGCGGCGAACGCGGCGGCCGCCACGTCCGCCGCCGCAACCTACGGCGCACGGCCCAAGCCCGCGCCACCCACCCAGCTCAGCCGCATTGACGAAGACGACCCGGTCAGCACCGATGTGCAGTCCGCCTTCCCAGCCGAGAAGCTGCGTCTGCTGCGCCACGGCCTGAGCCTGGACAGCCAGCCCTTGAAGCCCGCCAAGGTGGAGTGGCAGAACCCGGAGCAACTCCGTTTCGTGCTGACCGAGGGCAAGAAGCGCCAGATCCGACGCATGTGCGAACTGGTGGGCCTCAAGGTGGTCGGCCTCAAGCGCGTGCGCATCGGCCGCGTCATGCTCGGCAACCTGCCGGTCGGGCAGTGGCGCTACCTGGCGCCGCACGAGCGGTTCTGATTTCCCCTCACACGCACATCGGGTCTTGAAACCCTCAGAGGTGCCCATAATTCGAGGTTTTGCGCCCGCGCCCGCTCCCATGGCTGGGCGCCACCTTGTTTGAACCCCAAACTGTTTTCCTATCCATGAGCAAGAAAACCCATTCCTTCCAGGCCGAAGTCGCCCAGCTGCTGCACCTCGTCACCCACTCGCTCTATTCAAACCAAGAAATCTTCCTGCGCGAGCTGATCTCCAACGCGTCCGACGCCTGCGACAAGCTGCGCTTCGAAGCGCTCAACAACGCGGCGCTGTACGAGGACGCGCCGGAGCTGAATGTGCGCATCACCCTGGACAAGACAGCCCGGACGCTGACCATCACCGACAACGGCATCGGCATGAGTGCCCAGGAAGCGATCGACCACCTCGGCACCATCGCCAAGAGCGGCACGCGCGACTTCATGAGCCGCCTCTCCGGCGACCAGAAGGCCACCGCCTCCGAGCAGGGCCAGCTGATCGGTCAGTTCGGCGTCGGCTTCTACTCCGGCTTCATCGTGGCCGACAAGATCAGCGTCGAGTCGCGCCGCGCCGGCCTGAAGGCCGAAGATGGTGTGCGCTGGACCAGCGGCGGCAGCGGCGACTTCGAGGTCGAAGCCATCACGCGCGCGCAGCGCGGCACCAGCGTCATCCTGCACCTGCGCGACGATGCCGACGACTACCTCAACGGCTGGAAGGTCAAGAGCATCATCGCCAAGTACTCGGACCACATCTCCCTGCCCATCCTGATGCAGAAAGAGGAATGGAAAGAGGGTGAGAACAACGAGGGCGGCGGCATGGTCACCACCGACGAGTGGGAAACCGTCAACAAGGCCAGCGCACTGTGGACGCGGCCGAAGAAAGACATCACGGCCGAGCAGTACGAAGACTTCTACAAGCAGATCAGCCACGACTTCGAGGCGCCGCTGACCTGGAGCCACAACCGCGTGGAAGGCAGCACCGAGTACACCCAGCTGCTCTACATCCCGGCCAAGGCGCCGATGGACCTGTGGAACCGCGACCGCAAAGGCGGCCTCAAGCTCTACGTGAAGCGCGTCTTCATCATGGACGATGCCGAAGCGCTGCTGCCGAGCTACCTGCGCTTCGTCAAGGGCGTGGTCGATTCGGCCGACCTGCCGCTCAACGTCAGCCGTGAGCTGCTGCAGGAAAGCCGCGACGTGCGCGCCATCCGCGACGGCAACACGCGCCGCGTGCTCGGCCTGCTGGAAGACCTGGCCAAGCACGACGTGCCGGCTGCCGATGCCGACGAGGAAGCCAAGGCCCAAGCCGGCAAGTTCAGCACCTTCTACGCCGAGTTCGGCAGCGTGCTGAAGGAAGGCCTGGGTGAAGACTTCGCCAACCGCGAGCGCCTTGCCAAGCTGCTGCGTTTTGCTTCCACCAGCTCGGACACGCCTAGCGTGTCGCTGGCGGACTACAAGGCGCGCATGAAGGAAGGCCAGGAGGCGATCTACTTCATCACCGCCGAAACCCTGGCCGCCGCCAAGAACAGCCCGCAGCTCGAAGTGTTCAAGAAGAAGGGCATCGAGGTGCTGTTGATGACCGACCGCGTCGACGAATGGGCGCTGAACTACCTGCAGGACTTCGACGGCACGCCGCTGCAGTCGGTCGCCAAGGGCGCGGTCGACCTAGGCAAGCTGCAGGACGAGGCCGAAAAGAAGGCCGCCGAAGAAGCCGCCGAAGCCTTCAAGCCGGTGCTGGCCAAACTGAAAGAGGCACTGAAGGACAAGGCCGAGGACGTGCGCGCCACCACCCGCCTGGTTGACTCACCCGCCTGCCTCGTGGTGCAGGACGGCGGCATGAGCACGCAGCTGGCGCGCCTGCTCAAGCAGGCCGGCCAGAAAGCGCCCGACAGCAAGCCGGTGCTGGAGGTGAACCCCGAGCATCCGCTGGTGAAAAAGCTGAATTCGGACGAAGGCTCGGTGCACTTCCACGACCTGGCCCACATCCTGTTCGACCAGGCCCTGCTGGCCGAAGGCGGCCTGCCGGAAGACCCGGCCGCCTATGTGAAGCGCGTCAACGCCCTGCTGGCCTGAACGCCGTGCGCCATGCCCGACCGGCACGGCGCACTACCCTTGCACGGGTAAAAACTGTGTGAACCAGCCTGTCATATTAGGGAGAGGGGAAATACTCATGCGCCCCTGCCCCCCTGGCGCTACCATTGATTTGCATAGATACCATCTGGGTCGTCTGACCCGGATGCGAACAATAAATGGAGACCGGGCCACGGGCCACCCGCATGAGCGCAGACACCATTCTCGAAACCAGGGACCTGACCAAGGAATTCAAGGGCTTTGTCGCTGTTGACCATGTCAACCTCAAAGTCCGGCGCGGCGCCATCCACGCGCTGATCGGCCCCAACGGCGCCGGAAAAACCACGGTTTTCAACCTGCTGACCAAGTTCCTGCCCCCCACTTCGGGGCAAATCCTCTACAACGGCCAGGACATCACGCAGCAGGCAGCCGCCGAGGTGGCCCGCTCCGGCATGGTGCGCTCGTTTCAGATCTCGGCCGTTTTTCCCCACCTCACCGTGCTGGAAAACGTGCGCGTGGGCCTGCAGCGCCGGCTGGGTACGAGCTTTCATTTCTGGAAACCCGAATCCACCCTCTATGCGCTCAACGACGAGGCCATGGCGCTGCTGGAAGCGGTGGACCTGACGAGCTTTGCCCAGACCAAGACGGTGGAGCTGCCCTACGGTCGCAAACGGGCGCTGGAGATCGCCACCACGCTGGCACTCGATCCCGAACTGATGCTGCTCGACGAGCCGACGCAGGGCATGGGCCATGAGGACGTGGGCCGCGTGGTCGAGCTGATCCGCAAGGTGGCGGCCAACCGCACGGTACTGATGGTGGAGCACAACATGAATGTGGTGTCCAACCTGTGCGATGCCATCACCGTGCTGGCGCGTGGCACCGTACTCGCCGAGGGACCTTACGAACAGGTCTCGAAAGATCCACGTGTGCTGGAAGCCTATGTCGGATCCACCGAGGAGGCTCACGCATGAGCACGGGAAAGACACTCCTCAAGGTCTCTGACCTGCATGCCTGGTACGGCGAATCGCACATCCTGCATGGCGTGAACTTCGAAATCCGCGAGGGTGAGCTCGTCACCCTGCTTGGCCGCAACGGTGCCGGGCGCAGCACCACGCTCAAGGCCATCCTGGGCCTGACCGGCAAGCGCACCGGCTCGATCCAGGTCGCAGGCAAGGAAACCATCCACCTGCCGACCAACAGGATTGCCCGCCTCGGCCTGGGCTACTGCCCGGAGGAACGCGGCATCTTCTCGACGTTGAGCTGCGAGGAAAACCTGTTGCTACCGCCCAAGGTCGGCGAAGGCGGCATGTCGCTGGACGAAATCTACGAGATGTTCCCCAACCTCAAGGAGCGGCGCAACAGCCCCGGCACGCGCCTCTCCGGCGGCGAGCAGCAGATGCTGGCCATGGCGCGCATCCTGCGCTCGGGCGCCCGGGTGCTGCTGCTTGACGAAATCACCGAAGGCCTGGCACCCGTGATCGTGCAGACCCTGGGCCGCGTGATCCGCGCACTCAAGGCCAAGGGCCTGACCATCATTCTGGTGGAGCAGAACTTCCGCTTCGCCGCGCCGCTGGCCGACCGTCACTACGTGGTAGAGCACGGCCAGATCGTGGCCACGGTCAACAAGGACGAATTGAGCGAGAAGGCAGCCATGCTGCATGAGTTTTTGGGCGTGTGAGTTTTAACAACCATTTCTAGGAGACAAACATGAAACGCAAACTGATCGCTGCCGCCGTCGCGGCCACTCTCGTCGGCGGTGCCGGCTTCGCCCAGGCACAGGGCAAACTCTCGGGCGATGCCGTCAAGATCGGCGTGCTGACCGACATGTCGGGCGTCTATGCCGACTACGGCGGCCCGGGTGCCGTGGCCGCGGCCAAGCTGGCCGTGCAGGACTTCGGCGGCAAGATGTTCGGCAAACCGATCGAGGTGCTCAACGCCGACCACCAGAACAAACCCGACATTGCCAAGAACGTGACCCAGCAGTGGTTCGACCGTGACGGCGTCGACATGACGGTGGAAAACCTGAACTCCGCCGTCGCCCTGACGGTGCAGGCCCTGGGCAAGGAAAAGAACAAAATCACCATCGTCAATGGCGCCGCCTCCTCGCGCCTGACCAATGAAGACTGCGCACCGGGCACCGGCATCCACTACCTGATGGACACCATCGCCCTGAGCAACGTGGTGGGCAAGGCCATCGTGAAGGACGGCGGCAACACCTGGTACTTCCTGACCGCCGACTACGCCTTCGGCCACTCGCTGGAGAAAGACACGAGCGAAGTCGTGAAGGCCGCTGGCGGCAAGGTGCTGGGCGCCGTGCGCCACCCGCTGTCCACCGGGGACTTCTCCTCCTTCCTGCTGCAGGCCCAGTCCTCCGGCGCCAAGGTGGTGGGACTGGCCAACGCCGGCGGCGACACCGTCAACAGCATCAAGGCGGCGGCCGAGTTCGGCCTGACCAAGAAGCAGAACCTGGCCGCGCTGCTGATGCTCATCACCGACGTGCACGCCATCGGCCTGAACACGGCGCAAGGCCTGTACCTGACCGAAGGCTGGTACTGGGACTTGAACCCCGAGACGCGCGCCTGGGCCGACAAGTACAGCAAGGTGATGAACGGCCGCAAGCCCAACTCCAACCACGCCAGCGTCTACTCGGCCACCCTGCACTACCTGAACGCCGTCAAGGCTGCCGGCACGGACGACACGGCCGCCGTGATGAAGAAGATGCGCGAGACGCCGATCAACGACATGTTCGCCAAGGGCGGCAAGCTGCGTGAAGACGGCCGCATGGTGCACGACATGTACCTGTTCCAGGTCAAGAAGCCCTCCGAGTCCAAGGGCGCCTGGGACTATTACAACCTCAAGGGCACGGTCAAGGGCGAGGACGCTTTCCAGTCCATCGCCGCCGGCAAGTGCGCTGCGGTCAAGAAGTAATCACATCAGCAGCTGACATCAGCCGACAAGACGGGCCGCGATCGGCGGCCCGTCACTTTTCCTCCGGACTGCAATGACTGAATTTTTTGGTGTCCCGATACAAGCCCTGATGGGCCAGCTCATGCTCGGGTTGGTCAACGGCTCGTTCTACGCGATGCTCTCCCTGGGCCTGGCCGTGATCTTCGGCATGCTCAATATCGTGAATTTCGCGCATGGCGCGCTTTACATGGTGGGCGCCTTCTTTGCCTGGATGCTGCTCAACTACGCCGGCGTCAACTACTGGTTCGCCTTGGTGCTGGCCCCACTGGGCGTGGCGCTGATCGGTGTCATCATCGAGAAAACCATGCTGCGCTGGCTGCACCAGCTGGACCATCTCTATGGCCTGCTGCTGACCTTCGGTCTGGCCCTGATCCTGGAAGGCATCTTCCGCGAGTTCTATGGCTCCTCCGGCCTGCCTTATGAGCTGCCCGAGCTGTTCCGCGGCGTCTTCGACCTCGAATTCATGATGCTGCCCAAGTACCGTGCCTGGGTGGTGTTGGTCTCTCTCGTCGTCTGCCTGTTCACCTGGTTCGTGATCGAGAAGACCCGGCTGGGCGCCTACCTGCGCGCCGGCACCGAGAACCCGAACATGGTCAAGGCCTTTGGCATCAACGTGCCGCTCATGGTCACGCTGACCTACGCCTTCGGCGTTGGCCTGGCCGGCCTGGCTGGCGTGATGGCCGCACCGATCTACCAGGTCAGCCCGCTGATGGGCTCCAACATCATCATCGTGGTGTTCGCGGTGGTGGTGATCGGCGGCATGGGCTCCATCCTCGGCTCCATCCTCACCGGCCTGGCGCTGGGCCTGATCGAAGGCCTGACCAAGGTGTTCTATGCCGAGATGTCGACCACCGTGGTCTTCATCATCATGGCGATCGTGTTGCTGGTGCGTCCGGCAGGTCTCTTTGGCCGGGAGAAATAGGATGCACCCCCGTTGCTTGCCCACTTCGTGTGGCCGCCTCCCCCTCAAGGGGGCAACGCCAGTGGCCCGGCGAAGCCGGCTCCACGGCGTTCCGCGGTTGAGTTTGTTCACACGTTGCAGGTAAGGTGCTGCGCCAAGAATCATTGACATGAAAAAGACTACCCTGCTCTATTGCGTGCTGCTGCTCGCCCTGATCGCCGCCCCCTTCGTGGGCTACCCCATCTTTTTGATGACCTGCCTGTGTTTCGCCCTGTTCGCCAGCGCCTTCAACCTGCTGATCGGCTTCACCGGCCTGCTGTCGTTCGGACACGCCATGTTCTTCGGCTTCGCGGCCTACGTGTCGGGCCACGCCGCCAAGGTCTGGGGCCTGACGCCCGAGTTGGCTGTACTGGCCGGCACGCTGAGCGCCACGCTGATCGGCGTCCTCACCGGCTGGCTGGCGGTGCGGCGCCAGGGCATCTACTTCGCCATGGTGACGCTGGCGTTGGCACAAATGATCTACTTCGTCTGCGTGCAGGCGCCCTTCACGTTTGCGGAGGACGGCATCCAGAGTATCCCGCGCGGCAAGCTGTTCGGCGTCATGGACCTGGCCAACGACCGCACCATGTACTACTTCGTGCTGGCGGTCGCCGTGGCTGGCTTTGCGTTGATCCACCGCACCATCCACTCGCCGTTCGGCCAAGTGCTCAAGTCGATCCGCGAAAACGAGCCGCGTGCACTGTCACTCGGCTATGACGTCGACAAGTACAAGCTGGTGGCCTTCGTACTTTCCGCCACGCTGGCCGGCCTGGCTGGCGCCACCAAGTCACTGGCCCTGGGCCTGGCCACGCTGACCGACGTGAGTTGGCAGATGTCGGGCGAAGTGGTGCTGATGACCTTGCTGGGCGGCATGGGCACCATCCTCGGGCCGGCACTGGGTGCCAGCGTCATCATCACGATGCAGAACTACCTGGCCGATCTCGGCTCCTGGGTCACCATCATCATGGGCGCGACCTTCGTGATCTGCGTGCTGGTGTTCCGTCGCGGCATCGTCGGCGAGATCGAGCACCGGCTGGCCAAGAAGTCCTGACCGTCGGACTATTCGAAGCCGCCCGCGCGCCGCAGTTCCGTCGCCGTCGGGCTGGCCAGCAGGTCGATCAGCATGGCTGCGGCCTGCGGCTGTTCTGCTCTGGCCGCCACCGCCGCGGTGTAGACCGTGGCCAGCTCGAACGCCTTGGGCAGCGCCCCCACCAGTTGCACGCCGGGCGTGTAGAGAATCTCGGTGACCTGGGTACAGCCGATCAGGCCGGGCTCCGTGGCCGCGGCCATCTCCTTCATGGCGGTGGCGCCGTTCGGGAAAGGCCGCAGGCGCGGCCCGAGGACGGCATCGATGCCCAGTTGTTTCAGCACATGCATGAAGTGGATACCGGCCGTGGCCTTGACCGGGTCGGGGAAGTAAATGCCGGTGGCCCCCAGCAGCGCCGCCTTCAGCGCCTCGGGGGTGTCGACCCGTGGCTGCGCCTCACCCGTCTTCACAGCCACACCGGTGCGCACGGTACCGAGCGGCCGAGCACTGCCGGCGAGCACATGGCCGCTGGCCGTCAACTCGTCGATCAGCGCCTGCGTCAGGATCAGCACGTCGCACGGCGTACCCGCCAGCAGCTGGTCGCGCATCAGACCGACGGCGCCAAAGCTGCCTTCGATACTGCGTCCGGTCTCGTTGTAGAACTTGCCGCGCAGCTGCCCGACCAGGCCCTGGGCGGCGCCGCCGCTGAGAATGTGCAATGAACTCATGAATGAAGTCTCGGGTTGGATTCAATCAGCCTTGATGCCGGCCGCCTTGATGACGCGCGCCCATTTGGCAATATCGTCGCGTGCGTATTTGTCGAAAGCCTCCGGGCTCATGAGCAGCGGCGTGGCGCCCTGCTTGGCCCACAGCTGCCGCACCTCGGGCTGGGCCACGATTTTTGAGATCGCCTCGTTGAGCCGGTCCACCACCGCTTTCGGCGTGCCCTTGGGCGCCATCAGGCCAAGCCAGATGGTGGCCTCGTAGCCGGGCACCCCGGCCTCGTTCAGTGTGGGCACCTCGGGCAGCACCTCGGAGCGTTGGCGCCCGCTGGTAGCCAGTGCCTTCACCTTGCCGGCGCGCACCTGCTCGGCCATGGTGGTGACAGCGTCGAACATCAGATCCACCTGGCCACCGATGATGTCGGTGCGTGCGCCCGAGCTGCCGCGATAGGGGATGTGCACCAGGTAAACGCCGGCCATGCTCTTGAGCAGTTCGCCAGCCATGTGGTAGGGCGTGCCCGGGCCGCTGGAGGCATAGTTGAGCTTGCCCGGCCGTTCGGCCGCCAGCTTGAGCAGCTCACGCAGGTTGCTGACGGGCAGCGAAGGATGCGCCACCAGCACCAGATCGGAATAGTTGACCGGCGCCACCGCCACGAAATCGCGCATCAGCTGGAACGGCTTGTTCGGAATGAGCGTCTCATTGACCGTATGCGCATTGGACATCATCAGCAGGGTGTAGCCATCGGGCGCCGACTTGGCTGCCATATCGGTGCCGATGACCGAACCGGCACCCGGCCGGTTGTCCACCACGAACGCCTGGCCCAGCGCATCGCCCAGGCGCTGGGCCATGAAGCGCGCGTAATTGTCGGCCGGGCCACCAGCAGCAAAGGGCACGATGATGCGCACCGACTTGGCCGGGTAGCCCTGCGCCAGCGCAGCGCCGGCACTCCAGCAGAATACGAGAACCAGCAGTGACCAGGCACGCAAGACGACTCGGCGCATGAGGGACCTCCATGGGTTGCCGCATGCTAGCGCGCAACACGCCATGGCACACCCGGGCTATCCCTGCCCCCGGCGCGTCTACGCCATCAGGGGCTCTTCCTGCATGGCTTCGATCTGGTCCTGCAGCATCTGCACCTGCCCCTGCCAGTAGTCGCTGCTGCCGAACCACGGAAAGTTGAGGGGGAAGGTGGGGTCGTCCCAGCGCCGCGCCAGCCAGGCGCTGTAGTGGATCAGGCGCAGCGTGCGCAGCGGCTCGATCAGGGCCAGCTCGCGGCGGTCGAAGTCGCGGAACTGTTCGTAGCCGTCGAGCAGACAGCTCAGCTGGCGGGTGCGCTGGGCGCGGTCGCCCGACAGCAGCATCCACAAGTCCTGCACCGCCGGCCCCATGCGGGCATCGTCCAGGTCGACAAAGTGCGGGCCCGGGCCGGCGCTCGCGGGGACATCGACCGGCGTCCACAGGATGTTGCCGGCATGGCAGTCGCCGTGCAGGCGCAACCGTTGGACGCCAGTGGATTCGGCCTCTTTTTGGCCCTCATGCCCCATGAAATAAGCGCCATTAGCTATTATTTCAATAGCATCCCGGCAGGCTTTCTGCCATGCCGATTGCACATCCAGCGGCACCATGTGGTGCGCCAGCAGCCAGTCGTACGGCTCCCGGGCAAACGTCTGCAGGTCCAGCGCCGGCCGCTGCACGAAGGGGCGCGCCGCCCCCACGGTGTGCAGGCGCGCCAGAAAGCGGCCGATCCATTCCAGCACCTCGTCATCGTCCAGCTCGGGCGGCCGCCCGCCACGACGCGGGCTGACGGAAAACACAAAGCCGTCGTGCTGATGCTGGGTAGCGCCGTGCAATTGCAGCGGTGCCACCACCGGCACTTCGGCGGCTACCAGCTCGGCGGCGAAGTCATGCTCCTCCTGGATCTGCGCCTCGCTCCAGCGTTCGGGGCGATAGAACTTGGCCACCACGATCTGTCCGTCTTCCAGGTGCAGCTGGTACACCCGGTTCTCATAGGAACTCAAGGCTTGCAGCCGGCCGTCGCCGTACAGGCCGACGCTGGCCAGCGCGTCCATCACCACATCAGGCGTCAATGTTTCAAAAGGGTGGCGCGTGGTCGGCGAGCGGTTTGTCATGTCGCCATTGTCGCCGCTGACGCCACATCGAACAGGGGTTCGCATGGATAATGGGTGCGCCTCAATGGAGAAGTGTGGCCATGATTTCTTTCAAGCGTAAGGTTGCCCTGGGCATCGGCACAGTCTCGGCGCTGCTGGCCGGCCTGGCCATCCCACCGGTCTGGTGGCTGGCACGCGAAAATGCCGAAGACAGCGTCGTGTCCATGGCGGTGGAAGAGTCACGCCGCCTGCTGCACCATGAGGCCTTCCGCCCGGAAGGCACGCAGGCGCTGCCGCATGCACAGGCTGCAGCGCGCGCCCTGGTGGGCGGCTTGTTCGATATCGCAGAAATCTACAGCGCCGGCGGCGTCCTGATGGCCGAGGACATGACCACCATCGGCAGCGCGCTCGAGAAGGACATCACGCCTCACGGCCCGCCGGCCTACCAGTTCCCGTTTTATGAGAGCCAGCGCCTGCCGGGCGAGCGCTGGGTGTTGCGCGTGTTCGTACCGCTGCGCGACGACAAGCAGGCCATCGCCGGCTACATCGAGGGCGTGCGCCTGGTGCCGGACTGGCAGCGCGAACAGATCCGCGCCGAGGCCCTGCGCGTGGCGCTGTTGGTGGCACTGGCCGCCCTGCTCTGCGGCGGTGCACTCTACCCGGTGATGATCCACCTGTTCGCAGACAACCAGCGCAAGACACGCGAGGTGCTGGAGTCCCACATTTCGATGATGGAAGCGCTGGGCCGTGCCATTGCGCGGCGCGACTCCGACACCGGCGCCCACAACTACCGCGTGGCCTGGATCGCAGCCACACTGGGCGAAGCCGTGGGTCTGCATGACAGCCGCATGCAGGAGCTGATCGCCGGCAGCTTTCTGCACGACGTCGGCAAGATCGGCATTCCCGACGCCATCCTGCTCAAGCCGGGCCGCCTGGATGAGGACGAAATGACCGTCATGCGCACCCATGTCGGCATGGGCGAAGACATCGTCACCGGTGCCGGCTGGCTCGAAGGCGGCCGGGCCGTGGTGGCCGGCCACCACGAAAAGTGGGACGGCACCGGTTACCCGCGCGGCCTGGCCGGCGAGGACATCCCGCTGGTCGCGCGCATCTTCGCACTCGCCGACGTGTTCGATGCACTGTGCGCGCGCCGCCCCTACAAGGAGCCGATGCCGCTGGAAGCCGCCATGCAGGTGCTGACGGAAGGCTCAGGCAAGCACTTCGACCCGCATCTGGTCAAGGTCTTCGCCGGCTTGTCGCAGCACATCCACCGCACGATCGTCACGGCCAGCGAAGACGAGGCCCGGACGCTGCTGGAGGTGATGGTGCGCAAGCACTTCGGCCTCTAGAACGGTACATCCCTGTCGTCCCGCACCCGCTCATCCGCTATCTTCAGCTGCTCGAATGGCAAGGTCTGCTTGACCAGAATCACCGTGCAAGGCGCCGCCATGGCCACCTTGATCGGCACGGTGGCGACAAAGCGCTGCGTCATCAGACCATGCGTGGCAGCCCCCATCACGATCACGCTCACCCGGTTGCCAGTGGCGTAATTGAGCAGCGCCTGCGCCACATCGCCCGATTCGAGCACGTGGCAGGACGTCTGGTGGTCGGTCAAGTCCAACGGCTGCAGCCATTGCCGCAACTGCGTCATGTAGCGCCGATGCACGCTGGTTTCGCTGTCCTCATCGCGCGTGCTGCTGGTCTGGCCGGGCGAGATCACCGTCACGCAGGCGAGCCGGGCACCCGGACGCGTGCCCAGTGAGCGCGCCGCCGCCTGACGCAGCGAGTACAAGGTGGCATCACTCGCGTCCTGGTGCGGCACCGCCACCATCACGATCGGCACTTCGTCGATCTGCTGCACCGGCAGGGGACTGGGCTGGTAATGCATGCCGGCAGCCTTGATCCAGCGCTTGAAGTGAATCCAGGCCCCTGTGCCCTGGGTTGCCAGGCCGCGCGACGTCACATGCACCTGGTCGGGATGCAACAAATCGAAGGCCAGGTGCGCCGCCGACGGATAGCGCTGCGCCGCCTCCTGCGCCAGGCAGCGCAGCACCACTTCCTGCAGCCAGGGAGGCAACTCCGGCTTGCGCTGGCGCGGCGGCGGCGGATCCATCCACAGGCGCTGGCGCAAACCGCCGGCGGTCTGCGGCGCGCCGAACGGCAATTCGCCGGTCAGCAACTGGTAGAGCATGACGCCGATGGCGAAGATGTCGCTGCGCGGATCGCCACGCACCCCCACCACCTGCTCAGGTGCGATCCAGGCCGGCGAACCCACCGCCTTGCGCAGCTGCTCGGCCAGCAGGTCCGGGTAGAGCGCATTGCACGACAGGCCGAAATCGAGCAGCACGGCGCTGCCGTCGGGCCGGATCAGCACATTGGCCGGCTTGAGATCCAGGTGCACCGTGTTTTGCTGGTGCAGGCTGTGTGCCGCATACGCCATGGCGGCGCCGAGCTGCACCACCTCGCCAACCGACGGCAGTTCCGACGCATCAAGCCAATGCTGCAGCGTACGGCCCTGCACATACTCCATCACCAGGTACGGCGTGCGTTCCAGATCGCCGGCCGCAACGAAGCGCGGTACGTGCGGTCCGGTCAGCACCTGCATGATCTGATGTTCGACTTCGAAGCTGACAATGTTCTCGGCACCATCGCCGGCAGTCATGCGCGGCACCTTCATGACCATGGGAAAACCGGGATCGGGTGCACCCTCGGCGTAATGCACACGGTAGATATGGGCCATGCCGCCGGAGTGGACGCACGCCTCGACCACGAACCCATCCAGCACAGACCCCGGCTCCAGCAGCTTCATCGTCCTTGCTCCAGTCGACTGGCGAAGTATTCCGGCAGACCGGCCCGCCGAATGGCAGCCGCAGCTGCATGATGATCGTAGCCCACGCGGTGAAACGTCAACTGCGCACGCTCGCTGTCGAACAGGGCGTACATGGCTTTGGGGTTGCCATCGCGCGGCTGGCCGACCGAGCCGACGGTGGCCAACCAGTGGCGGTGGCGCGGCACCGGCACCGCCACACCGGCGGTCGGCTCGAACCGCATCAGCCCGCCGGCACTGCCCTGGTAGTACAGCGTCTGCATGTGCACATGGCCGCCGAACACATAGCGCACCTCCGGCATGTCCCGCACCGCATCCAGGCTCATGGCGGCTGCGCGGCTGTCGTAGACATAGCGCCAGCGTTCAGGCGCCTCGGCGGAGGCATGGACCAGCAGCACGGCGTCCTGCCGCAGGGTCAGCGGCAGCGCGGCCAAGAAGTCCTTCTGCTCCTCCATGAGCTGTTCGTGCGTCCACTGCGCCGTGCTGTCGCCGATGGTCTTGATCTCGACCGGCGGCTGCAGGGCCATGTCGTCGTGGTTGCCGCGGATGACCAGGGCGCCCTGGCCCGCCAGGGTCATGACCCGCTGCATGACGGCCACCGGGTCGGCCCCGTAGCCGACAAAGTCGCCCAGCAAGGCCAGTTGCTGCGCCCCCTGTCCCTGCGCATGCGCCAGGCAGGCGTCCAGCGCCTGCAGATTGGCATGGATATCGGACAACAGGGCAAGCTTCATGGGTTCGCTAAACTTTTACATGCATCATCTTGCACGCATAAACTTGCCGTCAGCTTGCATCGGATGCGATCATCCATTGTTGACACAGATCAATTTGCGCCATCAAGCGTACAAGATAAGGGTGCCCTCATGAGTCGTTCACGCCAATTGAAGAACCTGATCACGCGATGCGGCCTCGCCTCCTCACTGGTCTTCACCACGGCCGCCCCGAGGGCTATCGCGATCTGGTTCTCACAACGAGGCTGTCGCACAGCTTTGCCGTGGTGATGGCGGACCTGAAACTGACCTCAAAAAACTTCGGGAGAAAGACCATGCTTGACTACCTCATCATCGGCGGCGGTTCGGCCGGCTGCGTGCTGGCCGCCCGCCTGAGCGAAGACCCGGCGGTCCGTGTCGCCTTGCTGGAGGCCGGACCACGCGACGACAGTGTGCTGATCCATTGCCCGGCCGGCCTGGCCCTGCTGGCCAAGAGCGGACAAAGCAACTGGGGCTTCCAGACCGTGCCGCAAGCCGGCCTCAATGGCCGGCGTGGCTACCAGCCACGCGGCAAGGTGCTGGGCGGCTCCAGTTCGGTCAACGCGATGATCTACACGCGCGGCCACCGCAGCGACTATGACAACTGGGCTGCGCAGGGCAATCCCGGCTGGGGCTGGAGCGACGTGCTGCCCTACTTCAAGCGCGCCGAACACAATGAGCGCGGTGCCGACGCTTTCCACGGCAGCGGCGGCCCGCTCAACGTGATGGATCTGCGCAGCCCCAATCGCCACAGCCCGGATTTCGTCGCGGCAGCCAACCAAGCCGGCTTTCCGCCGAACCCTGACTTCAACGGCGCCGAACAGGAGGGCGTCGGCCTGTACCAGGTCACGCACAAGAACGGCGAGCGCTTCAGCGCGGCCAAGGCCTACCTGACACCCAACCTCGGTCGCCCCAATCTGCAGGTGATCACCGGCGCACAGGCCACGCGCATCCTGTTCGAAGGCAAGCGCGCCGTCGGTGTGGAATATCTGCAGGACGGTACGCTGAAACAACTGCGCGCCGCACGCGAGGTGCTGCTGAGCGCCGGCGCGCTGCAGTCACCGCAGCTGCTCATGCTCTCGGGCATCGGCCCGGCGGCGCACCTGCGCCAGCAGGGCATCCCCCCCCTGCATGACCTGCCCGGCGTGGGCCAGCATCTGCAGGACCATGTGGACGTGGTGCTGGTCTACGATGCCCCGACACTGACCGACCTGTTCGGTCTGTCGTTCAAGGGCGCACTCAACGTACTCCGGGGTATCGGCGAATGGCGGCGCCACCGCCGCGGCATGCTGACCACCAACTTCGCCGAAGCCGGCGGCTTCATCCGCAGCCAGGCGGGTGAGGCCATCCCGGACCTGCAGCTGCATTTCGTGATCGGCAAGCTGGTCAACCACGGCCGCACGACGACGACCGGCCACGGCTACTCCTGCCATGTCTGCCTGTTGCGCCCGCACAGCCGCGGCAGCGTGCAACTGGCCAGCCCAGATCCGCTGGCGGCACCGCTGATCGACCCGAATTTTCTGGCCGAGCGCGACGACATGGAACGCCTGGTGCGCGGCTTCAAGCTGATGCGCCACATCCTGTCGCAGCCGGCGCTGGCCGGCTTTGGCGGCCGGGAACTGGCAACCTCCGCAGCGGCCCGCAGCGACCAGGAGATCGAACAGTACATCCGTGACCACGCTGACACCATTTACCACCCGGTAGGTTCGTGCCGCATGGGCCCAGGGCCGATGGACGTGGTCGACGCCCGGCTGCGGGTGCACGGCCTGCAGGACTTGCGGGTGATCGATGCCTCCATCATGCCGAGCCTGGTGGGTGGCAACACCAATGCACCGGTCATCATGATCGCGGAAAAGGCAGCGGACCTGATCCGCGCGGAAAAGATCGGTTAAGCCGGACATAGAATGAATCGGTGCGAATGTTCAACCTGACCCGTTACTTTTCCACCCTGTCGTTTGTGCTGATGGCCCTGGCGGCCGGTCTGCTGACGCTCTATTACCGCAGCATTGCCGATGAGCAGTTGCTGCGCCATGAGCAAAACCGGGCCGAAGAGTTCACCCAGGTGTTCGAGAACTCGCTATGGCCCCATTTCAAGCCGGTCATTGACGCCAACCAGTCCGCCTCGCCTGACGTCCTGCGCGAGCGGGCCGCCACCACCAAGTTGCGCGAGGCGCTGGGCAACATGATGCGCGGCACCACCGTGCTCAAGATCAAGATCTATAGCCGCGACGGCATCACCACCTTCTCCACCGACCCGCAGCAGATTGGTGAAAACAAGGCCGACAATGCGGGCATCCGCTCCGCGCTCAACGGCATGCCGCTCAGCGAATTGACGCATCGCAACCAGTTTGATGCCATCGAAGGCACATTGGAAGAACGCGACGTCATCTCGACCTACGTGCCGATTCACAACATCGAAAACGGCCAGCAGCATGTCGACGGCGTGTTCGAGGTCCATCAGGACGTCACCACTTTTGTACAGGAGGCCGACCGGTACCTGAAATGGGTATCGACCGGCGTGGTCGGCGTGCTGGCGGCACTGTACCTGGCCCAGTTCATGGTGGTGCGCCGCGCACAAACCATCATGCGCGCGCAAGCCCGTGCGCTGGAAGAGACCAACCAGGAACTCGACCACCGCGTGCAGGAACGCACGCATGACCTGGAAAATGAAATCGCGGAACGCCGGCGTGCCGAGCAGCGGCTTGACTACCTGGCGCACCATGATCCGCTGACCGATCTGCCCAACCGGCTGCTGTTCAAGGAACGACTGCTGCAAAGCCTGCAACAGGTCACCCGGCACGATGCGCAGCTGGCCGTGCTGTTCATCGACCTGGATCACTTCAAGGACGTCAATGACACCTTGGGCCATTCGGTCGGTGACGCCTTGCTGACCGCGGTCACCCGCCGCCTGCAGGCCGGCATCCGGCCAGGCGATACGCTGGCGCGGCTCGGCGGCGATGAGTTCATCTGCGTTCTTGAGAACATCGGCGGGCCGGCCACGGCACTGGAAGTTGCCGATCAGTTGCTGGAGCTGTTCCGCCAGCCTTTCTTCGTCGACGACAACCAGCTCTACCTGTCCGCCAGCATCGGCATCAGCCAGGCACCGGCCGACGGCATGGAGGTCGACGTATTGGTGCGCAAGGCCGACGCCGCGATGTACCAGGCCAAGGCGCACGGACGCAATCGCAGCCATTTCTATACCAGCGCCATGACGGCTTACGCCCAGGAGCGCATCCAGCTTGAGGGCTTGCTGCGCGAAGCCATCGCATCGAACGAACTCAGCGTGCACTTCCAGCCCAAGATCGAGGTGCAAAGTGGCCGCCTGCTCGGCGCCGAGGCCTTGCTGCGCTGGAACAGCGCTGAGCTCGGCAGCATCCCGCCTTCGCGCTTCATCCCGCTGGCCGAAGAAACCGGCTTCATCATGGAACTGGGCTTCTGGGTACTGTGCGAAACCTGCCGCCAGGTCGCGGCTTGGGACGAAGCCGGCTTGCGTGTGCCGGTGGTGTCGATCAATCTGTCCGTCAAGCAGTTGGAGCGCGGCAACTTGCCGGAACTGCTGCGCACCATCATGCGCGAAACCGGCATCACACCGGACCGGATCGAGCTTGAGATCACCGAGTCCGTCATCATGGTCATGGAGGATGCCTTCACCATGCTGGCCGACCTGCGCGCTCTTGGCGTGCGCCTGGCGCTTGACGACTTTGGCACCGGCTTCTCTTCTCTTTCCTACCTGAAGAAATTGCCGGTCCAGACGCTCAAGATTGACCGGGCTTTCATCATCGGCATCGGCGAGAGCCGCAGCGACGAATCCATCATCCAGGCCATGGTGGACATCTCGCGCAGTCTCAACCTGACCAGCGTCGCCGAAGGGGTGGAAACGGCCGAACAACTTGCATTCTTGCGCCAGCTGGGTTGCGAGCAGGTCCAGGGTTATTTATTCGGCAAGCCCGTGCCAGCCAATGAATTCCTGTCGCGCTGGCAGGCGCAAACGGCCGCGGCCTTGCCGGCGCCGGCATTGACGGCCCCGGGTTAGCCCTGTCGGATAAGTTCCTACAGCGCAAAGCGCCAAACCCCGACTTAAATTTCTTAGCCGCTTGTCTACAGTTGACTCACCACACCGGGCCTCGGTGTGAAGCGGGGAATAAACATGCGGACCAATGCCATTTCACTCAATCCTTTCAGCCTGATGATGGAGCCCGAAAGCGTGCTCCAGGCCATGGAGCGCTCCCAGTCGCTGCGCGGCCTGCGCCGTCGCCAGCTGCGCCCCTTGGACAAGCCGTTGATTCCCTATGCCAAGGCACGCATCGTCTGCGACGACGCGGCACTGGTCAATGGCAGCGACGACGAATTCGACAACTGACCTCCGGGACGACACCGGGTCCTGCGACCCAGCCCCCTGAGAGACCGGCCACCCTGGGATCCTGCCCGGTGAAGGTCATGAGCGGCCGCCGTCGGCCCTCGCTCACATGCTGCGACGGTACTGGCCGCCCACCTCAAACAGCGCACTGGTGATCTGGCCCAGCGAACAGACACGCACCGCGTCCATCAGCACCTCGAACACATTCCTGTTCTCGATCACTGCCTGCTGCAAACGCTTGAGCTGTGCCGGAGCCACGCCTGCATGGCGCGCATGAAAATCAGCCAGGCGCTGCAGCTGGCTCTTTTTTTCCTCTTCCGTCGAACGCGCCAATTCCAGTTTTTCCAGCACGGCATCGCCATGCGGATTGCGAAACGTATTGACACCGATGATGGGCAGCTCACCGGTGTGCTTGAGCATCTCGTAGTGCATTGATTCGTCTTGGATACGGCCGCGCTGATAGCCGGTTTCCATGGCGCCAAGCACGCCACCGCGTTCCGAGATGCGCTCGAATTCGGCCAGCACCGCCTCCTCCACCAGCTCGGTCAACTCTTCGATGATGAAGGCGCCCTGGTTGGGGTTTTCGTTCTTCGCCAGCCCCCACTCGCGGTTGATGATGAGCTGGATGGCCATGGCACGGCGCACCGAGTCCTCGGTCGGCGTCGTGATGGCCTCGTCGAAGGCATTGGTGTGCAGGCTGTTGCAGTTGTCGTAGATGGCGATCAGTGCCTGCAGCGTGGTACGGATGTCGTTGAACTGGATCTCCTGCGCATGCAGGCTGCGGCCCGAGGTCTGGATGTGGTACTTGAGCTTCTGGCTGCGCTCGTTGGCGCCGTATTTCTCCTTCATGGCCACGGCCCAGATGCGGCGCGCCACCCGGCCCATCACGGTGTACTCCGGGTCCATGCCGTTGGAGAAGAAGAAACTCAGGTTGGGCGCAAAGTCGTCGATGTGCATGCCGCGCGCCAGATAGGCTTCCACCAGTGTGAAGCCGTTGGAGAGCGTGAAGGCCAGCTGGCTGATGGGGTTGGCCCCCGCTTCGGCGATGTGGTAGCCCGAGATGGACACCGAGTAGAAGTTGCGCACCCGGTTGTGCACGAAGTACTCGGCGATGTCGCCCATGACCTTGAGCGAGAACTCGGTGGAGAAGATGCAGGTGTTCTGGCCCTGGTCTTCCTTGAGGATATCGGCCTGCACCGTGCCGCGCACGTTCTCAAGTACCCACTCGCGGATCTTCTCGATCTCGGTGTCGGTGGGCTCGCGGCCATTGTCGGCCTTGAACTTGTCGATGTTCTGGTCGATCGCCGTGTTCATGAACATGGCCAGGATGCTCGGTGCCGGGCCGTTGATGGTCATGCTGACCGAGGTACTTGGGTTGCACAAATCGAAGCCGCCGTACAGCACCTTCATGTCGTCCAGCGTGGCGATGGACACGCCGGAGTTGCCGACCTTGCCGTAGATGTCGGGCCGCGGGTCGGGGTCGTTGCCGTACAGCGTGACCGAATCGAAGGCGGTGGACAGGCGCTTGGCCGGCATGCCTTCGCTCAGCAATTTGAAGCGGCGGTTGGTGCGGAAGGGGTCGCCCTCGCCGGCAAACATGCGCGTCGGGTCTTCGTTCTCGCGCTTGAAGGCGAAGGTGCCGGCGGTGTAGGGGTAGCTGCCGGGCACATTGTCGAGCATCAGCCACTTGAGGATTTCGCCATGGTCTTCGTACTTGGGCAACGCCACCTTGCGGATGGGCGTCCCCGAGAGCGACTTGGTGGTCAGTGCCGTGCGAATTTCCTTGTCGCGGATCTTCACCACATATTCGTCGCCCGCATAGGCCTGCTGCATCTCGGGCCACTGGGCCAGCAGCTTGTGCTCGGCCGACCCCAGGCGCAACTCGCGCTGCAGCGCCAGATCGATTGCCGCTTCGGCCGCCTTCGCCTTGCCGGGCTTGTCGACCTCCAGCATGCGCGCTGCGGCACGCAGCTGCTGGATTTCCCTTGCCAATTTGGCCTGTGCATGAGCACGTTGCTTGTAGCCACGCACGGTATCTGAAATTTCGGCCAGGTAACGCGTCCGCCCCCCGGGCACGATCTGGGTCTGGTTGCTGCTGTGCCGAACCTTGACCGAAGGCAGCTGTCCCGCCTGCAGCGGCAAGCCCAGTTCAGCAAAACGGGGCTTGAGGGCCTGAAACAAAGCCGTCACGCCATCGTCGTTGAAACGCGAAGCCATGGTGCCGAACACCGGCATCTGCTCGGGCGAGATGCTCCAGGCCTCGCGATTGCGCTGCACCTGCTTGGCCACGTCGCGCAACGCATCGCTGGCGCCCTTGCGGTCAAATTTGTTGATGGCCACGAACTCGGCGAAATCGAGCATGTCGATCTTCTCAAGCTGGCTAGCGGCGCCAAATTCCGGCGTCATCACATACAGCGGCACATCCACATGCGGCACGATGGCCGCATCGCCCTGGCCAATGCCCGAGGTTTCGACAATGATGAGATCGAAGCCGGCGCACTTCGCCGCCGCCAGCACATCTGGCAATGCCGCACTGATCTCGCTACCGAAGTCACGCGTCGCCAGCGAGCGCATGAAGACACGCGGCCCCTGTTGCCAGGGTGCAATGGCGTTCATGCGGATACGGTCGCCCAACAGGGCTCCGCCGCTCTTGCGACGCGAGGGGTCGATGCTGATCAGCGCCACCCGCAAGGCGTCACCCTGGTCCAGACGCAGGCGGCGGATCAACTCATCCGTGAGTGAGGACTTGCCAGCGCCGCCTGTACCGGTGATGCCCAGCACAGGAACCTTCAGGGCTGCAGCCTGCTTTCGCACGGCATTGAGCAAGGCGGTGTCGGCCTGCCCATTTTCCAATGCAGTCATCAGCTGCGCCAGCGCGCGCCAAGCCATCTCACCATGCCCCTGGATGGCTTCCAACGTCTTGGGGGCATGAACACTCAGCGCTTTGTCACAGCGCATCACCATCTCGCCGATCATGCCGGCCAGCCCCATGCGCTGGCCGTCCTCCGGGCTGTAGATACGGGCCACGCCATACGCCTGCAGCTCGCGGATTTCCGCCGGCACGATGACGCCACCGCCACCGCCAAACACCTGGATATGCTCGCCGCCGCGCGCCTTGAGCAGATCGACCATGTACTTGAAGTATTCGACGTGACCGCCCTGGTAAGAGCTGATGGCAATGCCCTGCACATCTTCCTGCAACGCCGCCGTCACCACCTCGTCCACACTGCGGTTGTGCCCCAGGTGAATCACCTCGGCCCCCATGCTTTGCAGAATGCGCCGCATGATGTTGATGGCCGCGTCATGCCCATCGAACAGGCTGGCCGCAGTGACAAAGCGCACCTTGTGCGAGGGACGGTAGTTGGCAAGTGCCTTGTACTCGGCAGACAGATCGGTCATGGCGAAATTCCTGAAAGGACGGCGTCACCCCCGGGCCTGCGCTCTGGAGGCGCGTCTGCCACGGTTGACGTTTACGTAAACGTCAATCTTACCGTTTTTCCCAAGAAAAAGGGGCGCTTTTGCGCCCCTTGATCCACTCACTCAGCGACTATGCGTCAGCCGCCATACAGATAGTTCGGCAGCCACAGGGTCAGCCCCGGCCAGATGTACATCAGCACCATGCAGATGATGACGATGAGCATGTACGGCATCATGCCCGCGAAGATCTGGTTGATCGTCACGTGCGATGGCGAGACCCCCTTCAGGTAGAAGGCCGACATGGCCACCGGCGGGCTCAGGAAGGCCGCCTGCAGGTTGACGAACACCAGCACGCCCCACAGCATGGGATCGATCTGGAAATGCTGCAGCAAGGGCAGGAAGATCGGCACGAAGATCACGATGATCTCGGTCCACTCCAGCGGCCAGCCCAGCACGAAGATGATGGCCTGCGACAGCAGCAGGAACTGCATCGGCGACAGGTTCATGCCCAACACCCATTCCTCGACCAGGCGTTGCCCGCCCAGGATGGCGAACACGGCCGAGAACAGCGCCGAACCGACGAACAGCCAGCACACCATCGACGTGGTCTTGGCGGTCAGGAACACCGCTTCCTTGGTTTTCTGGAAATTCAGCGTTCCGGCCTGCCAGGCCATCAGGAAGGCCCCTGCCGCGCCCACAGCCGCCGACTCGGTGGCCGTGGTGATGCCGAACAGGATCACCCCCAGCACCACGAAGGTCAGGATCGCCAAGGGTGCCACCGAATGGATCAGCATGGACACGATTTCATACTGCTCGGCGTCGAACTTCCAGTAGTAGTAGCCCAGCAATGCCAGCGTGATGAGGCAGACGATCCAGAACCCGTTGTAGAAGCCCTCGGGAACCGGCTCGGCTTTAGGCACCTCGGTTGCTTCCCCGGCACCCATGTCTTGCAGGGGTTCGTCTTTCTCCACCTTGGCGGCGCTCGACTCGGCGCCCGATGGCTCGGCCAGATCGTCGGAGCCGGGTGGTGCTTGCAGGCCACTCTCGGCCGGAGGTGCCTGCAGCCCACTGGCAGCCGGCGGCTCTTGCACCGTGTCAGCCGCCGCAGGGCTGGCCGATTTTTCAGCCATCTGCGCCACCTCGACCGGTGCGGGCTCGTTGTCTTTCTGCGAATAAATGGTCACATACCACCAGACCGCCCCGAGGGTTGCCACCGCCAGAATAACAGGTGCCAAGGCGCGCATCAGGCCGGCCAGCAACTGCCACCATTTCAGGCTCACACCCTCGACACCGCTACGCAGGGCCTTGGTGGGCGAAACCACCGCCATCAGCAGCGCGGGGAGCATGAAACGCGAGTAGCTGGATGAAATATGCGCCACCCAAGGCGAGATCGGGGCCTTCATCTGTTCCGGCGGCAGCTTGGGTGCAACTTTCGGATTGATCAGGCACCAGCCGATCACGTAGATCAGGTACAGAAGCGCCAAGAAGAATCCGGGGAACATGGCAGCCGCGTACAGCTTGACGACCGACTGTCCTGCCACGGCGGCATAGACGATGATCATGACGGAGGGCGGGATCAAAATGCCCAGCGTGCCCCCGGCCGTGATGACACCGGCCGCGAGGCGGGTGTCATAGCCGGCGTTGAGCATGGGGCGCATTGCGATCACGCCCATGAGCACCACCACCGCACCGACCAGACCGCTGGCAATGCCCCAGAAGGTGCAGATCACCAGCGTGGTCACGGCCAAGGAGCCGGGCAGCTTGCGAAACGCCAGCTGAACGCTGTGGAACATCTTGTCCACCAGCGCACCGCGTTCCATGATGTAGCCCATCAGCACGAACAGCGGGATGGACAACAGCGTGTCATTGTTCATGGCGCCGAAAGCGCGTTGGACCATCAGGTCGAAAATCTTGTTGTCCAGCCAATGGGCGGACGGGTCGTAAAAGGCGACGAAGCCAAACATCATGCCCAAGCCCATCAGCGTGAACGCGGTGGGGAAGCCCATCATGATCACCACCACGATCAGGCACAGCATGGTCAAACCGAGTGCAGCGTTGCTCATCATCAGCCCTTCATTCCTTTAGATTTCTCGATGGCCAACTGCTTGGCTTCCTCATCGACAAATTCACTACCTTCGAGCTGCTGAGCAACCACATCGGACTCTTCGGCGTCCTTGATCCGGGGCGTCCACTCGCCCGTCTTGAGACACACGATGCAACGCACGATCTCGGAGATGCCTTGCATCAGCACCAGCGCGCCCGCCAGGGGGATCATGAACTTGAACGGATAAACCGGCAACGGATCCGCGTTGAAGGTTTGCTCATGGATGGCCAGGGAATCCTGGAAGTAGCTCCAGCCCGACCAGGTCAGCGCCGCAATGCCGGGCAGAAAGAAGGCGATGTACAACACCAGGTCAATGCTGGCCTGGGTGCGCGGCTTCATGCTGCCATAGAGGAAGTCGCCGCGCACATGGCCATCGTGCGCCAGGGTGTAGGCGCCGCCCATCATGAACAGGGTGCCGTAAAGCATGTTGCTGGCGTCGAAGACCCAGGCGGTCGGCGCATTCAGCGCATAGCGTTTGAACACTTCGGCAACGACCAGAAGCATCAGCACCACGATGAGCCAGGCAAACGCCTTGCCCACCCAGGTGCTGATCTGGTCCGCCGTATGAAGTAATGTTTGAACTCTCATCGGATCTCTATCAGAACTACAAAAAACAAACCAGCCATCCGGCTCCCCGGATGGCTGGCCTAATCAGACAGGCCGTGATTATCAGGCCTTCTTCGCGCCTTTACCGAAGTAATGGTTGTAGGCCATCTTGAAGTCGACCAGATAGTCGTTTTGCCACTGGCTGGCGCGCGCAGCATAGGCACGCTGCGACTCGATCACCTTCTTGAACAGCGCGTTTTCGCCGCTCTTCTTGGCAATGATCTTGTCCCACGATTCCAACTGGGCCTTGAGAATGGCATCGGGCGTCTTGTAGAAATGGATGCCCTGCTTCTTGAGGTCGATGTAGTCCTTGGAATTGCGGTCGATCGCCTTCCAGCTCATGTCGGCACTGGCTGCCTGAACGCTGTAGTCGACGATCGCGCGCAACTCGGCTGGCAGTGCATTGAGCTTGCCCTTGTTGAACAGGATTTCGAACTGCTCGCCGGACTGGTGGAAGCTCTGCAGCATGCAGTTCTTCACCACGTCGGGGAAGCCCAGGATGCGGTCGGAGGTGGCGTTGTTGAACTCGGCGCCATCGATCAGGCCGCGGTCCAGTGCCGGCACGATTTCACCACCGGGCAGCGGGTTCACTGCAGCGCCCATGTCGGTGTACATGTCAACCGCCAGACCGACGGTACGGAACTTGACGCCCTTCATCTGCGCAACGTTGGAGATCGGCTTCTTGAACCAGCCGAAGGGTTGGGTCGGCATGGGGCCGTACAGGTAGGACACCACATCCATGCCGAGCGACTTGTAGATTTCATCCAGCAGGGCCTTGCCGCCGCCGTAGTTGTGCCAAGCCAGCACCATGTTGGGATCCATGCCGAAGGCCGGGCCGGAACCCCACAGGGCCAGCGCCGAGTTCTTGCCATAGTGGTAGGCCACCACACCGTGACCGCCGTCCAGCGTGCCCTTGTTCACGGCTTCCAGCAACTGGAACGCCGGCACCACTGCGCCGGCTGGCAGCACCTCGATCTTGAGCTTGCCGCTGGCCATGTCGTTGACCTTCTTGGCAAAGTCATTGGCGTACTCGTGAAAGATGTCCTTGGCCGGCCAGGTGCTTTGAAAGCGCAAGGTCGTCGTGGTTTGAGCAGTTGCCACCATGGGGGCGGACATGGCACCTGCAGCAAGTGCGGCACCCTTGAGCAGACTGCGACGGCGGGGAGTTTTGTTATCAGTCACGGTTATCTCCAGTTGTAGAAAAGATGAGTTTGCTTACCATCTCGGCCGTGATTCTCTCCCCTTTGCTCCGCAGCGGGATCTAGGGGTTTTCACCAAGACCGGGGGCTGGCTCCATAAAACAGTTTTCACTTTTCTGCACGCATTCACATCTGGAACGAGGCTGTCTGTCGAACCAGGCAAAAACGGACACAATCAAAAAAGCGGAACGGCTGATTCCGTCATTGAATTCCCATCATCGACGAGGAGACATCGCATGGACAGACGCAATTTCTTTCAGAGTTCGGCATGGGCCGCCAGCGGCGCGCTGGCGGGTTGTGCCCTGCCTGGTGTGGCACAGCAGCAAGCCAGAACGCCGTTCAGCGTGCCGGTAGCCACCATTCCCATCGTCGGCTCCGACGAGGTGTTCCCGGTGCGCCGCATCTACTGTATTGGACGCAATTACGCTGCCCATGCACGCGAAATGGGTTCGGACCCGACACGTGAGCCGCCGTTCTTCTTCCAGAAACCGACCGACGCCATCCAGTTTGTTGCCGCCGGCACGGTGGCTGACCACCCCTACCCGACACTGACCAAGAACTACCACTATGAAGCCGAACTGGTCGCCTGCCTGGGCAAGGGCGGGCGCGATATCCCGGTCGAGAAAGCGCTGGACCTGGTCTACGGCTACACCTTGGGTCTGGACATGACGCGGCGCGACCTGCAACGCGCCATGGGCGACCAGAAGAAACCCTGGGAAATCGGCAAGAGCTTCGACCATTCGGCCGTCATCGGCTCTGTCCACAAGCTGGCACAGGTCGGGCACTTCAATCAAGGGGCGATCTGGCTCAAGGTCAACGGTCAGATCAAGCAGAACGCCAACCTGAACCAGATGATCTGGAGCGTGGCCGAGCAGATCAGCAAGCTGTCCGAAGCCAACGAGCTCTTCCCAGGCGACATCATCTACTCGGGCACCCCCGAGAACGTGGGACCGGTGGTTCGCGGCGATGTGATCGAAATGCACATCGACGGCCTGCCCAACCTCAGCGTGAAAATCGTCTAGCGCGCAGCATGCCCTTTGCCATGGCCATCGCCATGGCAAAGGCAGAAATGACCGACGGCTGGAGTCGCTCTGGAGCGAGGCCTGCTCCGGACAGCCGCCGCCAAGCCCCCTCCCCGGCATGGCGGTGTCCTGCGGCACAGCAGCGGGTGATCGATTCGCACATTCCGAATTGAAGAAATTTCAACCACCAGCCCTTGATGTCATTGCGCAAACAGCTATCAAAACAGTAGCAGATCAGATTGCCATGGAAACGGCGCCAGCCGATACGCCATCTCTAAAATACTTTAGAGTTCTGCTTCCGGCAGGGCCGTCTCTGCCACATCTCTTGCGCACACCATGAAACCCATTCAGCTCTTCGACCCGGCGTCCAGCACCTACACCTACGTCCTGTTTGACGAAGCTTCGCGTGAAGCCCTCATCATCGATCCGGTGGACGAGCAGCTTGAACGCGATCTGCAGGTGCTACGCGAGTACGGCCTCAAGCTGGTGTGGGCGGTAGAGACCCACGCCCATGCCGACCACATCACCAGCGCCGGACGGCTGGCCGAGCACACAGGTGCCCAGACGGCGGCGCCGGAAGCTTGTGGCATTCGTACCGCGGCCGTCCAGCTCGCCGATGGCAGTACGCTGAAATTCGGCAGTCAGACCGTTCGAGCCTTGCACACCCCGGGCCACACGGCCGGCAGCATGAGCTACCTGTGGCAGGTGGGCGAGCAGCCCCATGTGTTCACAGGCGACACGCTGCTGATCAACGGCTGCGGCCGCACCGACTTCCAGTCCGGCAGCGCCGAGGCGCTGTACCACAGCCTGACACAGGTCTTGTTTGCGCTACCTGACAACACGCTAGTCTGGCCCGGCCACGACTACCAGGGACGTACCCACTCGACCATTGGCGCGGAAAAGGCCGGCAATGCACGCGTGGCCGGCAAGACCCCGGCCGAGTTCAAGGCCATCATGGATGCGTTGAACCTGCCCAAGCCGCGCCGCATCGACGAGGCCGTACCCGCCAACCTGAGTTCCGGCCTGCGCCACGATGTGGATGGCATTGCCCTCCTGAATGTGCGCCCTGCGGCAGGCTATGCCGGCGATGTATCCCCGCAGCTGGCCTACGACTGGTGGAAAGCAGGCATGGCCGTGCTGATCGACGTACGGACCGATGCCGAACGCGAGTGGGTGGGCTTTGTCCCCGAAGCCGTGGGCTTGGCCTGGAAGCAGTGGCCGGGCATGGCCCTCAATCCCGGCTTCGATGCGGGCATCCGGGCCGCCGTGCCTCCGGGCAAGAAGGCGCTGCTGCTGTGCCGCAGCGGCGTGCGTTCGATTGCCGCCGCCAAGCGCGCGACCGAACTCGGCATCGAGGCCTACAACATTCTTGAAGGTTTTGAAGGCGACCCCGACGAGCAGGCCCACCGCGGCCGCCGAGGCGGTTGGCGCTACCATGGATTGCCGTGGCGTCAAGGTTGAGACAGCACGGGATGTGCACCAGCGTCGATAATGCGGCAAACCTGAACGATAACCATGACTTTTCTCGCCATTGACGTTGGGAACACCCGCTTGAAGTGGGCACTTTTTGACACACCAAGCCCCGGCGCCAAGCTGCTGGCGCAAGGCGCCGAGTTTCTCGACAACATCGACAAACTGGCTGAAGGCGCCTGGGCCAAGCTGCCCGCGCCGAGCTGCATGCTGGGCTGCGTGGTCGCCAGCGATGCGGTCAAGCACCGTGTCGAGGACCAGATGGAAATGTGGGACGTTGCCCCGCAGTGGGTTGTTTCCAGCGCCCAGGAGGCCGGGCTGACCAACGGCTACGACCACCCGGCACGCCTTGGACCGGACCGCTGGGTCGCCATGATCGGTGCCTGGCACCGCATGCTGGCCATGGGCGCACCGCGCCCCATCGTGGTGGCCATGGTCGGCACGGCGGTGACCGTGGAAGCGATTGATGCCAGTGGCAAGTTCCTCGGCGGCTATATCCTGCCCGGCCACGGCATCATGTTGCGCTCGCTGGAGTCGGGTACCGCCGGCCTGCACGTCCCCACCGGCGAAGTGCGCCCCTTCCCCACCAACACCAGCGACGCTTTGACCAGCGGCGGCACCTATGCCATCGCCGGCGCCATGGAGCGCATGGTGCAGCATGTCCGCCAGCACTGTGATTCCGAACCGTGGTGCGTCATGGCCGGCGGCGCCGGCTGGAAAATGGCCCCCAGCATGTCGGTGCCGTTCGAACTGGTCGACAGCCTGATTTTCGACGGTCTGTTGCAGATCGCCGCC
>Ga0255338_1001575_pt1 | contig 41547 bp, 37 predicted proteins | sample MeOH1_35cm_T4_19_FD_203715 | JGI IMG/M metagenome (GOLD analysis project Ga0255338, IMG submission 203715) | Sandy soil microbial communities from University of British Columbia, Vancouver, Canada - MeOH1_35cm_T4_195 | ecosystem: Engineered > Artificial ecosystem > Sand microcosm > Unclassified ... | reverse complement strand
GATCCTCTACATCGTCGTGCCGGTCGCCATCGCGCAGGCCGTGCGGCGTCAGCTGCTGCGCGGCGGCGGCCAGGCCGCGCTCGACCGGCTGCTGCGTCGGCTTGGGCCGGTGTCACTGGTTGCATTGCTCTCGACGCTCGTCCTGCTCTTTGGTCTTCAGGGGAAGGCGATACTCGACCAGCCGCTGGTGATTGCCCTGCTTGCCGTGCCGATCCTCGTGCAGGTCTATTTCAACGCTGGCCTTGCTTACTGGCTGAGCCGCAAATTTGGCATCGCCTGGTGCGTTGCCGCTCCCGCAGCGCTGATCGGTGCGTCCAATTTCTTCGAATTGGCCGTTGCCGCCGCGATCAGTTTGTTCGGATTGCAGTCAGGCGCGGCGCTCGCCACCGTCGTCGGAGTCCTCGTCGAGGTGCCGGTCATGCTCTCGGTGGTGGCGATCGCGAAGCGCAGCCGCGGCTGGTATGATCGAGGACGGCCATCAAAGGCCTGATGTCCGGAAGGGGTCGGTTTGGGCGCGCTTATCCTGGCAAATGTTGGTTTCTGACCATTGTGGACCTAACCCAGGGGAATAACATCGTCATTCGACGAAGATGGCGATTACAATACTCCATTTTGACGGAACCGGTTAGTGAACGGACTCCGTGGAGGCGCTGCCAGGTGGAATAGGCGAAGGCGATCGGCGCCGGAACAAACCCGCTTGCCAAAGATGCAGAAATTATCCGATCTTGCGCAGCTCTTCGGGGCGGGAAATTACTTTGCGCATCTTTCTGATCGGTCTGCTGATACTCGCGGGAATTCTGCCGAGCGCTGCGAAAGCCGGCACTGAACCGATCATCGCGGCAGCACCTGACTGGGTTGAAAAGGTCCAAATCCCCGGAGCCAACCCTAAGCTTTCCGATCAGCCGTTCCAATTACTCCTCTTCACGGCGCAAACGAGTCACGATGCCGATGCGAGCACCCGCTATCTCGAGTCGGCGAGCAAGGTCCAAACCGCCGAAGTGCTCACCGCAGCGGGTACCATCGCCATCCCCTGGCAGCCGGAGCGCAGCGACCTCATCATTCACAAATTGGAGATTATCAGAGAGGGCGTCTCTCGCGACGTGCTTGCCACCCAGAAATTCAGCATCCTCAGACGCGAAACCTATCTTGAGGCGGCATTTTTGGATGGGATGCTCACCGCCACCATCCAGCCCGAGGATCTTCGCGTCGGCGATATCGTGCATCTGGCCTACTCCACGCGCGAAAGGCCGGGCTCAGTGGGGTGGAAAGCTGAAGATCGCGTCTCCCTCCGGCCGGGAATAAAGAGCAGCCTTGCCCTCGTTCGCGAGATCTGGCCGGACAGCGTTCCGCTGAGATGGGCAGCTTCGCCCCGGATGGGCCAGCTCAAAGTCCGGAAGACCAAGTTCGGAAACGAGCTCCGGGCCGAGTTCCGCAACATCGACGTACCTTTGCCGCCGCAATCGTCCCCGGCGCGGTTTGCGAGTCCCATGTACCTGGAAGCGAGCGCTTATCGTGATTGGGGGGAGATCAGCGCATTGCTCGCACCGCTTTACGCAAAGGCGGTGACCTTGCCTGAGAATTCGTCCCTCAAGGCGGAGGCTCGCCTGATCGCCTCCGCGTCAGCCACGCCCAAGGCGAGAGCGTTGGCGGCGCTCCGCCTCGTGCAGGACAAGATTCGATACCTGGCCGTCTTGATGGACGAAGGAGGGTACATTCCCGCCTCAGCAGAGGAGACCTGGAAGCGGCGTTTTGGAGATTGCAAAGGAAAGACGGCCGCACTCCTCGCCCTTCTCAAGGAGCTCGGCATCGAGGCGGAGCCGGTCCTCGTCAACGCGGTTGCCGGCGACGTGCTTCCCGCCCGCCTCCCGCAAGCCAAGCTGTTCAACCACCTTGTCGTTCGCGCCACGATAGACGGGAAAAGCTATTGGTTGGACGGGGCGCGAGCAGGCGACCGCGACCTTGAGGAGCTGGCGGCTTCCAGCTTTCGCCACGGGCTTCCGCTGCGCTCATCAGGCGCGACGCTGATGGCGCTTCCTCTCGCACCGCCTTTGAAGCCGCTTGTCGAGACGAAAATCACTTACGACGCATCCGGGGGTCTCTTCGTGCCGGCCAAGGCGCAGGGGGAAATTATATTCCGCGGCGAGCCCGCAACCGCTTTTCGGCTGGCCCTGGCGCGAGTCGGTGAGGCTGAGTTCAAGAAGGGCTTCAACCTGGACTCCTTCCTGCGTGGGGAGATCGATCGCGTCGTGCAGTTCAAGCCCGATCCGGACCTCGGCACGTTCACTGTATCGTTCAGCGGTCACACCAGGATGGACTGGACCAACAGATGGGTGCCTATGACGCCCCGCTTCCGGTTCAACGACACCGTTATCCGGTGGCCAGCCAAATTCGAGGGATGCGAAGGCCCGAATGCGCACGTTCCGTTTCAACTCGGCTTCCCGGTTCATCAGGCGCTGCGGGAAGAGGTAATCCTGCCCGAACAAGGCAAAGGCTACACACTGCAAGGCAAGAGCTTCGATCGCACCGTCGCGGGGACCCGGATTGCGCGTTCGTTGATCCTGGAGAACGGGCGCGCGGTGGCGACATCGACATTCATCAGGCTCCAGCCGGAGCTTCCGGCGGCGGAAGCGCAGGCGAGCACATCGGCGCTTGCCGAAATCAATGCGGATGAAGCTTATATCGTCGCCCCGAAAGGGCTGGCGATGCCCACCGGCGACATCAAACCCGCGCCGTCCGGCGAGCCGACAACGGCCGGCGGCCCAGCAACGGCCGGCGAGCCGACAACGGCCGACGAGTTTCTGGCGCGGGGATATCATCGGTTCGACAACTTGCGCAGGTTGGCTGCGAACACCGATTACGATCTGGCGATCAAGCACACCAAGGATGCGCTGGCCGATTTCGACCGCGCGGTCGAGCTTGCCCCGGGGTCGTCCATTGCCCACGCCACCCGAGCGCTGCCGTTGATCGAGCTCGGCCGGCTCGACGAAGCGGAGGCTGCGGTTGGGAAGGCCCACAGCGTCGGCAATGTTCACCCAAGGGCGTTCCAGGCACGAGGCCTTTTGCACGCGCGTCGGGGTCGTCCGGAGAAAGCGATCCCGGATTTCAGCCGTTACCTCGACGACTACAATCCCGCGAGCGCGATGGCGCTGATCGAAAGGGCGTACGCCTACGAACAAGTCGGCGAGCTCGAAAAGGCGAAGGCGGACCTTCAGCGCGCGCTTCCGCTCGCCCCCTCGAAAGAACCGCTTGTGGCCCTTGCTCGCGTGGCGGCGCGGGCCGGTAACGTGCCGGAGGCAATCGCCCTGATCGACAAGACGATGCCGGTGTTCGACACCGCGGCCACACCCGCCTGGAAGCAATCCAGGATACGGGCCATTCGCCGCGGCAGAATTTTGGAGAAAGCGGGCCGGGTCAAGGAGGGCCGCGCCGAATATGAAGCGGCGCTCCGAGAGATCGAAACCCGGTTGGCGCAACTCCCGGCGCCGAGCGGTCCAGTGGTGGGGGGTGAAACTCTCGAATTGCTGACGTCGAAGGCTTCTCTGCTCGGCTTCCTCGGCCGGCCGTCGGAGGCCGTTGCCATTGCCGACCGAATCCTGAAACTGCAGCCGACCAACGTGCCAATGTTGATCGAACGCTGCCGCGCATGGCTTTACGTTCCGGGCCAGCTGGCAAAAGCGCGCCAGGATTGTGACTTCGCGAAACGCACCGAAGTCGGCAATGCCGAGGCTTTGTACGTGAGCGGCCTCATATCGCTCAAGGCGGGTGACTGGGACCGCGCAGCCAACGAGTTCCAATTGCTCGCCAAGCATCAGCATGTCCCGTCTGTCGTCGGGCTTGGGCTTGCCAAGCTCCGACGCGGCGACAGTGACGGGGCCGCTTATATCGAGCTTGCACGCGCCACGACCCCGGAGATCGACAGCGAGTTCACCAGATTCGGAATCAGCACCGACCGCGATGCGACTGCGGCCGATCTCAAGCGCACGCCGTCGATGACGCTCTACACTTGGGGTTCGGATGGGCGCCCCTCACGCGAGCCGACAACGGCCGACGATTTCCTTGCCCGCGGCTATAGCCGTCTGGTGAAGCAGCAGCTGAACGACGCTTTGGCGGATTTCGACCGTGGGATCGAGCTTGCGCCCGAATCCTCTCTCGCGCTCTCGCTTCGAGCCAACGCTCTGACCCGGCTTGGCCGGCTTGATGAAGCGGAGGTCGCCATCAACAAAGCACTCACCCGCGAAACCGTCCACCCCAGGTCCTACCAGATACGAGGCCTGCTGCGCGCGCGCCGCGGTCGCCTCGCAGAAGCGATCGAAGACCTCGGCCGGGACCTCCACCCTGAACCCCCGAGCGCAATCTGGCTGGTCGAACGGGGTCTCGCCTATGAAAAACTGGGCGAGCTCGAAAAGGCGCGCGCGGACCTGACGCAAGCGGTCGCCCTATTGCCTTCACGCCAGCGCCGTTTGCTGCTGGCGCGGGTGACGGCACGGCTCGGAGACGTGAAAGGGGCGATCGCCATCGTCGACAACGCCGTCCCGGAGCTGGGCGCCGCGAATAGCCCACCGTGGTTGAAGACGTACATGCTGGCGCTGCGCCGGGGCAGGGTCTTGAGCATGGCGGGCCGCAAGGAAGAGGCGCGTGCCCAATATGACGCCGCGTTAAGCGCAGTGGATGCACGCCTGAACCAATTGCCCGCGCTGCGCGGGCCGGTGTTGGGGGGTGTTGCGCTGCTCAAGGCGAAGGTCATTCTTCTCCTCCTCACGGATCGGACCACGGAGGCGATCGCTGTCGCCGATCAAGCGCTGGCCGTGCAGCCCACCAACGCCCCGATGTTGACGGTGCGCTGCAAGGCATGGCTGCACGCCCCCGATCAGTTGGCAAAGGCGAGGCAAGATTGCGACGCCGCGCGGCGCAATGATCCTGCCAATCAAGACGCTTTATACGCGAGCGGTCTCACATCGCTGAAATCGAATGACTGGCTGCGCGCCGCAGGGGAGTTCGAGGCCTTGACCAAGGAGCTGCCCGAAGCGCCGGCACCGCTGTTTGGGCGTGGCATCGTCAAACTCCGCCGCGGCCAGAAAGCCGAGGGCGCCGCGGACATCGAGCTTGCGCGCAGCCTGTCGGCGGAAATCGAGGCCGAGTTCGAGGAAATCGGCCTCAAGCCCTGAGACAGGTCAGGCGCTAGCGAACTTCATCCGCCTCCTCGGCGGCCGCATTCGCCTTCAACGGGGAGAGGATCCACAAGGTCGCGATCGTGAACAACAGCAGGACCACGGCCACGTCATAGCTGCCCAGGCCGACGGCCGCCCCCATTGCGCCGGTCGTCCACAGGCTTGCTGCCGTCGCCGTTCCCTTGACGCTGTCCTTGAGCCGCAGGATCGCGCCGCCGCCGATGAAGCCCATGCCGGTGATCAGGCCCTCCATGATCCGAGCCATGGCTTCCGGCTCGGCGCCAAATCGCGCTTCGGCGGCCTGGATGAAGCCGCAGCTTGCCACCGCGACGAGAGGGAAGGTCCGGATGCCCGCGCTTCGCTCCTCCTTCTCGCGGTTCCAGCCGATCGGCAGCGCCAGCAAATAGGCAATCGTCAGCGCCACGACGTGGGGCATGAGGTTGAAAGTGCTCAACGAGGGTATTTCCGGCACGCCAACTCCCCGGCTGGTGGGTCTGCGGCGGCAGCAGTCCTGCGCCCTCGCCGGTAGCGGTGTGCCACCCCGCGAGGGTGGCGTCGCTCGCTTCCCGGCCCTATCTCTGCCGCATGATCTTCACTCAAATCGATCAATGGATCGGGAAGACGCTTTTCGTTCCCCCGATCATCAAGCTGTGCCAGCTCACACGCCAGAGCCAGTTCGCGGTATCGCGCCTGTTCTGGTTCATCGCCGCAATGGACGGCTTCTACCGTGCGGAGACGCTTTTCGGCTCCATCCTGTGGGGCGGGATGAGCGTCGTCATGATGATCACGGCTTCGCGACGCGCCGACAGCCCGACCGTGAGTTTCATGTTCTTTCGCATGCTGGCTGTGGTTTTCCTGGCCTTCGATCTGGTCAAGGGCGCGACCACCGGTGCGTGGGCCGGCACGGAGTTTTGGATATTCGTGCTGATCGCGGAGTATGCAGCCACGATCCGTACGGTTCCGCCTCAAGAGACGTCAAAATCCGCGCCCAAGGCCAACGCAGCCAAATTCCCCCGTTGAGAGGCGCTTCCGGTGTGGGAGACGGGGATCTCCAGACAGGCGCTTAGGTTGGTGCGGACGGCGGGACTTGAACCCACACTCCCCGAAGGAAAGCAGATTTTAAGTCTGCTGCGTCTACCGATTTCGCCACGTCCGCACGCCGATGCTCTGCCCGCGATGGGGCAGGGGGCGCAAGCGGATTAGGAGTACGGCGCGCGGCGCGCCGTCCCCCTGCTCTGGATTGTTGGAAATCAGGAAAGCGGCGCTCAGACGTTGAGGCGCTCGCGCATTTCCTTGCCAGGCTTGAAATAGGGCACACGCTTGGCGGCGACGTCGACGGCGTCGCCCGTGCGGGGATTGCGGCCCTTGCGCGCGTCGCGATCGCGGGTCGAGAAAGCACCGAAGCCGCGCAGTTCGACCCGGCCGCCCTTTTGCAGCTGGGTGGTGATCGATTCGAAGAAGGCGGACACGACCCGCTCGATCTCCTTCACCGTGAGATCAGGATGGTCATCACAAAGCTTCTGGACAAGCTCGGATCGGATCACGGCACCCCCCCAAAACACAGACGACATCCGGCCGGGACTGCCCCGACCGGGCCGATACCTGGTTACAGCTAATCCAGATCAACTGCACCGCTTTGGATCAAAAGGCAAGGTCGTAACGATTGAATCGCCTGCGCAACGCGTTTCGCGACACGCGCGATGCGCGCCAGACATGAAGAAACCGGCCCCGGCCCCGCCCGCGCAGTCGCACGGGGAGGCCGGGGCCGGCGCTTTGGGGTCAGAGCAGGCTGCGAATATCGCAGCCTGCTCTGATCGTCTGACGCCGCATTGCTTGTTGCGAAAAGCCGGTGCCCAGCTTTTCGCGCAATGCTTTAGCCGTTCTTCTGCTTGAGCGCTTCGCCGAGGATGTCGCCGAGGCTGGCGCCCGAATCGGACGAGCCATATTGCGCCACCGCCTGCTTTTCCTCGGCGATCTGCATCGCCTTGACCGAGAAGTTGGGCTTCTTCGAGCGGTCGAAGCCGATCACCATCGCGTCGAACTTCTGGCCGACCTGGAAGCGCTCGGGGCGCTGTTCGTCGCGGTCGCGGCCAAGGTCGGTCCGCTTGATGAAGCCGGTCGGGCCATCGTCACCGACCTGCACCTCGAGCCCGCCGTCGCGAACCTCGAGCACCGTCACGGTGACGATGTCGTTCTTCGAGACTCCGCCGCCGCTGCTCGCCGAGGCTGCCGAACGACCGCCGCGCTCGAGCTGCTTGATGCCGAGCGAGATGCGCTCCTTCTCGACGTCGACGTCGAGCACCTGCGCCTGGACGGTCTCGCCCTTGTGGTAGAGGTTGAGCGCTTCCTCGCCGGTTGCGCCCCAGGCGATGTCGGACATGTGCACCATGCCGTCGACGTCGCCGCCGAGGCCGATGAACAGGCCGAATTCGGTCGCGTTCTTGACCTCGCCCTCGACCGTGCTGCCGACCGGGTGCTGCTCGGCAAAGGCGGCCCAGGGATTGGCCTGCGCCTGCTTGAGGCCGAGGCTGATGCGACGCTTCTCCTCGTCGACCTCGAGCACCGCGACGTCGACTTCCTGGCTGGTCGAGACGATCTTGCCGGGATGGACGTTCTTCTTGGTCCAGCTCATCTCGGAGACGTGGACCAGGCCTTCGATGCCCGCTTCGAGCTCGACGAACGCGCCATATTCGGTGATGTTCGTCACGCGGCCGCGGAACACGCCATTGACCGGATATTTGGCCGATGCGCCTTCCCATGGATCGCTCTCGAGCTGCTTCATGCCGAGGCTGATGCGCTGCGTCTCGCGATTGATGCGGATGATCTGGACGCGGACGGTGTCGCCGATGTTGATCATCTCGCTCGGATGGCCGACCCTGCGGTAGCTGAGATCGGTGACGTGGAGCAGGCCGTCGATGCCGCCGAGATCGACGAAGGCGCCGTAGTCGGTGATGTTCTTGACGACGCCGTCGATCACCTGGCCCTCGTGCAGCGACTGGATGAGGCCGGTGCGCTGCTCGGCGCGGGTCTCTTCGAGGATCGCGCGGCGCGAGACGACGATGTTGCCGCGGCGGCGATCCATCTTGAGGATCTGGAACGGCTGCGGGATGTCCATCAGCGGGCCGACATCGCGCACCGGGCGGATGTCGACCTGGCTGCCGGGCAGGAAGGCGACGGCGCCGCCGAGGTCGACGGTGAAGCCGCCCTTGACCCGGCCGAAGATCACGCCCTCGACGCGCGCGGTCTCGGTGAATTCCTTCTCGAGCTTGTCCCACGCGGCTTCGCGGCGGGCGCGGTCGCGGCTGAGCATCGCTTCGCCATTGTGGTTCTCGACGCGGTCGACATAGACCTCGACCTCGTCGCCGACGTTGAGCTCGGCCTTCTGGCCCGGCGCGGCAAATTCGCGCAGCGCGACGCGTCCTTCCGATTTGAGGCCGACGTCGATGACGGCCATGTCGTTCTCGATCGCGGTGACGATGCCCTTCACGACGCGGCCCTCGAAGCCTTCGTTCTCGCCGCCGAGCGTTTCGTTGAGGAGTGCCGCGAAATCGTCGCGCGTGGGATTTGCCGCAGTGGCCATAAAAGTCCTTCGGATAAAAGTGCCGGTTGCCGCCTCGCCTTCTGGCGCGGTCATCCGGGTCTTGAGTTCACCTGCCGCACCGGCCTCATGCCGGCTGCGGCGTCCGGCGTGCTAATGGCAGCGAAGTCTCGGGGGGAAAAGCAAAAATGCGCGTCAGGACCGCGGCGGTGTCCGCCGGTTCCTGCGCGCTTCGCTCACCTGAGCCTCCGCGAGCGCAATCGCTCGCTGGACGGCCGCGTCTATAGCCAAATCGCTGGTTTCGAGCAAGACGGCATCTTGCGCCATCGACAGCGGCGCCGCGGCACGATTGGCATCGCGGGAGTCGCGCGCCTCGAGGTCGATCAGCACGTCCTCGAGCGTGACCTTCTTGCCGAGCCGCACGAGCTCGTCGAAACGGCGCTGCGCTCGGACCTCAACGCGCGCGGTGACGAACAATTTGGCGTCGGCGTCGGGCGCGATCACCGTGCCGATGTCGCGGCCGTCGAGCACCGCGCCGTCGGGTTGCGCGGCAAAGGCGCGCTGCCGATCGAGCAACGCGTGGCGCACCATCGGATAGACCGAGATCCGCGACGCGAGCCCGCCGACCGCCTCGCTCTTGAGCTCGGGATCGTCGAAATCGACCTGCGCGAAGTCGCAGGCGCGCACCGCCTGGAACTCGCTTTCGGGATCGCCGCCCCAGCGCAGCAGGTTGAGCGCGACCGCGCGGTAGAGCAGCCCCGTGTCGAGGTGGGGAAGGTCGAAATGCTTGGCCAGGGCGCGGGCGATCGTGCCCTTGCCGCTCGCGGCCGGTCCATCTACGGCAATGATCATCGTCGCGGCTTTTGACAGCGCGAAACCCTTGTGGCAAGGCGCGCGGCAATCCGGCAGGGCCGCTTGCGACCGGCTGATTTTTCAATCCTTTTATCGAAAGGCTCACCCACCATGGTGAAGGCTGAATGGGGCACGAAACGCACCTGCCCCAAGTGCGGCACGCGCTTTTACGACCTCGGCAAGGACGATCCGGTCGTCTGCATCGAATGCGGCGTGGCCTGGGATGCGGAGCCGGTGCTCAAATCGAAGCAGCCGTTGCCGTTCGACGCTCCCAAGAAGGAGGTCAAGGAAGACGAGCCGGTCGATTCCGATCTCGCCGCGGAGGATCTCGACATCGACGAGGACGTCGAGCAGAATCCGGATGACGAGGTCGACATCGGCGGCGACGACGATATCGGCGTTCCCGGCTCCGGCGCCGAGGACGAGGAAATCTAATCTGTCTTGCAGGGCGCCGCTCGCTCATTTAAGGGCGGCGCTCACTCAGGGGAGCGGTCGAGGCATTGCCTCCCGAAACCTTGTCCCGGGGCCGTAGCTCAGCTGGGAGAGCGTCGCAATGGCATTGCGAAGGTCAGGGGTTCGATCCCCCTCGGCTCCACCATTCTCACTCACCCCACAGGCCGCCATGCGCGCCATTGCGGACCCGCGCTCGGCTGAATATCGTCCGCCGCGACCGCGCGGTTAAAATGCGCAGGCGCGGGGTCCAGTGGAGAGGAAGAGAATGGCCGCGAAAATCGATCTGCAGACCCTCGAGCGTGCGTCCGAGCCATTCGACGAACAGGCGTTTCGCGCCGGGATAAAGGCGCTTCTTCCCGCGATCGCGGCGCGCGCCGCCGAGACCGAGCGCAACCGCCGGGTGCCCGACGAGACGATTGCCGAGCTGCGCGAGGCCGGCTTGTTCAAGCTCACCCAGCCGCTCGAATATGGCGGCTACGAGCAGGATTTCGATCTGCTCAACGAGCTGATCATGGAGATCAGCGCCGCTTGCGCCTCGACCGGCTGGGTGTGCGGCGTTTTTACCTGTCACCAGTGGATGCTCGCGACCTGCGAGCCCCAGGCGCAGCAGGATATCTGGGGCAGCGATCCCGACGCCCTGCTCTGCGGCTCCTATGCCCCGGCCGCGACCGCGCAAGTGGTCGAGGGGGGGTATCGTCTGACCGGCCGCTGGTCGTTCGCGAGCGGGTGCGACAATGCGCAATGGGCGTTCTGCGCGGCGATCATGCCGCAAGGGGAGGGCAAGCCGCCGCGCGCGGGCTTCCTGCTCGTACCCAAGTCCGACTATCGGATCGACGACGATTGGCATGTGATCGGCCTCGCCGGGACCGGCAGCAAGACGCTTGTCCTGAACGATGTCGTCGTGCCGGCGCACAGGGTGCTGTTCTTCGACGAGGCAACTGCGGGGCGGGCACCCGGCGCGCGCCATTATGGCAACCCGATCTACACGATTCCGATGCTGCCCTATGTCTCGAGCTGCATCGTCTCACCGGCGATCGGTGCGGCCAAGGGTGCGCTCGACCATTATGTCGAGATGGTCGGAAACCGGACGACCCGCGGCGCGGTCGCGGGCGGGGCGAGCAAGATGGCCGAATTCCCCACCATCCAGATCCGCGTGGCCGAGGCTGCCGCATCGGTCGACGCGGCGCGCGAGATATTGTTGCGCGACCTGCGCCGGCGCGCGGCGACGGCCCGCACCGGCCGGCTCGCGACCGTCGAGGAGCGGATCGAAAGCCGCCGCGGCCAGGCTTTCGCGGTCAAGCTGTCGCTTGCCGCCATCGAGGCGCTGAATTCCAGCACGGGCGGACGAGGGCTCAACGTCGAGAACCCGATCCAGCGCGCCTGGCGCGACGTCAATGCCGTCGGCCGGCATTTCAGCTTCAATTGGGATGCGGTCGGCTCGATGTACGGGCAGATGGTCCTCGGGCTCGAGCCCAAGGGCCAATATTGATCCGTCCGGCCTGACCGCCGCGGCTGCGGCCGCGTCTATTCGCGGCCGCTCGCGATCGCCTCGAGCACGACCCGGCGGGCTTCGTCGGCATCGCCCCAATGGCTGATCCGGACCCATTTCTCGGGCTCCAGATCCTTGTAATGGGTGAAGAAATGCTCGATCTGCTGCATCACGATCTCGGGCAGGTCGCCGCGCTGTCCGACGCCGGTATAATAAGGGAATGTCGTGTCGACCGGCACGGTGATCAGCTTTTCATCGCCGCCCGCCTCGTCTTCGAGGAAGAGCACGGCGATCGGCCGCGCGCGCACGACCGAGCCCGGGATGAACGGCGTCCGGCTGATCACCAGCGCGTCGAGGGGATCGCCGTCCGGTGACAAAGTGTGCGGGATGAAGCCATAATTGGCCGGGTAGCGCATCGGCGTGTGCAGGATCCGGTCGACGAACAGCGCACCCGAGCTTTTGTCGAATTCATATTTCACCGGCTCGCCGCCAAGCGGAACCTCGATAATCACGTTCAAATTGTCCGGCGGGGCCTTCCCGGTCGGGATCAGGTCGATGTTCATGCAAATGCCTTGTTGAATGCGGTATGTTGGATGCGAAATCGCTCGATGGAGTCCGGACGATCCGTTGGCTTCGAACCGTTGCGGCGATGCGCCCCCTAGAGCCTGATCGTTTGAGGTGGAAGCGCTTTGCGCTTCCGCCGAAGGCGTGAATCAGGCTCTTTCATATGGTCTAGGAAGCGGCGGGCGTTCGCAAAGCGCGAAAGCGAACAGCAATAGCCGTCGACTCTCCGGGCCGATCTGAGCGCTCGGCGCATCCAAGATGCTCGCCGATCAGGATAAACGTCGCGGCGCCGTTCCGTTGCGGGACAGCGCCGCTTTCGAGGCCCTCATCCGGCTTGGCAGCAGGGTAAATAAACTCTTAATTGAGGGGCATGAGTCGTCTCTCGCCCCTGATCACCCGCCGCGTCGGCCCGCACGCCGTGGCGACGCGCTATGAGGCCGGTTTCGAGCAGGAGAAGGATTTTCCAGCCTATCTCGAAGACGTCAAATTGTTCGCGATCGGCTGGCTCGGCGGGCTCGTCTTCTTCGGCACCTTTTTCGGCTGAAGCGCTCCGGCAGCGCCGGCTCGGCGCGCGGCCTTTCCCAAACCGATCAGTCGCAGGCGAGGTGGAGCTTCCAGGCGAGCCCGGCGGCACCGAGGCTCGAGACCGCGACCAGCAGCAAGGTCTCTGCGACCGATAGGCCGGCCTGGACCATTGCCGAGAACAGGATCGCGGCGAGGACCATCGCCCCGGAATTGACGATATTGTTGGCGGCGACGGTGCGCGCCGTCTTGGAGATATGCACCGTCGTCGTCAGGAAGGCATAGAGCGGGACGACGAACATGCCGCCGGCGATCGCCACTCCGAACAGGTCGAACATCACCCATTCGGCGCGCGGCAGCTTCACGAACGTCCAGAAGTCCATCAGCGTCCCTTGCGGGACGGGCCAGTTCTTCACGTTCCAGTAGAGATGGAGGATGAACAGGCCCATTCCGATCGAGGCGGCTGGCGAATAGCGTGCCGACACGCGCCCGGCGAGCAGCCGGTTGATCAGCACCGAACCCAATGCCACTCCGACCGAGAAGATCGCCAGGAAGAGGGTCGCGACCTGCTCGTTGGCGGAGAGCACGTTCTTGACCAGAGGCGGGAACAAGGCGGCGAGCACGGCGCCTTGCGCCCAGAAGAAGCTGATCGCGATGATCGCGAGGAACAGCCGCGGGATGTGGAGGGTGTCCGAGACCAGGGTGATCGAAGAACGGATGATGTGCCAGTCCATCTTGGGCAGCGGGACATCGGTCTCCGGCGGGGCAGGGGGCACCTGGCCGCCGGCGAGCCGGCCCGCGCCGGCGACGAGCAGCACCGCCCCGGCCGCGAGCGCGCTCGAAATCAGCCCGCCGGTGATCGTTCCGAGCAGGATCGCGCAATAGGTGCCGGCCTCGACCAGCCCGGTGCCGCCGAGCACTTCATCCTTGCGCAGATGCTGCGGCAGGATCGCATATTTGATCGGGCCGAAGAAGGTCGAGTGGACACCCATCGCGAAGAGGGCGAGCAGCATCAGCGGGATCGACTGGAGCAGCAGGCCGGTGGCCCCGGCCAGCATGATGATGATCTCGGCCGTCTTGACGATGCGGATGATCCGCGCCTTGTCGGTCGAATCCGCAAGCTGGCCGGCGAGCGCGGAGAACAGGAAGAAGGGCAGGATGAAGATCGCGCCGGCGAGCGCGGTGAACGAGGCTTCCTGCGCCGGATCCGAATAGATGTGATAGGTGACAAGGATCACCATCGCCATGCGGAACAGATTGTCGTTGAAGGCGCCCAGGAACTGGGTGACGAACAGCGGCAGGAACCGCCGCTTGCCGAGAAGCCTGATCGAGGGAGTCATCGAGCGGTGCAATGCCTCGGCGCGGTCATCGCGCCAGTCATGTCGGAGCCGGGTCGATCGCACAAGCCCCAAGGCCGGGACAACGGCCTTCTCACCTCGGCCGGCGAGCACCGCGAGTTTGCAGGCGGCTGCGTGATTCCACGGCGCGCCGAAATCGGCTAGGCACGCGCTGATGCTGACCTTGCCGAACATCTTGACCTTGTCGCGGATCTTCGCGGTGCCGATCCTCGTGGCCTTGCTGTGGCCGGTAGGCGGCTGGTTCGATTATGCGCTGGCGTTCGCGCTTTACTGCCTGATGGGCATCACCGATTATTTCGACGGCTATCTCGCCCGCGCCAAGGGCACCGTGTCGCGTCTCGGCGTGTTCCTCGATCCGATCGCCGACAAGATCATGATCGCGGCGGTGATCGTCATGCTGGTCTTCATCAAGACGATCGACAGCTACCATATCGTCGCGGCGCTGATCATCCTGCTGCGCGAGATCACCGTCTCGGGGCTGCGTGAATTTCTGGCCCAGCTCCAGGTGTCGATGCCGGTCAGCACGCTCGCCAAGTGGAAGACGACCTTCCAGCTCGTCGCGCTTGGCGCGCTGATCCTCGGCGGCGCGACCCCGCAATGGCCGTGGGTGCATGATGTCGGCATCGTCAGCCTGTGGGCGGCGGCTTTGCTCACCCTGATCACCGGCTGGGACTATCTGAGGGTCGGCATCCGTCACATGGACGCGCGCTGAGGCGAAATATTGCTCCCGGACTGCGGGTCAGACGCCTGAACAGTCAAACGCCTGAACAGTCAGACAATCGAGCGGATCGCCTCGGCGAGCAGGTTGAATTCCTTCTCGCGCGGGCTGTTCTTGCGCCAGATCAGCGCGATCCGGCGCGACGGGTGCTCGGCGTCGAGCGGCCGCGCGATGACGCCGGTGCCCTCGAGGATGCCGGCCTTGATCGCCATCTCCGGCACCATCGTCGTGCCCAGGCCATTGTCGACCATCTGCACCAAAGTGTGCAGCGAGGTGCCCATCATCGCGGCCTCGGCGCGCAGCTCGGGCCGGTTGCAGGCGGCGAGGGCGTGGTCCTTGAGGCAATGGCCGTCCTCGAGCAGCAGCAATTTGGTCTCGTCGATCGCGGACGGCGGCACCTCGGGCGGCGGCTCGGGCGTGCCCGGCGGAAAGGCGACGAACAGGCGGTCCTCGAACAGTTCGGCGCTGTCGATCTCGCCGCAGCCATAGGGAAGGGCAAGCAGCACGCAATCGGCCTGGCCGCGGTGGAGCGAATCGCATGCCGCCTGGCTGGTCTCCTCGCGCAGGTACAGCTTGAGGTCCGGCCATTGCTTCCTGAGCTGCGGCAAGAGCCCCGGCAACAGGAACGGGGCGATCGTCGGGATCACCCCCATGCGCAGCTCCCCGGACAGCGGCTTGCCCGCCGCGCGGGCCATGTCGGTCAGCTCCTCGGCTTCGTGGAGGATGCGCTGCGCCTTGTCCGCGATGCGGTTGCCGAGCGGGGTGAAGCGCACCACCCGCCGGGTCCGCTCGACCAAGGTCACGCCGATCAGAGATTCAAGCTCGCGTATGCCCGCCGACAGCGTCGATTGGGTGACGAAACAGGCATCGGCGGCACGGCCGAAATGACCGTGCGTCCGCAAGGCGACCAGATATTGGAGCTGCTTGAGGGTGGGCAGGTAGGTCGACATCACGAACGCTCCCGCGGAGCGGTTGGGGCGCGCGAAAGGTTCGACAACGGCGTTTTGAGGGAAAGGCTATTCATCGGTTCTCTCGATCATTGGAAGCAATCTAATCAATTTGATCGCTGAGCGCTACTCCCCATATCAGGCCCTCGCGCTCATCCGAGCTCGAGCTTGTTCAAACAGGAGAAAAATAGATGCTCACCGTTGGTGACAAATTCCCCGCGATCACCGTGCCCGTTCAGCAGGGCGGCGAGCTGCCTGCCGGCGAGACGCTCGATCTCGCCCAGACCGACGGCAAGTGGAAGATCGTCTTCTACTGGCCGAAAGACTTCACCTTCGTCTGCCCGACCGAGATCATCGGCTACGGCGACCTCAAGGCGGATTTCGAGGATCGCGATGCGGTGCTGATCGGCGCTTCGACCGACACCGACTTCGTCCATTATGCTTGGCGCAAGTCCGACGAGCGGCTTGCGGCGGCTGATTTCCCGTGGATCGCCGACAACAAGAAGGACCTCGCGAACGCGCTCGGCATCATCGCTCCAGATGCCGGTGTCGCCTATCGTGCCACCTTCATCGTCGATCCCGACAATGTGATCCAGCATGTCACGGTCAACGGCCTCAACGTGGGCCGCAATCCGCAGGAGACGCTGCGCATCCTCGACGCGCTGCAGACCGACGAATTGTGCCCGTGCAACTGGACGCAGGGTGAAGAGGTCCTGAGGCCGGCCGCCTAAGGGCGCGCCCCCTCGCCCTGGCTACGGCCCGGACCTCTCGGGGGCGCGGGGAAGCAATTCCCCGCGCCCCCTTATTTTGCCTTATTCCCCTCTTGAAGGAGACGACTCATGTCGCTGAAGGAATTTGCCGAGACCTTGCCCGATTATGCCAAGGACCTGCGGCTCAACATCTCATCGTTGCTCAACGACCAGACCTTGGGTGACCAGCGCAAATACGGGCTGTTGCTCGCCTGCGCGCACGGCACCGGCTATCGCCCGATCGTCGCCGCCGCCGAGGCGGAAGCCGAGGGCAAGCTCTCGCCCGAAGCCGCCAACGCCGCGCGCGCCGCGGCCGCGATCATGGCGATGAACAACGTCTATTATCGCTTCGTCCACCTCGCCTCGAACCCCGAATATGGCACGATGCCGGCGCGCCTGCGCATGAACGTGATCGGCTCGCCGGGCATCGAGAAGGATGATTTCGAGCTGTTCAGCCTCGCGGTCAGCGCGATGAACGGCTGCGGCATGTGCATCGACAGCCACGAACGGGTGCTCCAACAGCATGGCGTCAAGGCCGAGACGATCCAGGCCGCGGCGCGGATCGGCGCCGTCGTCAAGGCGGTCGCGACCGTTCACGCGACGCTCTGACGCGACCGCCCCTCGCGCCTCAGCGTCAGCTCGGGCTGGAGGGGCGGCGCTCCGCGCCGGAAGCATAGAGCGTGGACGCTGGACGGTCCTGGCGTGGTGCCTGCGCCGCCTGCTCTTGCTTATGCCGGGGCCCTGTGCTGGAAATCCGCACGGGGCGGAACTATCTCACCCCGGTTGGAAGCAGGATGTCGCTTATGCTGTCGGGTCTCGTCACCTATCTGGACTCGGTCAAGGCGCGGGATCCCGCCGCCCGCTCGCGGTGGGAAATCCTGCTCTACCCCGGCGTGTGGGCGCTGGTCTTCCACCGCCTCGCGCACTGGCTGTTCAGGGGTGAGCTCTATTTCCTGGCGCGCGTGGTAAACCATCTGGCGCGTTTCCTGACCGCGATCGACATCCATCCCGGGGCGGTGATCGGCCGCAACTTCTTCATCGATCACGGCTTCACCGTGATCGGGGAAAGCGCCGAGATCGGCGACGACGTCACCATCTATCAAAGCGTCACCTTGGGCGGCACCAATCCGGCCAACGGCATTCCGGGCAAGCGCCATCCGACGATCCGCGACGGCGTGATCATCGGCTCCGGCGCGCAGGTGCTCGGGCCGATCACGGTCGGCGCGCGCTCGCGGATCGGCGCCAACGCCGTTGTCACCCGCGACGTGCCCGAAGGCGCGACGATGATCGGCATTCCGGCCCGCTCGACCCTGGTCGATGCCGAGCAATATCAGAAGGATTTCGTGCCCTACGGCACCCCGTGCGACGAGGTGTTCGACGCCGGAACCCAGAAGCTCGAGGGCCAGAAGCTCGAGGCCCAGAGTCTCGAACGTCTGCGCAATGAGGTCGAGGAGCTGCGCCGTCGCCTGGCCGATCTGATCGCCGAAAAAGACAATCGAAAGCGCGACCGCGCCTGATGGGAACCGTCACCCCATTTCCAAACGTGCCGGCTTCGTCCCCACAGCAGGTGGGCTTCGCCCGCGCCGAGCTCAGCCGCATCGTCGATCTCTACGGCCGCATGGTCGCCGCCGGCCTGTGGAAGGATTATGCAATCCATTTCGGCAGGGAAGCGGCATCGTTCGCGGCGTTCCGTCGCGCCGCCGAGCGGCCCGAATATCGCATCGAAAAGCGTCCCGCGCTCCATGGGCGGCAGGGCATGTGGGCGTTGATCGGCGAGCATGGCGCCGTGCTCAAGCGCGGCCATGAGCTTGGCCCGGTGCTCGCACCGGTCGAGCGCCGCTTGTTGAAGGTCGTCGACGGCTGATCTTCTGCAGCTCGGCGCCGGCGGGAGCGCTCGCCAGGCAAGCGCTCCCCATCTGCATGAGCCAATTTACATCAGCCAGTCTGCATCAGCGTGTCGCGCGTCCTACCTGCGTGAGCGCGCACGGCGGACGCCGCGCTCGTAGGTCTGGATGCACGCATCGGTGACCGTCTTGGAGCAGGGCGGATATTCGGTTGTCGCCGGCTTCGGCGCGAATGGTGCGGTCTGGTTGGTCGGCACGACAACGGCGCCCGGGGGCGCCACGACGGGCTGGTTGGTGCCCGGCGGCGGCACCGCCACGCCGGATGGATCGGTGCCCTGCTGGGTGACGCCGTCGCCGCTCGTGCCGGTCTGCGGGCTGGCCGCTGCATCGCTGCTGGTGTCTGCCGGGCTGACCTCGGTGTCGCTCGCCGTATCGGTGTCCGTCTGCGCGATCGCGACGCTGCTGACGGTGAAGCCGCCGAACGAAAGCGCGGCTGCTAACAAGATGGTCCTCATCATGGTTCTCCTTAGTTTTGCCCCCGAATAGGCGCCCGCGACGCGCGCGCGGTTGGTAAACGTGGTGTTGCGCCGATTTGTTCAATCGATGCGGAGCCGAAAGGTTTGCCGGCGGTGCGCGCCGGCACGGCGCCGCAGGGGCGGGAGGCGTCTCTTACTGGGATTGGCGCCGGCTCCAACTGCTCGCCTTCGCCTCCTTTTACGTTTATGAAAGCATGAACGATTATGCGGGTGGTTGATGAGCGATCTCGAGGACCAAAAGCCGGCTGAGCAATCGCCGGAGCCGAGCCGGCGTTTCGTGCTGGCGCTCGGCGCCGCCGCCGCGTCGACCGTCGTGACCATCCGCCCGGCGCTCGCGCAGACCGCCGGGTCGGTGCTCAACTGCCAGATCCCGGTGCCCGCGCCGCAGGCCGCCGGCTCGTACATCGATCCCGACGGCCATATCGTGGCGCCCGGCACGCCCGGCGCTTTCCCTCCCGCGCCGCGCCCGCTCACCGGCGAGGAGGTCAAGGTGATGCTCCGGGGCGGACCTTCGCCGGCGGGCATCGATTCCCAGTCGGCGCAGGCCTACGCCAATTATATTCGCCGTCTGCAGGCGGGGATGAGCGGATTTACCTGCTACGCCTCGCTGCAGATGCCGCGTTGAACCGGGCCGGCATGGCCGGTCCTCGTTTCACTGCCGATCCGCCGGACATGATGCGGACCGTCGAGCTCGACGGGCTCACTGCCTTGTTCCACCTCCCTTCGGGCACGACCCACATCCTCGCGCCACCGGCGCCGCAGATCCTCGCCGCGCTCGCCGACGGACCGGCAACCGCGCCGACCATCCTGGCGCGGATCAGGCGCGCCTTCGACGTCGAGGGCCCTCGGCGGAGCGGCGGCCAGCGCCGGAGCGGTGCGCTCGCCGTGCTCGAGACGCGCATCGCCGAGCTCGAGGCCGCGGGCCTGGTGAGCCGGCTGTGAGGCACCAGGTCCAGCTCCAGATCGGCCCGGTCGCGCTCCGCGTCGGCTCGCAATGGGCGGGGCCGATCAAGGCGCTGACGCGCCTGTACGAAGGCTATCCCGAGCCGGAGGCGCCGTGCGATTTTACCGTGCGGCTCGAGCCCGACAAGCCGTGGCGGCGGTGGATCCGCCCGTCGGTCGCGGTCGGCGGCGATTACCGGCTGCCCGGCTCGGTGCCGCTCGCGCTGCGCCACGGCTTGCTCGCCGCCGAATTGGGCATGAACCTGCAAATGGCGCTCGGCCACAAGCGCCACCTCCTGCTTCACGCGTCGAGCGTCGAGCGCGATGGCCGCGCGTTGCTGATGACGGGGGAATCGGGTGCCGGCAAATCGACGCTCGCGGCGCTGCTGGGCGAACGCGGCTGGCGGCTGATGGGCGACGAATTCGCCTTGCTCGACCTCGACGATGGCACGCTCCATCCGTTTCCGCGCGCGATCAGCCTCAAGAACGGGTCGATCGCAATGCTGGAGACCGAGGTCGAGGGACGGCGCCTTGGCCCCCGGCTCGATGGAACGCCCAAAGGCGTCATCCGCCATCTCCGCCCGAATGCAGGCGCGATCGCCGCCATGGCCGAGCGCGCCGCACCGGCGTTGATCCTTTTCCCGCGCTTCGGCGCCGATCTCGCCCCGGCCGTGCGAAAGGTCGGTGCAGCCGAGGTCTTCGTCCGGTTGACGCAGGCCTCGACCAATTATGTGACCTTGGGCGAACGCGGCTTCGATGCGCTCACCCGGCTCGTCGTCTCGACCCCGGCGCGCGCGATCGATTATCACGACACCGCCAATGCGCTGGCTCTGGTCGAGGGGCTCTGGGCGGATCTCGCGCGATGAGCAGCGCCGCGCACATGGTCGTGCGGGCGCTGCGCAACCCGCTTTCCGCCGAACGGCTGAGCGAGGAGCAATGGACCGCCTTGCTCACGGCCGCGCGCGCCGAGTCGCTGCTCGGCAGCCTTGCCGACCGGTTAAGGGACCTGAACCTCCCGGCGAAGGTTTCGCAGATCCTCGCCGATGCGCGGGCAGATGCCGAACGAGCACGCGTCCAGGCCCTGTGGGAGGCGGAGATGGCGCGCCGCGCGCTCGCGCCGCTCGACGTGCCCGTCGTCCTGCTCAAGGGCACTGCTTATGCCGCCGCCGGGCTTGCCGCCGGGGTCGGGCGGTCGATCGGCGATCTCGACATCCTCGTGCCGCGCGACCGTCTCGCTGTGGTTCAGCAGGCGCTGCTTTCGGCCGGTTGGGAGTGGGTCAAGGAAGATGCCTATGACGACCTCTACTACCGGCGCTGGATGCACGAGCTCCCGCCGCTGATCCACAAGGATCGCGATCGGATGATCGACGTCCATCACACCATCCTGCCGCTGACCGCACGGCCGACCCCGGACGCAGCGGCGATGATCGTCGACAGCGTCGCGCTCGGCGATGGTCTGCGCGGCGGTGGCCCGCTCGACAAGGGGCTTCGGATCCTCGCACCGGCCGACATGGTGATCCACGCGGCGGCGCATCTGTTCGCGGACGGCGATCTCGCCGGCGGGCTGCGCAACCTGTGGGACATCGATCGTCTGCTGCGCGAATATGGCGACCGCCGCCATTTCTGGCGCGATCTGGCGTGGCGCGCGCGCCGCCACCAGCTGCGTGCGCCGGTGGCGCGGGCGTTGCGCCTCGCCGCGTCGCTCTACGCGACGCCGGTGGACGAGGTTTGCGCCGGCCGCCGCCGCTGGAACGATGCCCTGTTCGAGCGCCGCTTGCTCGCCCGGAGCGGGTGGGGGAGCGAGACGAACCTCGCGTTGCGGCTCGGCTTCTACATTCGGTCGCACACGCTGAGGATGCCGCTGCCGATGCTCGCGAGGCATTTGTGGATCAAGGCGCGCCAGTCATAGAAGCAAGCGCCGGCAGCAGCTCGTCATAATGGTCGATCACGCGCGCGGCGCCGAGCGCGTGCGCCGGCCGGTCGGAAAAACCAAAGCTGACCGCCACCAGCGGAAGCCCGGCGGCGCGCGCGGTGTCGGCGTCGGTGATCGAATCGCCGACAAACGCGGCCCGGCCGCCGCCGGCGCGCGCCACTGCCTCGAGCAGCGGAGCGGGATCGGGCTTCTTGACCGGCAATGTGTCGGCCGCAACGATCGCGCCGAACCTGTCCGACCAGCCGAGCGCGTCGACCAAGCGCAATGTGAGCGCCTCCGGCTTGTTGGTGCAGATCGCAAGGCCGACCCCTCGCGCGGCGAGCTCGTCGAGCGCGCGCGCGACGCCTTCATAGGGCCGGGTGCCATCGCAGATGTGTGCCGCATAATGTTCGAGGAACATCGGATAGCCTTGCTCGACGAGGGCCTCCCCGGCCTCGCCGGTCGCGGCAAATCCCTTGCGAAGCAAAGCGCGCGCGCCGTGCCCGACCAGGTGGCGCACCTCCTGCTCGAAGATCGGATTCCTGCCGAAACGAGCAAGGACATGGTTGAGCGACGCGGCGAGGTCCGGCGCCGTGTCCGCCAACGTGCCGTCGAGATCGAAGGCTATGACGTTGAAATCGATCTCGCTCATCCCGCGGCGGCTTTGGGTGGCCGCTATGGAAATGGCAAGATTTCCGTGCGATGGCGGCGCGGACGCTCGGGGAAATTGATGACGCCGCCAACACCATTTGCTGCCGTGATCCTTGCCGCGGGCATGGGAACGCGGATGAAATCGGATCTGCACAAGGTGCTGCACCCGGTCGCCGGGCGCCCGATGATCGAGCATCTGCTCGCGTCGGTCGAGCGGCTTTTGCCGGCAAGGGTGGCTGTGGTCGTCGGCAGCGGCCGCGAGCAGCTCGAGCCATTGGTCGCGGCGCACGCCGGCACTTTGGTCGTGCAGGACCCGCAGCTCGGCACCGGCCATGCCGTCCAGCAGGCGCAGCAGGCGCTGGACGGCTTCGCCGGCGACGTCCTGATTCTCTACGGCGACACCCCTTTGGTCGGCGCCGAGACGATGGCGCGGATGCTGACCCGCCTCCACGAGCCGGACGAACCGGCGATCGTCGTGCTTGCGTCGCGCCCCGCCGATCCGCGCGCCTACGGCAGGGTCATCGCCGGTGCTGACGGCACGATCGCCAAGATGGTCGAATATAAGGACGCCAGCGCCGAAGAGCGCGCCTGCGCCTTGTGCAATTCGGGGCTGATGGCGGTGCGCGCCGCCGATCTGTTCGGCCTGCTCGGCCGCATCGGCAACGACAATGCGGCGGGAGAATATTACCTCCCCGATATCGTCATGCTCGCGGCACGCGACGGCCGCCGCTCGGTCGTCGTCGAGACCGATGACTGGGAAGTGGCGGGGGTCAACAGCCGCGGCGAGCTTGCGGCGATCGAAGGCGAATGGCAGCGCCGCCGCCGCGAGCAGGCGATGGCCGACGGCGTCACCCTCATCGCACCGGAGACGGTGTGGTTCGCGCACGATACGGCGATCGGCCGCGACAGCGTGATTGAGCCGAACGTGGTGTTCGGGCCGGGCGTCACGGTCGGCGAGCGGGTCAGGATCCGCGCGTTCAGCCACATCGAGGGCGCGCGCATCGCCGACGGTGCCGAGATCGGGCCCTATGCGCGGCTGCGGCCCGGAGCGGAGATCGGCGAGAAGGCGAAGATCGGCAATTTCGTCGAGGTCAAGAAAGCGCGCTTCGGGCGCGGTGCCAAGGCCAACCACCTCTCCTACATCGGCGATGCCGAGGTCGGCGCGGATGCGAACGTCGGGGCCGGAACGATTACATGCAATTATGACGGCTTCCTCAAATATCCTACGAAGATCGGGGAGGGTGCATTCATCGGCTCGAACAGCGCGTTGGTGGCTCCCGTCGTGATCGGCAAGGGCGCGATCGTCGCGGCCGGATCGGTCGTCACGCGCGACGTTGCCGACGATGCGCTGGCGCTGGCGCGCGGCAGCCAGGTCGAGAAGCCCGGGTGGGCCGTGCGCTTCCGCGAAAAAATGGCTGCCCGCAAGAAGGCGAAATAGGATGTTTCGTTGAGCTCGGGTGGCAGGAACCTCGTCTAATGTGTGGAATCATCGGCATCATCGGCCGCGAGCAGGTTTCGGACCGGCTCATCGAGGGGCTGCGGCGGCTCGAATATCGCGGCTATGATTCGGCCGGGGTCTGCACCGTCGTCGATGGCACGCTCGAACGGCGCCGCGCCGAAGGCAAGCTCGAGAACCTCATTCGCGTGATCGATGCCGAGCCGCTCTCGGGCACCATCGGCATCGCCCATACACGCTGGGCGACGCACGGCGCGCCGACCGTCGGCAACGCGCATCCGCACATCGTCGACGGCGTCGCGCTCGTCCACAACGGCATCATCGAGAACTTCAGACCATTGCGCGAGGAGATGCGCGCGCTGGGCCGTCATTTCGAGAGCGAAACCGATTCCGAGGTCGTCGCGCATCTCGTCGCCAACGAGCTCGCCAAGGGCCTTGGCCCAAAGGACGCGGTCGCGGCCGTGCTTCCCCGTCTCGAAGGGGCGTTCGCGGTCAGCATCATGTTCCGCGACTTTCCCGATCTGCTGATCGGCGCGCGGATGGGAGCGCCTCTCACCGTCGGCTACGGCGACGGCGAAACCTTCCTCGGCTCCGATGCGCTCGCGCTCGCGCCGCTTACCCAGCGCATCTCCTACCTCGAGGAAGGGGATTGGGCGGTGATCACGCGTGATGGGGCAACCATCTACGACCGCGCCAACCACGAGGTCGAGCGGGCGGTGATCAATTCGGGCGCGTCGAGCGCGCTGATCGAGAAGGGCAACCACCGCCACTTCATGCAGAAGGAGATTTTCGAGCAGCCGGTGGTCGTCGCGCAGACCCTGCAATCCTATCTGCGACCGCTCGAGCAGAAGGTCGCGCTGCCGGACATGGAGTTCGATTTCGCCGACGTGCCGCGGATCACGATCGTCGCCTGCGGCACCAGCTTCTACGCCGGTATGGTCGCCAAATATTGGTTCGAGCAGTTCGCGCGGGTGCCGGTCGAGCTCGATATCGCATCGGAATTCCGCTACCGCGAGCCGGTGCTCGAGGCGGGCGGGATGGCGTTGTTCATCTCGCAGTCGGGCGAGACCGCCGACACGCTCGCGGCGCTGCGCCACGCGCGCGAGCAGGGCCAGAAGATCGCGGTGGTGGTCAACGTGCCGACCAGCTCGATGGCGCGCGAGGCCGACCTTCTGCTCCCGACCCATGCCGGGCCCGAGATCGGGGTGGCCTCGACCAAGGCCTTCACCTGCCAGCTTGCGGTGCTCGCCGCGCTCGCCGCCAAGGTGGCGCGCGACAAGGGCAGGCTGAGTGACCAGGAGGAGCGCGAAATCGTCGCCCATTTGACCCAGGCGCCGGCGGCGATGAATGCGGCGCTCCGTCATGACTCAGAGATAGAGACGATGGCGCCGGTGATCGCGCGCGCCCGCGACGTCCTCTACCTCGGGCGCGGCCCCGATTATCCGATGGCGCTCGAAGGGGCGCTGAAATTGAAGGAAATCAGCTACATACACGCCGAAGGTTATGCCGCCGGCGAGATGAAACATGGCCCGATCGCACTGATCGACGACGACGTGCCGGTGATCGTCATCGCACCGTCAGGCCCGCTCTTCGAAAAGACAGTCTCGAACATGCAGGAAGTGAAGGCGCGCGGCGGCAAGGTCGTGCTGATCTCCGATGCCGAGGGTCTCGCGGCGGCAGGCGAGGGCGCGATCGCGACGATCGAGATGCCGCGGGTCCATCCTTTGATCGTGCCGCTCGTTTATGCGATTCCGGTCCAATTGCTGGCCTATCATGTCGCGGTGGTGAAGGGGACGGACGTCGATCAGCCACGCAATCTGGCGAAGAGCGTCACCGTCGAATAGCGCCTTCGGATCAGCCGCTTTCAAGCCTCCGGGTGCCAGCGCCTACGTCGCCGTCTCCAGTTGCGTGAAGCGCACCGGCATCACTTCGCGCACCTCGATGTCGCCGTTCGGCTGGCGCGTGACGACGCTGAGCTGCTGAACCTCGTCCTTGGGGCCGAGCGGCAGCGCGATCCGCCCGCCGGGCTTCAGCTGGTCGATCAGCGGCCGCGGCGTCTCCCTCGCCGCGGCGGTCACCAATATCTTGTCGAACGGGGCATGCTCGGCCCAACCGCGCGAGCCGTCGCCGACACGGATCGAAACGCCGCCATAGCCCATGGCGCCGAGGCGCGCGGTCGCTTCACCCGCAAATTCCTCGACGATCTCGACGCTCCACACCTCCGCGCCGAGCTCCGCGAGCAGCGCCGCCTGATAGCCAAGGCCGGTGCCGATCTCGAGCACGCGGTCGCCGGGGCGGACGTCGAGCAGCTCGATCATCAATGCGCCGATGAACGGCTGCGATACGGTCTTGTCGAAGCCGAGAGGCAGAGGCGTATCCTGATAGGCGAGGATCGCGAGTTGTGCCGGGACGAACATGTGCCGCGGGACCTTGAGCAGCGCCGCGCGAAGCCGCGGATCGAGCTTCCCGGTGCCGATTTCCCGCTCGGCAATATCGAAGTGGATGTCGATCATCTCGACCATGTGCCGCCTGAGGATCGCCAGATGCTCCTCAGTCATGGGCTTCATCGCACTCTCCTCATGCGCGCCAAACGAACGGCATCGGCAAGTGTTGCCCGACTGCCGCCGCCCCGGCTCCAACCGGCGCGTGAACCTTCCGGCGATTCGCACATAGAGTGATCGCAATGATCAGCCGGGGGGAAAGGATATGAGCACGGATCGGCCGGCGGGCGCAACGGCGGCAGCTTCCATGATTTCACCGCCGAGCGCTATCGCGGGACCAGCGCCGAGACCTTGTCGGCGCCGCCGGACGCCTGGGGGCGCGGCCGCGCCGCTGCCGCATGGGCGCGCCTGGCGGCCGACAAAGGCTATGATCCGGCCGCCGAACGCCTCGTCGACGTCGCGCGTGTGGTCGATCTGATCTGCGCGCAATAGGCCGCGCGCAAGGGCAGCCCCCCGGATCGGAAAGTGCGGCGCCGCAGCGCCGCACCTTCGCGCTTATTCCTCGGGGAGGAAGTCCGGGACCGACAGGTAACGCTCGCCGGTGTCGTAGTTGAAGCCGAGGATGCGCGTGCCGTTCGGCACTTCCTTGAGCTTCTGCGCGATCGCGGCGAGGCTCGCGCCCGAGCTGATCCCGACCAGGACGCCTTCTTCGCGCGCCGCGCGGCGCGCATATTCTTTGGCATCGTTCGGCTCGACCAGGATCACGCCGTCGATGGCGTCGGTGTGGAGGTTGGCGGGAATGAAGCCGGCGCCGATGCCCTGGATCGGGTGCGGACCGGGCTGGCCGCCCGAGATCACCGGCGACAGGGTCGGCTCGACCGCGAATACCTTGAGGTTCGGCCAGTGCTTCTTGAGCACCTCGGCGCAGGCGGTGATGTGGCCGCCGGTGCCGACGCCGGTGATCAGCACGTCGATCGGGCTGTCGCGGAAATCGGCGAGGATCTCCTGCGCGGTGGTGCGGGCATGCACCTCGACGTTCGCCTCATTCTCGAACTGCTGCGGCATCCACGATCCCTCGGTCTGCGCAATCAGCTCGTGCGCCCGCTCGATCGCGCCCTTCATGCCCTTCTCGCGCGGCGTGAGGTCGAAGGTCGCGCCATAAGCCAGCATCAGCCGGCGGCGCTCGACGCTCATGCTCTCGGGCATCACCAGGATCAATTTATAGCCTTTGACCGCCGCGACCATCGCGAGGCCGATGCCGGTGTTGCCGCTGGTCGGCTCGATGATCGTCCCGCCGGCCTTGAGCGCACCCCTGCGCTCGGCATCCTCGACCATCGAAAGCGCGATTCGGTCCTTGATCGATCCCCCCGGATTGGCGCGCTCGGACTTGATCCAGACCTCGGCGTCGCCGAACAGGCGGTTGACCCGGATATGCGGCGTGTTGCCGATCGTCTCGAGTATGTTGGCAGCCTTCATGCTGGTTTCTCCTTGGTCTTTACTCTAGTTGTTGAGTCGGGATTATCATCGGGCGGTTCGAACGTCCGCGCAAGCCGCAATTCCGGAAACCATCTCATCCATAGCAAAGTCACGGCGATCGCGCCTGCGCCGCCTGCGACGATCGCGGCGACCGGCCCCACCAGCGCGGCGAGGAAGCCCGATTCGGCCTCTCCGAGTTCGTTCGACGCGGAAATGAACAGACCTGCCACCGATCCGACCCGGCCGCGCATTTCATCCGGCGTGTAGAGCTGGATCAATGATTGCCGGACATAGACGGAGAACATGTCGGCCGCGCCGAGCACGGCGAGGCACAGCAAGGACAGCGGCATCAGGCGCGATAGTCCAAATATGATCGTCGCCGCGCCGAAGATGATCACCGCGCCGAGCATCTTGATGCCGACATTGTGCTTCAACGGCCGGAACGAGAACCACAAGGCGATGCAGGCGGCGCCCACCGCCGGGGCGGCGCGAAGGTGGCCGAGGCCGGTTGGGCCGGCGTGGAGGATGTCCCGCGCGAACACCGGCAGCATCGCCGTTGCCCCACCGAGCAGCACCGCGAACAGGTCGAGCGAGATCGCGCCGAGCACCAGCCGGTTGTGGCGCACATATTTCAGGCCGTCGACCATCTGCTTCCACGGGTTGCGCGGCCCATCGATCGTCGTCCGGTTGACCGGCCGGATCATTAGCATGCCGCCGAGCGCGAGGCTGAACAGGCCGGCGCTGGCCGCATAGGGGGCCATCGGCGCGATCGTGTAGAGATATCCGCCCATCGCCGGCCCGGCGATCGCACCGACCTGCCACGAGATCGAGTTCATCGCGATCGCACGCGGCAGCACGGCGCGCGGAACGAGGTTCGGCGCGAGCGCGCTGAGCGCCGGCCCCGCGAAGGCGCGCGCCACCCCCAGCAAACCGGCAATGAAAAATAACGCGCCCAAGCTGGTCGCGCCGCGATAGGTCAGCCAGGCGAGCGCCGCGGCGCAGACCAATTCCAGCGCGATGGCAGCGCGCGCGATGAAGCGCCGGTCGACTCGATCCGCCGTCCAGCCGGTGACCAGCACCAGTGCGAACAGCGGGACGAACTGGACCAGCCCGACGAAGCCGAGCTGCAACGCCGCCTGCTTGGTCGTCATCGTCAGCCGGGCGATGTCGTAAACCTGCCAGCCGATGATGATCACCATCGCCATCTGCGCGAGCGACGAGGTCAGGCGGGCGGTCCAGTAGAAGCGATAATCCCGGATCGAGAAAGGCGAAGCGCCGTGCTGCATCACGCGCGCACTTAGGGCTGGGGCAGGGCGGCTGCAACCGATGCGCCGGCGCGCGCATTGAAGCGCGATCACAGGATGGCCCAAGATCGAGCAACCTGCCATCCTCCCGCTTCGGCTCCCTCCATTCGGAGAGACTAATGAAAAATCGCCTGATCCTGTCGCTGCTGCTGTCGACCACGCTTGCCGCCTGCATTCCAGCGTCCGCACCCGAGACCGGCAGTTCGAGCCCAGCGGCAGCTGCTGCCGAAAGCAATGATTTCACCCGTTTCCGCGATGGCTTCCTCGAGGAATATTTCAGGCAGGATCCGGCGTTCGCCATCTACCAGGGGCGGCACGACTATGACGGCCGATTGCCCGACTGGAGCGAGGCCGGGCTGCGGCGTACCGGCGACTTCCTCGGCTCGTCGATCGCACAGGCGCGGCGCTTCCCCGATTCCGCGCTGAGCCCGGCGCAGCGGTTCGAGCGCGACTATTTGATCAAGGTCGCCGAAGGCCGGCTGTTCTGGCTGGAGGATGCTGATCAGCCGCACCGCAACCCCGCTTTCTACGTCAGCGGCGGGCTCGATCCGAACGTCTATATCGCCCGGCCCTACGCCGACGCGCCGACCCGGATGCGGGCGTTCATCGCCTTCGCGCGCAACGTTCCGGCGGCGGCGGCGCAGATCCGGGCCAATCTGCGCATGCCGATGCCATTGAGCTTCATCGAGTTCGGCAAGGCCGGCTTCCAGGGCTTCGCCGATTATTATGTCGGCGATGCCAAAAAGGCGTTCGCGACCGTCCAGGACCCGGCTCTGCAGGCGGAGTTCGACGAGGCGGCCGGCGCCGCCTCGCGCGCGATGAAGGGGCTGGCTGACTGGCTGGAGAGCGGCCGCGCGACCGCGACCCAGGATTTCGCGCTCGGGCGCGAGCGCTTCGCGCGGATGCTGCTGGCGACCGAAGGGGTGGGGACGCCGCTCGCCGAGCTCGAAGCGATCGCGCGCGCCGATCTCAAGCGCAACCAGGATGCGCTGCGCGCCGCCTGCGGCCAGTTCGCGCCCGGCCAGACGATCCCGCAGTGCATGGCGCGGATGAACGCCAACAAGCCCGCCGGCGGGCCGGTCGCGGCGGCGCGTCGGCAGATCCCCGAGCTGCGCAGCTTCGTCATCGCCAAGGATCTTGCCACCGTGCCGGGCACCGAGCAGGCGCTGGTCGAGGAATCGCCGCCGTACAACCGGCAGAATTTCGCCTATATCGATCCGCCCGGGCCATATGAGCGCAACATCCCGTCGGTCTATTATATCGCGCCGCCCGACGCTTCATGGTCGCCGCAGATGCAGAACGACTATGTTCCGGGCGAAGCTGACCTGCTGTTCACCTCGGTGCACGAGGTGATGCCCGGCCACTTCCTGCAATTCCTCCACGCCAATCGTTCGCCGTCGATCTTCGGGAGGGTGTTCGTCGGCTATGCGTTCGCCGAAGGCTGGGCGCATTATGCCGAGGAGATGATGTGGGAGGCCGGGCTGCGCAACGGCTCACCCGAAGTCCATGTCGGCCAGCTTTCGAACGCCCTGTTGCGCGACTGCCGGTTCATCTCGGCGATCGGCCTCCACGCCGGCGGCATCACCCAGGAGCAGTCGCGGCGGCTGTTCCTCGATCAATGCTATCAGGACGAGGGCAACGCCCGCCAGCAGGCGTCGCGCGGCACCTACGATCCGGCCTATCTCAACTATACGATGGGCAAGCTGATGATCATGCGGCTGCGCGAGGATTGGACAGCAACGCGCGGCGGCCGCGCGGCGTGGAAGGAATTCCACGATCGCTTCCTGAGCTACGGCGGTCCGCCGATCCCGCTCGTCCGCCAGCAGATGATGGGGGGACCGGCCGAGGCGGTGTTCTGAACGCGTCGATCAGGCGCCGGGGTCAGGCTATCGTGACGAAGCTATCGATCACCCGTTTGCGTCCGGCGTGCTCGAAATCGATCTCGAGCTTGTTGCCCTCGATCTCGGCGATTGTGCCGTAGCCGAACTTGCTGTGGAACACGCGCAGGCCGAGCGCCATGTCGCTGCGCCCTTCGTTGCCGAGGCTGATCGCGCTCGCCCGCGCCTCGAGCACCCGCGGCGCGGTGCGCTCGAACGCGCCGCCGGTCACCGCGCGCCGCCAACCGGGGCCGCGGCCGGTGCCGCGGGCGACGTCGGCGAACGGATCGCCGCGTTCGCTCCAATTGGCGCGCCACAAGGATTCGCCGCCGCTCATCGTCGTCTCGTGCGTGACATGCGCGTCCGGCAGCTCGGCGACGAAGCGCGACGGGATCGACGAGGTCCACTGGCCGTAGATCCGGCGGTTGGCGGCGTGGACGATCGTGCAGCGGTGGCGTGCGCGCGTGATCGCGACATAGGCGAGGCGGCGTTCCTCCTCGAGGCTGGCGTTGCCCCCCTCGTCGAGCGCGCGCTGAGAAGGGAACACGCCTTCCTCCCAGCCGACGAGGAATACGGTTCCGAACTCGAGACCCTTGGCGGCGTGGATCGTCATGATCGTCACCTTGTCGGTGTCGCGCGCCTCGTCATTCTCCATCACCAGGCTGACGTGCTCGAGGAACGCGCCGAGCGTCTCATATTCCTCCATCGCCCGCGTCAGCTCGGTCAGATTCTCGAGCCGCCCGGCGCTCTCCGCGGACCGGTCCGCCTGCAGCATCGCGGTGTAGCCCGATTCGTCGAGCACCAGCCGCGCCAGCTCCGGGTGCGGCAGCTCGTCGAGCCGCGCGCGCCAGCGCGCGAAATCGCCGACCAGATTGCCCAATGCGCGGCGCGCCTGCGGCGTCAGCTCGTCCGTGTCGAGCATCTGCGCCGCGGCCGACAGCAAAGGCGCGCCGATCGTCCGCGCGAAGCTGTGGATCTTCGCCATCGCCTTGTCGCCGAGCCCGCGCTTGGGGGTGTTGGCGATCCGCTCGAAGGCGAGATCGTCGGCCGGCTGCGCGATCACCCGCAGATAAGCGAGCGCGTCGCGGATCTCGGCGCGTTCGTAGAAGCGGAAGCCGCCGACGATGCGATAGGGCAGGCCGATCGCGATGAAGCGATCCTCGAGCTCGCGCGTCTGGAATTGTGCGCGGACCAGGATCGCCACCTCCTCGAGTCGGCCGCCGCGATGCTGGAGCGTCTCGATCTCCTCGCCGATCCGGCGCGCTTCCTCGGGCCCGTCCCAGACGCCGATGACGTTGAGCTTCTCGCCCTGCGCCTCCTCGGTCCACAAGGTCTTGCCAAGGCGGCCGCTGTTGTGCGCGATCACGCCCGAGGCCGCGGCGAGGATGTGCGGGGTCGAGCGGTAATTCTGCTCGAGCCTAATGATCTTCGCGCCCGGGAAATCATGCTCGAAGCGCAGGATGTTGGCCACCTCGGCGCCGCGCCACGAATAGATCGACTGGTCGTCGTCGCCGACGCAGCAGATGTTCTTGCGCTCCTGCGCGAGCAGCCGCAGCCACAGATACTGCGCCTGGTTGGTGTCCTGATATTCGTCGACCAATATATATTTGAAGCGCTGCTGGTAGCTTTCGAGCACGTCGCGGTGGGTGCGCAGGATCGTCAGCATGTGGAGCAGGAGATCGCCGAAGTCGCAGGCGTTCAGCGTTTTCAGCCGCTCCTGGTAGCGCCCGTAAAGCTCGCCGCCGCGGCCGTTGGCGTAGGCTTGGCTTTCGCCGGCATCGACCTGTGCCGGCGTCCAGCCCTTGTTCTTCCACTGGTCGATCAGCCCGGCGAGCTGGCGCGCCGGCCAGCGTTTCTCGTCGAGATCGGCGGCGGTGATTAGCTGCTTGAGCAGGCGCAGCTGGTCGTCGGTGTCGAGGATGGTGAAATTCGATTTGAGCCCGACCAGCTCGGCATGCCGCCGCAGCATCTTCGCGCCGATCGCATGGAAGGTACCGAGCCACGGCATCCCCTCGACCGCATCGCCGATGATCCGCCCGACCCGCTCGCGCATCTCGCGCGCCGCCTTGTTGGTGAAGGTCACCGACAGGATCTCCGACGGCCAGGCGCGGCGCGTCGCGATCAGATGCGCCAGCCGCGCGGTCAGCGCCGCCGTCTTGCCCGTGCCGGCGCCCGCGAGCACCAGCACCGGGCCCTCTGTCGTCAGCACCGCCTCGCGCTGCGGCGGGTTGAGGCCGCGGATGTAAGCGGGTTCGGACGAGGGGGCAGGGGCAAGATCGGTCACAGTGAACAGTTAGGGAACGCATGGAGCGAAGACAATGCGTGAATTCCCGCCTGGGGAGGGCGAGAGGCGCCACCGCCAGCGCTGCGAAGGGGCGGCTCGGGCGCACCCGTCTGTGTGTCGTATCGCACTTGTCCATTGCCAGAGGGAGCATGGATCCCACTATCGTCGAAGACGGGGGCCGGCGTGGTTGCGCAGCTGCGTTCGCGCAGGAGCTAAATCTCCCGCCGGAACAAAGTCAGATAGGCCTTGCCGAACCTGCGCTCGGCTTCGATCGTGAACCCCGGCGGCGTCTCGAGCGGGGTGCCGTCGGTCTCGATGCTCACCAGTCCGCCCGGCGCGACCCACCCGGCATTGCAGATCCGCTGCAGCGCCATTTCTGCGAGCCCGCTCCTGTAGGGTGGATCGAGCAGGACGATATCGCAGGGCCGCTGCGGCGGATGGACATATTCGAGCGGCTGTGTCTGGACCTGTGTGCGCTCGCCCGCGCCGAACGCGGCGATGTTGCGCTGGAGCGCGGCGATCGCGCTGCGGTCGCTCTCGACGAACAAGCAATGGGCCGCGCCGCGCGACAATGCCTCAAGCCCGAGCGCGCCGGTGCCGGCGAACAGGTCAGCGACGTGCAGCCCCTCGAACGTGCCGATCCGGCTCGCGAGGATCGAGAACAGGCCTTCGCGCGCGCGGTCGCTGGTCGGGCGCGTGTCGCGGCCCTCGGGAGCGCTGAGCGGACGGCCGCGCCATTCGCCGGCGATGATCCTCATTTCCCCAACGAACCTATTTGAGAGTCTTGCGGAACGCCGCGAGGTCGTGCCCGCGGATCTCGTCGACCGCGCCGCGCGGCAGATCGCCAAGCGCGAATGGCCCGTAGGCGGTGCGGATCAGCCGCGACACTTCCAGGCCGAGATGCTCGAGCACCCGCCGTACCTCGCGGTTTTTGCCTTCTGAGAGCCGCATCTCGATCCAGCCGTTGCGGCCGGTGCGCCGCTCGAGGTTGGCGTCGATCGGGCCGTAGCGCATGCCTTCGATCTCGATGCCGTGGATCAGCTCCTCGAGCTGCGCCTGGCTGACGTCGCCGAAGACGCGCGCGCGATAGGTACGCTCGACGCCGGTCGAAGGAAGCTCGAGCTGCCGTTTGAGGCCGCCATCGGTGGTGAGCAGCAGCAGGCCTTCGGTGTTCATGTCGAGCCTGCCGACCGGCATCAGCCGCGGCAGTCCCTTGGGCAGCCGGTCGTAGATCGTCGGCCGTCCCTTGGGATCGCTCGCCGCGGTCAGCACGCCGGTGGGCTTGTGGAAGCGGAACAGGCGGGCCGAGCCCGGCGCGCTCACCGGCTTGCCGTCGACGGTGACGCCCTTCAGCGAGGTCAGCAAGGTCGCCGGTGTCTCGACTGGCTTGTCGCCGATCGCGATTCGTCCCTCGCCGATCATCCGCTCGACCTCGCGGCGTGATGCGACGCCGGCGCGTGCGAGCAGCTTGGCGATGCGCTGCGCTCCCGGCGCAGAAGGCGATTGGCCGATCGAAGAGGGCCGCTGGGCCAGAAAATCCTCCGGGGTGGGGCCGCCGTCGGACAGCCGGAAAAATATTTACGGTCGAGCGCATGGCCTGCCGGACACCGATCGGCCGGTCGCTCGTTACGCAACCAAACCGATCGAGCGAGGTGCGCGCACTATAATGTTGTTCGGCAAGCGCGAAAGGACAATCCGGCGCATCGTCATTGTCGAGGATGAACCGCTCGTCGCGTTCGACAGCGAGCACTTCCTCAACGAGGCCGGCTACGAGGTGGTCGCAACCGTCGACAATCTCGCCGATGCCGTGCGCGTGATCGAGGAGGAGTTGCTCGACCTCGTGCTGAGCGACATCACGTTGCGCGGCGAGGGGGATGGTACCGACGTCGCCCGCGTCGCCGCGGCGAGGGGAGTGGCGGTGTTGTTCGTCACCGGGGACTGCCCGCCGGAGGCGCAGAGCCTCGGCCTCGGCTGGCTCGCCAAGCCCTATAGCGACAAGATGCTCAAGGCCGCGCTCGACACGCTCGACTCGCTGCGTGCAGGGCGGAAGATCGGGAAATTGCCTGCGGGCCTCAGCCTCTTCCGGGCGGACGACGGGGCCGTGCAAAAAAGCTAGGCGAAGCGGGGGGAGGCGTTACAAGACACCCATGGATCGCGCCGAAACGACCGCGCCCAGTGACTGGCGCAGCCGCGTGCCGGATGGCATTCGTCCCTATCTCGAAAAGGCGCCGCTGGCTGCGCTGTTCCTCGGCCTCTCGTCGGGCTTCCCCTATGCGATGATCGGCGCGACCTTGACGACGCGCCTCAAGCAGGACGGCATCGACAAATCGACGATCACCGCGTTCACCTTGGTGTTCCTCGCCTACAATCTGAAATGGCTCTGGGCCTGGATCGTCGACGGCGTGAAGCTGCCGCTTCTCGGCCGCCTCGGCCAGCGCGTGTCCTGGATGCTGGTGATGGGCAGTTTGGTGATCGCCGCGGTCGTCAATCTCGCGCTGGTCGATCCGGCAGGAGATATAAGGGCCGTGGTGATCGCCGCCGTCCTGGTCGGCATCGCCGGTGCCAGCTTCGACATCGTCATCGATGCCTACCGCATCGAGATACTCGAGCCGCGGCAGCTCGGCGTCGGCTCGGGCATGACCCAATATGGGTGGCGCATAGGCTCGGCGGGTGCCGGCGCGCTCGCTCTGGTGGTCGCGGCGCGCTCGGGCTGGGAAGCGGCCTATCTTGCCTGCGCGGGGCTGGCGCTTCCGGCGATGCTGACGGCGCTGCTGGTCGGCGAGCCGGTCCGCCACCACGAGCCGAAAGGCCGCCAGGGGCTCGGCCGCGCGGCCGCCGCCATCTGGCGCCCGTTTGTCGAATTCTTCGCGCGGCGCGGCGCATTCCTGGTTTTGCTGTTCATTCTGCTCCACAAGATCGGCGACACGCTCGCGAACCTGACCTTCCGCTTGCTGTTCGACGATCTCGGTTTCAGCAATGACGAGATTGCGATCTACGATGTCGGTGTCGGCTTCTGGGCCTATCTGATCGGCATCTTCGTGGGCGGGGTGCTCTATTCGAAGCTCGGCATGAAGCGGTCGGTGCTGATCAGCCTGATCCTGATGGCGGTGTCGAACCTGACCTTCGCGGTGCTCGCCCAGGCGGGACACAGCAATTGGGGCATGGCGGGCGCGATCGGTTTCGAGAATTTCGCGAGCGGCATCGGCGGCGTCTGCGTCGTCGCTTATTTCTCGGCCTTGTGCGACCTGCGCTTCACCGCGGCCCAATATGCCTTGATCTCCGCGGCAGCGAGCGTCGTCGGCCGCATCCTGACGGGAACGACCGCGGGAGCGCTGATCGACGCGACCGGCTATGTGAACTTCTATCTTCTGACCACGCTCGCGGCATTGCCGGGTATCATCCTGTTCTGGCTGATGATGCGCGCCGGCCTGATCGACAGCTCGATCGGAACCGCCGGCATCGAAGGCGAGGGCGACGCGCGCAAGGATTCCGCCTCGCCGGTCGATTAGGCCTCATTAGGGCTCATCTAGACGGGGGCCTGATCGTTCTTCGCGAGGATCTCCCCGGCCAGGTAAAGCGACCCGAGGATCAGCACGATCGGCGGCTGTCCGCGGTCCGCGTGGCGGGCGATCCAGCCCAGCGCGTCCTCGGCGCTGGTCGCGGTGAGCGCGGTGAGGCCCGCCTCCTGCGCTTTGGCGGCAAGCATCGCCGGCGGATGATGGGCGTGGCCCGGAACCGGGATCGCATGGACGGTGATCGAGCGGTTGCGGAACGGCTTGAGCAGGCCGGTCGCATCCTTGGTCTCGAGCAGCCCGAGGATGATGTGGAACGGGCGCCGCGCGGGCACATGTCCGCGGAAAAAATCGGCGATCGCGCGTGCCGCGGCCGGATTGTGGCCGCCGTCGAGCCACAGCTCCGACCCTGGCGCCAATATGGCGTGCAGCGGCCCGTCGGTGAGGCGTTGCAGCCGCGCCGGCCATTCCGCCCAGCCCATCGCCGCGCGCAATGCAGAATCGCGAACGTGCACGACATCCTGGTGGCGCAGCATGGCGATCGCCAGGGCCGCGTTCATCGCCTGGTGCGCACCGTGCAGCCGCGGCAGCGGAAGCTCGATGCGGCCGGCCCGGTCGCGATAATGGAGCTTTTGCTGATAGGCGGCGGCGTCCCAACTGCCGCCGCGCGGAAGCCACGGCGCGCCCGCCTTCGCCGCCGCTTCGCCGATGGCATTGCCGATCCGTGCCGGATAATATTGGGTGACGAGCGGCACATCGCGCTTGGCGATACCGGCTTTCTCGGCGGCGATCGCCTCGATCGTCGTGCCGAGGAACGATTGATGGTCGAGCCCGAGTTGCGCGATGCCGCAGATCGCCGGGGATGGGATGACGTTGGTCGCGTCGAGGCGCCCGCCGAGCCCGACCTCGACGATGCAGGCATCCGCCGGCGCTCGTGAGAAGGCGAGCAGCGCCGCCGCGGTGGTCGCCTCGAAGAAGCTTGGGCGGACGTCGCCGGCGGCGTCGAGCGTTTCGGCCAGAAGCTCGGCGAGCAGATCGTCGTCGATCAGCTTGCCGGCGAGGCGGACACGCTCGTTGAAGCGGACGAGGTGCGGACTCGAATAGACATGGGCGGTGAGCCCTTCGGCCTCGATCGCGGCGCGCAGGAAGGCGCAGGTCGAGCCTTTGCCATTGGTCCCGGCGACATGGAAGACCGGCGGCAGCCGCCGTTCCGGCGAGCCGAGTCGTTCGAGCAAGGCGGAGATCCGCTCGAGGCCGAGCACGTCGCCGGCCGGCGCGAGCGCTCCGAGACGATCGAGCTGATGCTGGACCGCGGCGCTGGCGGATGTGGCATGATCAGCCACCGCCTCCCTCCCGCCCGCCGGGAGAGCGAGGGGTCACGCGGCCGCTTTCTCGGGTGTGAGATAACCGATCAGCTGGGCGAGACGCTCGCGAAGATCGTGGCGGTGAACGACCATGTCGATCATGCCGTGCTCGAGCAGATATTCGGCGCGCTGGAAGCCTTCCGGCAATTTCTCGCGGATCGTCGATTCGATCACGCGCTGGCCGGCAAACCCGATCAGCGCGCCCGGCTCGGCGAGCTGCACGTCGCCGAGCATCGCGTAGGAAGCCGTGACGCCGCCGGTGGTGGGATCGGTGAGCACGACGATATAGGGCAGGCCCGCTTCCTTGAGCTGGGCGATGGCCACGGTGGTCTTGGGCATCTGCATCAGCGACATGATGCCTTCCTGCATGCGCGCGCCGCCCGCGGCCGTGAAGATGATATAGGGGCAGCGCGCCTCGATCGCGGCATTGACGCCGGCGACGAACGAGGCGCCGACGCCGAGTCCCATCGAGCCGCCCATGAACGCGAAATCCTGGACGCCGACAACCGCCTTCAGGCCCTCGATCGAGCCGCGCGCGTTGAGCAGCGCGTCCGGCTCGCCGGTCTGCTGGCGCGCGACCTTGAGGCGGTCGACATAGCGCTTGCTGTCGCGGAACTTGAGCGGGTCCTCGCGGACGCTCGGCGGCGGCAGCAGCGAAAAGCCGGGGTCCATGATCTGGTCGAAGCGCAGGCGCGGCCCGATGCGATCGTGATGGTTGCAGCGCGGGCAGACGAAGCGGTTCTCCTCCCATTCGCGGGTGAAGATCATCGCTTCGCAATTGTTGCACTTGTGCCAGAGATTGTCCGGCGTCTCGCGCTTCGGGAGGAACGGGATCTTTTGGCGAACCCGGGTGAGCCAGCTCATGCGCGTCTCCTTCCGCCGCCGCTTTAAGCCGGGCGGCCTATTTGTCTACCGTGGATGGCGCCAATTTGCCTTCGACGACGACTGTCCTGTCAACGACTGGGTGCTGGGACGGCGACGGGCGCGCATCAGCGTACCCCCCAGGCGATGGCGGCTAAAGCGTCGCCTCAATCGCCCGTGCGGCCTCGTCGGGGTCCTTTGCCTGCGTGATCGGCCGCCCGACGACCAGGATCGAGGCACCGGCATCCAGCGCGGCGCGCGGCGTCATGACACGCTTCTGGTCGCCGGCGTGGCTGTTCGACGGCCGAACGCCCGGGACGACGAAGAAGCCGTCGGGCCACAACGCGCGCGCCGCGGCGACCTCGCCCCCCGAGCAGACCACGCCGTCGAGCCCGCCTTCGCGCGCCAGGGTGGTCAGCCGCTCGACCTGGCCGTGCGGATCGCCGCTGACCCCGATCGAGGCGAGATCGCCCTGATCGAGGCTGGTGAGTACGGTCACGCCGACGACCTTGGTGCCCTGGGGCGCGGCGGCCTTGGCGTCCTCCATCATCGCCCGCCCGCCGGCGGCATGGACGGTGAGGATCGCCGGCTCGAGCGGCCGCAGCGCCTGGATCGCCTTCCCGACCGTGTTCGGGATGTCGTGGAACTTGAGATCGAGGAAGATGGGCAGGCCGAGCTCCGCCATTTCCCTGACGCCGTGGCGGCCGTTGGCGGCGAAGAATTCAAGGCCGAGCTTGAGGCCGCCGACGTGTTTGCGCACCTGCCCGGCGATGGCCTTGGCGCGCTCGAGATCGGGTGTGTCTATGGCGACGAAGATCGGGCTTTTCATGACGTTGGCGAGACCGTGCCGCGGGCAATCGTCTTGTGATCGATCGGCTCCGCCTCCGCGCGCTCGTCGACGTTCGTCGGCGCGGCTGCAACGCCCTGCAAGGCGGCCAGATTGCGCTCCTGCGTCTCGAAGCGCCTGCGCAGCGACCACAAGCGCGCACGGTAGAGAATGAGGGTCGGCAGGAAGCCGATCAGGAAAGCGGCGAAGACAAGCACCGGAAGCTTGATATCGGCTACGAGGCCACCCCATAATTTGACCTCCGCCGCCACCCAATTGGCGCGTGCGAACAGCACAAGGACCACCGCGAGCGCGACCCAGAACAGAGTTTTGAGGAACTGCATTCCATCGCCTCCCGACGCTTCGGTTCTAAGCTCCACCAATGCCCCCGACCAGCCCAGATCGAGGCGGCCATGGCCAAAAGTTCCAGCGCGACCGTGGCAGGAACGACGAGGCGTGTCGAGTTCACGGGAAGCCGAGGCCAGCTCCCGGTCCGGCTCTTCCCAAAGCGGATCACGCCGCTTACTGAATTTTTACCATGGGGGCGAAAGAGTTTAGCATGTTCAAGCCTGTCGGGCTTCATCCTCGCATCCGAAGCGAGAACATCCTGCGTGAGCGGAGCCAGCGCCAAGGAGAGGCAAGCTGAACGCGCGGATCGCTTCGGCATCGATCGCCGCGCTGGTGCTTGGGCTGTTCATCATCGGCGCATCGGGCGGATCGCTGAGCGGCGGTCCGACTGCTGGTGGCGCGGCGCCGCCGGCGCATGCGGGCATCCAGATTTCCGAAGCGCAGCGCCGCGCGACCACGATCGACTATCGGCTGCTCGATGCGCGGCTGCAGCAGCTCGCGCAGGAGGATTCGATGGTCGGCCTTGCGGTCGGCATCGTCGAGGACGGCGAGATCCGCTTCCTCAAAGGCTATGGCGAGACGGTCGCAGGCAGCGGTGATCCGGTGACCACCTCGACCGTCTTCCGCTGGGCGTCGCTGTCCAAAGGCGTGGCGGCGAACATGGTCGCCAAGCTCGCCGAGGAACGGCGGCTTTCGCTTTACGAGCCGATCGCCAATTATTCGCAGTCGCTGCGCCTGCCGGGGGGCAACGAGCATCGGGCGACGATCATCGATCTGCTCTCGCACCGGCTCGGGCTATTCTCCCATGCCAACGAGGCGCTGCTCGAGGATGGCGGCGACCCCAAGTATCTGCGCGGCACGCTTGGCGCGCTCAATGCGATCTGCGCTCCCGGTCAATGCCACGCTTATCAGAATGTCGCTTATGACGCGGCCACGGAAGTGGTCGAGAAGGTCACCGGCGAGAGCTATCAGCAGGCGCTGCGCACGCAATTGTTCCTTCCGCTCGGCATGACCTCGGCGAGCGTCACGCGCGCCGGGCTCGAGGGGGCGCCGAGCTGGGCACGCCCGCACAAGGCCGGCAAGCGCGGCAAGCCGGCGACGGTCACCGATTCCTATTATCGGGTTCCGGCGGCCGGCGGCGTCAATTCGTCGATCAAGGATCTTGCGATCTGGCTGCAGGCGCAGATGGGCGCCGACCCGGCCGTGCTTCCACCCAAGGTGCTCGAGGACGTCCAGGAGCCGCGCATCAAGACCCCGGGCGAGCTTGGGCGGCTACGCAAGTTCCGCGAGCGTCTCGACAGAGCGGATTATGGGCTCGGCTGGCGGATCTATGATTATGCCGGGCACAGGATCGTCGGGCATCGCGGTGGGGTGACCGGCTATCGTTCGCTGATCCTGTTCGATCCGAAGCTCAAGACCGGCGTCGTTGCCTTGTGGAACTCGTCGACCAACCAACCCGGCGGGCTCGAGTTCGAGGTGATGGACATGCTCTACAAGCTGCCGCCGCGCGACTGGCTGGAGCTCGGCACCATCGAGCAGCCGGCGCGGATCGCGG
>Ga0255338_1001574_pt1 | contig 41562 bp, 47 predicted proteins | sample MeOH1_35cm_T4_19_FD_203715 | JGI IMG/M metagenome (GOLD analysis project Ga0255338, IMG submission 203715) | Sandy soil microbial communities from University of British Columbia, Vancouver, Canada - MeOH1_35cm_T4_195 | ecosystem: Engineered > Artificial ecosystem > Sand microcosm > Unclassified ... | reverse complement strand
TGGCATTCCACAGACCGCGGAAGTCGACGCGCTGACGGCCTGGCGCGGCGGCAAGATCATCTTCGATGGCCAGCCATTGAGCGACGTCGTTGCCGAACTGTCGCGCTATCGACGCGGCATGATCGTCATTCTCGACGGCGATCTGCGAAAGCTGCCGGTCACGGGCATCTTCGATACGAGCGATGACGATGCATTCTTTGATGCCATTCGCGCGGTCGCTCCGGTCACTGTTCGGAAGATGCCGCTGCTCACCTTGATCGAGCGCGACACAAGCCGTGCCGCACACCGATAAGAACGATTCTAAAAGATTTTTGCTGTCGTCCTCGCTTTCTCCGTCGTCTCCCTTGATAGGGGGACGACAACGAAATGCCCCCGCATCAAGCGTTACAAGACGGTGGGGGCAGTGGTGAAAGGCGGACTTCTCAAGCGCGCGGAATGCGCACTCGGTGCTTATGTGCTTTCGGCGCTGATGATTGCTCTTTCGGCATTCGTTCAAGTGCATGCCCAGACGACGCGGGCGCCAGAACTGGTATCGGCGACAGCGGCGCAGCCTTACGATATCCCCGCTGGCGACATGGCCGTTGCGCTCAAGCGCTGGGCTCAAAGCTCGGGCGTCCGTCTGTTGGCCTCGTCAAAGGCGCTGAAGGGCGTACGTACGGCAGGAGCCGCGGGCCCTTACACCGCGGAAGGCGCTCTGCAGCAATTGCTCAAGGGGACGCCCCTCGCTTATCGCTTCACGGGCGAGCGCACGGTCGCTGTTCTGGATCGTGCAGCGCTGGCCGCGCAGGCGCAGGCGGTCGAGTTGCCGACCGTCACAGTGGAAGGGCAGGCGAACAATCCGAACTCGACGATGCAGGTGCCGGCGCCTTACGCCGGCGGCCAGGTGGCAACCGGCGCCCAGCTCGGCCTGCTCGGCAACCGCGGTGTGATGGATACACCGTTCAATCAGACGAGCTACACCGCGCAGACCATCCAGGACCAGCAGGCGCGCAGCATCGCCGATGTTGTTATGAACGATCCATCGGTTCGCGCGACCTGGCCATCGACCGGCTATGCGGCGCCGCTCTTCATTCGCGGCTTCGCCGCGCAGAATCAGGACGTCGCGTTTGGAGGCCTTTACGGCATCGCCCCGGCCTTCACCGTGGACGTGGGCATGGCCGAGCGTGTGGAGGTTCTTAAAGGCCCGGCTGCTCTGCTCAGCGGCATGCAGCCGAACGGCAGCGTCGGAGGCGGCATCAACATCGTCCCCAAGCGCGCCACCGATGCGCCGATCACGCAGGTCACGGCGAATCACGTGTCGAACGCGCAGTTCGGCGGACAAGTCGACGTCGGTCGCCGCTTCGGGCCCCACAATGAGTTCGGCGTGCGCTTCAACGGCTCTTATCAGGACGGCGACACCAACGTCGATTATCAATCCCGCACGCTCGGATCGGCCGTGGCCGGCTTGGATTATCGCGGCGAGCGGCTGCGTGTCTCGCTCGACCTCGGCTATCAGCAGCAAGACTACAATGCCCCCATGTTGATCTCGTTCCTCGCCGCGGGTGTGCCAGTCCCCAAGGTTCCAGATACCTCATCGAACTGGTTCTTCCCCTGGAGCTGGTCCGATACCAAGGATACGTTCGGCGCGGTGCGCTCCGAGTTCGATCTCACGCCCGATTGGACGCTGTTCGCCGCGGCCGGCGGCAAGATCACCGATTGGGAACGGCTCACTTACTTCCCGACCATCACCAATGCCGCGGGCGATTTGCTCGCGACGCCGGGTCATTTGAAGTATCGCTATGAGACTGATACCGAGGAGGCCGGCATACGCGGCCGTTTTCAAACCGGTCCGGTCGATCATCAAATCACCGTCAGTGCGAACCGTTTCCATCAGAAGACGTCGGGGATGAGCGAGTCCGTCGGCGGCTCCATCCCCTCCAATCTTTACAATCCCGCCTCGGTGGCCGCGCCGTCCATCAGTGGTCTCGATCCGCGCAAGATCAGCGACAGTCATCTGAAGAGTCTCGCGGTTGCCGACGTCCTGTCGATCTTCGACAAGCAAGTTCAACTGATTCTCGGGGCGCGGCAGCAGTATATCGAGGTCGAAAACTTCAGCACGGCGACCGGCGCCCTGACTTCCAAGTACGACGAGCGCGCGCTCTCGCCCGCGGTGGGCTTGATCGTCAAGCCGTGGCACAACGTCTCGATCTACGGCAACTATATCGAAGGCCTTCAGCAGGGCGCCATTGTCGGCGCCACCTATGCCAATGCCGGAGAGGTGTTGCCGCCCTACGTATCCAAGCAATACGAGGTCGGCGTGAAGGTCGACTGGGGCAAACTCACCACCACGTTTGCCGCCTTCCAAATCACGCAACCCAGCGCAACGGCGCCCAGTTCTACTGGCGTCTTGTCGGTCGCCGGCGAGCAGCGCAATCGCGGGATCGAACTGAATGTCTTCGGCGAGGTCCGTCACGACCTACGTCTCTTGGGCGGACTTAGCCTGATCGACGCAACCCTGACCAGAACCGCCAACGGCATCTATGACGGCAACGACGCGCCCGGCGTGCCCAAGGTGCAGGTCAATCTCGGCGCGGAATGGGACACGTCTTTCCTGCCGGGGCTCACCTTCACCGGCCGCGTCATCCATACCGGCGAGCAGAAGGTCGACAACGCCAATACCCAGACCATCCCGAGTTGGACCCGGTTTGACGTCGGTGCGCGGTACAAGTTCAAGGTCGACGGAAAGCAGGTCGTCATCCGCGCCAACGTCGAGAATGTCTTCGACACCGACTACTGGGCATCGGCGGCCTATGCCCCGGGCTGGCTCGCACCGGGCGCGCCGCGGACGTTCCTGCTCTCGACAACATTCACCTTCTGAGGAAACAACGGAGCTGTGCGGTCGATCTTTTCGCTGCTTCATCGTTGGGCCGGCCTGACGATCGCAGGCTTTCTGTTCGTGTCGGGAGCCACGGGCGCGATCATCTCGTGGGACCACGAACTCGATGATCTGCTCAACCGGCATCTCACCCACACCGACAGCCGCGGCGAGCCCAACGCATCACTGCAGCTCGCGCGTGCCATCGAGGCGCGCGACCCCAGGGTGCGGGTTACGCATCTGCCGCTGACCGCGGAGCCCGGCAAGGCGCTGGCCTTCGGCGTGCAGCCGCGCGTCGACACCACGACCAGCCGGCTGTTCGAACCCGGCTACAATCAGGTCTTCGTCGATCCCGTCACTGGCGCAGTCCTCGGCCAGCGCGAGTGGGGCGCGCCCTGGCCGGTGACGCGCGAGAACCTCGTCTCATTTCTGTACGTACTGCACTATTCGCTGCATATCCCGGAGATGTGGGGTATCGATCGCTGGGGCCTTTGGCTGCTGGGTGGCGTCGCTATCCTATGGACGCTGGACTGCTTCGTCGGATTCTATCTGACGCTGCCGATGCGACGGCCGCCGTCCCCGAACCGTCCGCCAGCCGTCGCTCGCCAATTGACGCGCGGCTGGTGGTCGCGCTGGAAGCCGGCCTGGAAAATCAAGACGACGGGAAGTGCTTATCGCATCAATCTCGATATCCATCGCGCCTTCGGTCTGTGGGCGTGGATCATGCTGTTCGTACTGGCTTTCACGGCATTCTCGTTGAACCTCTACCGCGACGTGTTCTTCCCGCTCATGTCGGCGGTGTCCGAGGTCACGCCGACGCCATTCGACAAGCTAACGCCGGCCAACAGACATAGTCCGATCACACCGAAGGTCGGTTACGAACAGATCATCGATCGTGCACGCCACGAAGCGAAAAGCCGCGGCTGGTCGGAACCGGCCGGCTCGGCGTTCTATGCGCCTGCTTTCGGCATCTACGGCGTTCGTTTCTTCCATCCCGGTGACGATCACGGCGCAGCCGGCGTCGGGCCGGCGATCCTTTATTACGATGGTCAAGACGGTCGCTATCTTGGCGATCGCGTGCCGTGGAACGGCACCGCGGCCGACATCTTTCTGCAGGCACAGTTCCCGGTCCATTCCGGACGTATCCTCGGCCTGCCGGGGCGCATTCTGGTGTCCATTATCGGCTTCTTGACGGCGACGCTCTCCGTCACCGGCGTGGTGATCTGGTGGCGCAAGCGCGGGGCCCGGGCCTGGCGCAGGGCAGCACGGCCAATCGCGGGGACAGCATCACTCGCGCCAAGGTGAACGGCAGTCGCGGCGAAAAGGGCCGGATTTCACCTCTTCCAGCGCTTTTTTTCTCGCCTCCCCTGAAAAGGGGGGCGGCCGCGTTAGCGGCCGGGTGGGGGTCATTTTTATCCCCCGCCGCATCTGCCCCCCTCCCTGACACTTCCCCTTTCAGGGGGAGGTAATACGACTGCTGTGCCTCGCCGCCAGCGCTTCCGGCCGCTATATGGAGCCAAAGGAATCGCGAATGGTCGACGATAAGAAGAACGAGACGCCCTTCTGGCGCCGAAAGAAGATGAGCGAGATGACAGCCGCCGAATGGGAGAGCCTGTGCGACGGCTGCGGCCGCTGCTGCCTCAACAAGCTGATCGACGAGGACACCAACGAGACGGTCTATACCGACGTCGGCTGCACGCTCTTGGACGGCGAGACCTGCCGCTGCACCGACTACAAGAACCGGCAGAAAAAGGTGTCGGACTGCGTGCGGCTCACCTGGCGCAACGTGTCGCGGCTGTCCTGGCTGCCGCCGACCTGTGGCTATCGTCTCATTGCGGCGGGCAAGGACCTGCCCTGGTGGCACCCGCTGGTCTCCGGGACGGCGGAGACGGTGCACGAAGCCGGCATCTCCGTGCGCGGACGCGTGAGCGCGAGCGAGAAGGACGTGCCGGACGAGAAGCTCGTCGATTACATCGTCAGTTGGCCGGGGAAGTGGCCGAAGGGGGCGAGGGGCAGCGCGGCGCCGTCTGGCGAAAAAGAGCAGGCGAGGGGGAGCGTGAAGGGGAACTGAGGGGGCCCATAATGGGATACTTTTAGGCCGCTCCCTCGACGTGAAGCAGGATAGCGATAAGGTCAAAGGCGTCGCGCCAGGGAACGTGGCGCGTAAGCCCGGCCCGGAAATAATTCCTTGACAGCGTGACGCTGCTCGGCTAATTTTCCTACATTCTCCGACAATTGGGTCTAAAAGCCATGACGCCACGCACGTCCGTGCGCGCTGCGGCGCGCGAATGCTATGGGGAATTGAAGATGAGGGCGGTCGACGAGCCGGCGCCCCCCTCCCTGACCCTCCCCCTTTCAGGGGGAGGGGATACTGCCGCCGTGCAAGGGGAAGGGGAGCAGACCGACCTCACCGCGCGCATTCGCGCACTGTACGAAGACACGAGCGTGCCGGTGCGCGAGATCGCCGCCATCGCCGGCGTCACCGAGCGCACGCTGTATAAGTATGTCGAGAAGCACGGCTGGAAGAAGCGCTATGCCGTGTTGCCGCGCGGCGAGGCGGCGGCGGCCGGCAATCGCGGCCGGCGCTGGGCCCACCGGCAAGGCCTCGCGCCGGCGAAGGGCGCGGGCGGGCGCTTCATCCGCCGCGAGGACATCGGCAAGCCGTTTGCCACCGGGCTGAAGGCGCTCGATGCCCAAGGCCGCGCGCAAGCGCTGGCGCGCTGCGACGAAGCCGAGCCTGCGGCGCGTGCGGCGCAGGCCGAGGCCGAAGGCGACGCGCTGACGCAGGCGTTTGTGCGTGCGCTTGCCCATCTCCACCACGCGGGCGGAGAGCTTCGGCGCTACCGCGCCGAATGCAAACGTGCGCGGGCCTATCGGGCGGCGGTCAAAATCGCGCGCTACAATCCGTCGTACAAAGTGCCGAAGGAGCCGGCCCCGCGCTTCGCCGAAAGTCCGTTGCGCGAACGCGCGCTGAAATTGGCCGAGCGCGTCGCCTTCGCGCGGGTCGAGGCGGTGCTGGCGCGACAGGAGCGGGCGCTGGCCGGCGCGAACAAGAATACGCCACCGCGTCCCGCCTCCTCCTGAGGCGCGCTCGTTGCCGCGCCTGCGCTAGACGGTTTGCAGCGCGCGCACCGTGGCGCCTGGCGCGATCGTCGGCGGCGCCTTGTTCAGCGCCTCGATGGCAAAGCCGGCCGCGGCCTTGTAGCCGGCCATGAACTCGGCGCGCTCCGCCGGCGGGATCACGTCGTCGATGTTGTCGAACGTGCCGCCGCAGCGCTCGTCGACCATGTTCAACAGGCCGAAGGGACCGGCGCCGCGGTTGCGCAGAATGAGCTGCGAGATCGGGCCGCAGAGCTTGTCGTCGTAAGCGGCCAAAGCTTCCGGCGTCGCGCCGTGGTCGACCATGCAGGCGCCGAGCACGCGCGCATCGACGATCGCCTGGCTGCCGCCGTTCGAGCCGGTCGGATACATCGCATGCGCGGCGTCGCCGAGCAGCGCCACCGGGCCGTCGCGCCAGGTCGGCACCGGATCGCGGTCGATCATCGGGTTCTCGAAGGCCACGTCCGCGCCGGTGATCAGCGCCGGCACGTCGAGCCAGTCCCAGATCCAGGTGTCGAAGTGATGCACGAAGTCGGCGGTCGGCACCTGGCGGAACCAGCCGGCCTGCTTCCAGCCTTCCGTGTTGTCCAGCGTCACCTCGGCGATCCAGTTGATCACCGACAGGCCGGTCGCGGGATCGGGATGCGAGATCGGATAGAACACGACGCGCTGGCGATGCGTGCCGAGGCCGACGAAGGAAGCGCCGCCGCGGATCGGCTTGCCTAACGTCGTGCCGCGCCACATCACCGCGCCGCCCCAGTGGATCGGCGGCTGTTTGGGATGCATCTGCGCGCGGACGGCGGAGTGGATGCCGTCGGCGCCGATGAGCAGGGCGCCGTGGTGTTCGGAGGTGGTGCCGTCGGCGTGCTCGACCAGCGCGGTGACGCCGCCTTTCTCCTTGCGGTAGCCGGCCACGCGGCTGCCGAGCCGCACCGCGTCGGCGCCGATGCGCGCGACCACGGCGTCGTACAGCATCATGTGGAAGCGGCCGCGGTGCACGGCGTATTGCGGCCAGTTGTAGCCGGCAAGCAGCCCGCGCGGCTCGGCATAGATGTCGTTGCCATTGAGGCCGACCAATGCCCATTCCTTGGCGGGCAGGCCGACGCGGTCGAGATCGGCGGCGGTGAAGCCGATATCGTAAAGCTCGCGCACGGCATTCGGCTGCATGTTGATGCCGACGCCGAGCGGGCGCATCTCGCGCACCGCTTCGAACACGAGGCAGGGCACGCCGATCTGGTGCAGCGTCAAAGCGGTCGCAAGGCCGCCAATGCCGCCGCCGGCGATGATCACGCGATCGTCTGTCATAGGTCCCCGGCCCCGATCTGAAAGCAGGAGTTTCCTTAGCTTTTATGGGGTCTGTGGTGCAAGCGGCCGGGCGCCGGCGGGCGGGGGCCGCATCAGGGGCAGGCGAGGGCTCCGCATAGCCGCCGCCCACAAGGCGGCATTGCAATGCCGCCGGAAGCGCGTCATTTGTCCGCCCATGTCACCGCGCCCGCCTCATTCGCCCGACCCCAAGCACACAGCCGCCAAGACCCACGGCAAAGAGAAGGTCGCACCGCGCGCGCTCACCCATCCTGAGATCCTGCGCATCATCATCGGCATCATGCTGGCGATGTTTCTGGGCGCGCTCGACCAGACCATCGTCGCGACCGCGCTGCCGACCATCGGCCGCCACTTCAACGATCTCGGCAATCTTGCCTGGATCGTGACGGCGTATCTGTTGACCGGCACGGCGGTGACGCCGCTCTACGGCAAGCTGTCCGACATCTACGGCCGGCGCGTGATGATGCTCGCGGCCATCGGTCTGTTCATCGCCGGCTCCATCGCCTGCGCACTGTCGCCGTCGATGGAGGCGCTCATCGTCGCGCGCGCGCTGCAGGGCGCCGGCGGCGGCGGGCTGATGGCGCTGGCGCAGACCATCATCGCCGATGTGGTGTCACCGCGCGAGCGCGGCCGCTATCAGGGCTATATCGGCGCGGTGTTCGCGACCTCGTCGGTCGGCGGGCCGGTGCTCGGCGGATTCCTGACCGAACATCTCGACTGGTCGCTCATTTTCTGGATCAACGTGCCGCTCGGCCTGCTCGCGCTCGGCGTCACGACGGAAGCGCTCAAGCTCGTGCCGTATCAGCCGCGCAAGCACCGGCTCGATTTCATCGGCGCGCTGTTGATGATCTGCGCGGCGGTGGTGCTGCTGCTCGCTTTGTCCTGGGGCGGGCGCGATTACGCCTGGATCTCGCTGCCGATCGGCTTGCTGCTGCTGTTGTCGGCCGTGTTGTGGATTCTGTTCGCGTGGCGGCTCGCGGCGACGAAAGAGCCGTTCCTGCCGTTGTCGGTGCTGGCCAATCCGGTGGTGCGCTCGGCCGCGCTCACCGGCGCCTGCAACATGGGCGCGCTGGTCGGCATGACCATCTTCGTGCCGCTTTATTTCGAAGTGGTCTTGCATCTCTCCGCCAGCCAGTCGGGGCTTGCGCTCATTCCGCTGATGGCGGCCTCAGTGCTCGGCTCGACGCTGGTCGGCCGGGCGATGACGCGCGTTGTGCATTACAAGCGCGTGCCGCTCGTCGGCCTCACGGCCGCGATCCTGTCGCTCGGCGCGCTGGCGATTTGGCCTGCGTCGATGCCGCTCGCGCTGGTGCTGTTCGTGATGGCGGTGATCGGCGTCGGGCTCGGCACCGTGTTTCCGATCTCGACCGTGTGTCTGCAGAACGCTGTGCCGCATGCGCAGATGGGCATCGCCACCGGCGCGGCGAACTTCTTCCGCGCGCTGTTCTCTTCGCTCGTGGTCGCGATCCTCGGCGCCATCGTGCTCGGCGGCTTGGGCGGCGAAACCGGCGCGGTCATGGAAACGCTGGCGCGCACGGCGCCCCCGCATGAACTCGCCATCGCCTTCCGCTTCGTCTTTCTCACCTGCGGGTTGGTGCTCGCCTTCGGCATGGCCTTCCTCATCGCCATGGAAGAGCGGCCGCTGAAGGGCCCGCCGAGTGCATCGGCGGAAGCGCCGGTCGCGCCAGGGACGCCGATTCCGAACGCTTCCAAATAAAAATCAAATAAAAACCCCGGCCGTGAGGGCCGGGGTTTGTTCTTGCGGGCTCGTTCAAGTCCGCTGGCTGCGCTTAGTACTCGGAGTCGTCACGGCGCTGTTGCAGCGCGATGTTCGGGTCCTGATACGAGCGTTGCGCACGCCAGTTCTGCCGGTAAACGCGGCCCGCTTCACGCGGCTCATAAGCAAACGCGCGGTTGGCGAACTGGCTCTGCTCGCTCGCGACCGGCGGATTGACATTGCCGGTTCCGTAGTCCGGATCGAAGGACTGTGCAAAGGCCGGCGTGGCCAGGGTCGCGGCAACCGCCGCGCTCAAGAGAAGTTTCTTCATGATATTCATCTCCATGTGACGGGCAGCTATCGTACCCGCCCGCCAGACATGGGATGCGTCAGGTCTGCCGGCTTGTTGAATATTGCTGCGGTGTGATGGTGGTTGCGCTTTTCGGGACGCGCTCGGCGGCGCCACCTGTTGCACGTGTGCAGACGGCCGTTGCATTTCTGCATCAGCACACGTCGATCACGCAGCCGTGTCTTGCGACGCGGCGGCACCGGTCCGATATCCACATCGCGCCGATCTCACCATTACAATAACGGCGCGGGGAAATTCTCAGGTTGGCTGGTCTCAATCTCCTCGGCAGGACATTGCATGTCTGACTTGATGCCCGGCGACGACCATTGTGTACGGTTTACGCCTGCTGAAATGCTTCAACACCAGGTCGCTCACTGGACCGGCCTGACGGCCGACGTCGTCACAGCGACGCAGCGCCAACACTTTACCTGTCGCTTCAAATCGAAGCGGCATCTGCTCATCGCCGCGGAGCACGTCGAGCGCGAGGACGGCGAAACCGCGATCGAAGGTTTGCCGCGCTCCAAGCTGCGCAGCTTGAGCGGCAAGCTCACCTTCGTGCCGGCCGGCTATGAATTCAGCGGTTGGCAGCAGCCGCTGGTGCCGGCGCGGGTGGTCACCTTCTATATCGATCCGCAAAACCTGCTGCTCGACGACGAGCTACGCTTCGGCGAGGTCGCGTTTCAGCCGCGGCTGTTCTTCTCCGATGCTGAACTATGGCGCATCGCCATGAAGCTGAAGGACGAGGCATTGAAGGGGGAGAATGCGCTGAAGCATTACGGCGAAGCGCTTGCCGTGCTGCTCGCGCACGAGCTTGTTCGCCTCAACAACGGCGGGGAGGCGGCAGCGCCGCCCGCACGCGGCGGACTGGCCGGCTGGCAGCAGAAACGAGTCGCGGACTACATCGAAGCGCATCTCGCGGACAACGTGCCGCTCGCCTCGCTCGCGGCGCTCGTGGACTACAGCCCGTTCCATTTCGCGCGCGCGTTCAAGCGCTCGTTTGGCCTGCCGCCACACCGCTATCACGTCAACCGCCGCATCGAACGGGCCAAGGAACTGCTGGCCGTACCGGGCAATTCGGTGACCTCGGTCGGGCTTGCGGTCGGCTTTGCCGAGACGAGTTCGTTCTCGGCGGCGTTCCGTAAGGTCACCGGTCGCGCGCCGAGTGACTACCGGCGCGAAGTGAATGCCGGCACGCGGGTCCTCATGCTGCCGGGACAGCCGGCAGTGCCGTCGGGCGCGGCGGGTGTGCATGAGCCGCCGCAGACTCTGAACAACTGACGGACATTTCGTTCCGTGGTACCGCGGGCGCCTGCCAAGTGAAGCGGGCGTCGCACGTCGATCGTCGCTATTCGCAGTACTTGCAGGGCGGGAAGTCGCGGCTGTAGACCGGCTGCTTGAGGAAGGCGGCCTTGTCATAGGTCCAGAACTGGCTGACGGCCGGATAGGTCTTGATGACCGTGTTCCAGAGCTCGTCCTTGTCGTAGCCAAACATCTTCTTCTTCTCGACCTTCTTGATGTAGATGTTCTGGATCGGGCTCTTGGTCGCAGGATCGAGCCGCACCGGGCCGCGCGGCGCATCAAGCTGAATGGTCGCCATGGTCTTGATGAATTCGAGCGGTCCGGGATATTTGCCGTTGTGCTTGGCGAGGGTGAGATCGATCCACTTCGCGGCCGCGTAGTTAACCTCGGAATAGTAAGACGGCATCTTGCCGTATTTGGCGCGGTACTGCTTGACGAAGGCTTCGTTCGCGGGTGTCTGCAGCGCGGCGCTGTACTGTAACGCCGACACGTCGCCGATCACCTCGTCGCCCATGAAGGGCAGGGCGAATTCGTCGTAGCTCGTGCCGCCGCCGACGATCGGCTTCTTGATGCCGGCCGCGCGCAGCTGCTTGGGGAATTGCAGCGACATCGGCCCGACCATGAGCGAGAAGATGGCGTCGGCGTCGGTCTTGAGCGCGGGGATGTAGGGCCCGAAGTCCTTGGTGCCGAGCGGCGCCCAGATCTTCTGGATGATCTTGCCGCCGCAGTCCTCGAACGCCTTCTGGAAACCGCCAAGCTGCTCGTAGCCGAATGCATAGTCGGCGGCGATCGCGGCGACCCTCTTGTAGCCTTGATCGCAGGCCCATTGTCCGAGCGGGTGGTTGGGCTGCGACGGCACCCAGCCGGCGAGCACGAGATAAGGATATTTGTCGATCTGGCGCTGGACGAGGTCGTCGGCGGTAGAGACCGTGCCCATGTAGAGCATCTTGTATTCGGTGGAGACCGGCGCCAGCGCGTAAGCCGAGGAGGCGAGCACGGCGCCGACCAGCATGTTGATCTTGTCCTGCAGGATCAGCTTTTTGGCCTTGGCCACGTCGACGTCCGGCTTGCCCTGGTCGTCTTCGACGATGAAGGTCACCTTGGCGCCGCCGAGCACGCCGTTGCGCTCGTCCAGATACATCTGGAAGCCGTTGACCATGTCGGTGCCGAGTTGGGTGAAGATGCCGGTGCGCGGCGCGAGGAACCCGATGCGGAGTTCTTCCGCCGCCTGCGCCCGCGGCAATGCGAATGTGCCGCCTGCAAGCAGCAAGGCAAGCGCGAACGAACGTGCTTTGATCATGGCCGTCCTCCCCTGGGTGGCGAGCGGCGTCCATCTGTCGCGGACGTCACGCCCGTTGCAGCGTTTCCTGGACATGAGGCTAGCGCGCGACGAGGAAGGGCGGAAGGCGCGGGCCATAAGAAAAAGCCCCGGCGCAAGGCCGGGGCGGCTGCCCACTTCTACATGCGTGGGCTTAGCCTTTGATGAACGTGCCGTTGCGCAGCTCGCTCACAGCCTGCTGCAATTGTTCTTGCGTGTTCATCACGATCGGGCCGTACCAGGCGACAGGCTCCTGGATTGGCTTGCCGGAGACGAGCAGGAAGCGGATGCCCTTGTCGCCGGCCTGCACGGTGACTTCGTCGCCGCGGTCGAACAGCACGAGCGAACGGTCGCCGGCCTTCTCGCGCACCAGGATTTCCTGGCCGTCGACCTGCTTCTCGCTCAGGACACCGAGCGGCTGTGAGGCATAGTCGAACGTGCCGTCGCCTTCGAACACGTAAGCGAAGGCGTGACGCTCGACTTCCACCTTCAGCGTCTTACGTTTGCCGGCCGGTACGAAGACATCGAGATAACGCGGATCGGCGGCGACGCCGTCGACCGGGCCCTTCTTGCCCCAGAACTCGCCGCAGACGACGCGCACGCGCGTGCCGTCATCGTCGACGATCTCAGGGATCTCGGCGCCTTTGACATCCTGATAGCGCGGCGCGGTCATCTTCAGCGAGGAGGGCAGGTTCGCCCAAAGCTGGAAGCCGTGCATGCGGCCTTGCGCGTCGCCCTGCGGCATCTCCTGATGCATGATGCCGCGCCCGGCCGTCATCCACTGTACGTCGCCTGCGCCGAGCATGCCCTTGTTGCCGAGACTGTCGCCGTGCTCGACGGTGCCGTTGAGCACATAGGTGATGGTCTCAATGCCGCGGTGCGGATGCCACGGGAAGCCGGCGAGATAATCGCTCGGCCGATCGTTGCGGAAGTCATCGAGCAGCAGGAATGGATCGGTCTCGCTGGTCTCACCGAAGCCGAAGGCGCGGCGTAACTTGACGCCGGCGCCTTCCATCGTCGGTTTCGACTGCACGATCCGTTTCACGGGTCGTATGGACATGGTCCCCTCTCTTGAGGCGGCGTTACGCCGCCTTCTGGGCGCGGGCCGGCGCAACCTTGCCGGCGAAGGCGGCGAACTGGTCGATGAAGTTCTTCAGAAACCCGCGGGCACTTTCGTCGACGACGTTGCTCTCGGCATCGAGCAGTTCGGGATTGAACTGGATATAGGCCTCGCCGCCCACCACGTGCAGGCCCAGGTCGGCAAGCACCGATCGCAGATGCTGCTGGACGACCGCTGTCGAGATCGCACCGCCGGACGTGCCGGTGATGGCGGCGGGTTTGCCCGGCCAAGAGGTCTTGCCCCACGGCCGCGCGCCCCAATCGATGGCGTTCTTGAGCACGGTGGGAATCGAGCGGCTATGCTCAGGCGTCACGAACAGCAGGGCGTCGGCACCCTCGACCTCGGCTTTGAAGCGGGCGACCGGGGCCGGCACCGGGTTCTCGTGGTCCTGGTTGTACAGCGGCAGATCGTCGATCTGAATGAACTTGGCCTCGAAGGTATTGGAACCCAGCTTCGCCAGAGCCTGGGCCAGCTTACGGTTGATGGACTCGCGGCGGTTGGAACCAACGATGACGCCGAGCTTGAGTTTCGCCATGGGAGTATCTACCTCTATTCCAGTTACGAATTGATACTGAGGCTAGATAAATGACCAAGCGGCAGAAACAAGAAGGCACACCGGTGATACCCGGTAACCTGCATGAGGCCGGCGATTGCCGCGCAATCAGCGAGGTGCTCTCGCGCGTCGGTGACAAGTGGACCGTGCTGGTGGTGTCGACGCTGGGCGGGGGGCCGAAGCGTTTCAACGAACTGCGCAAGGCGCTGGGTTCGATCTCGCAGCGCATGCTGACGTTGACGCTGCGCGCGCTCGAGCGCGACGGTTTGGTGACGCGCACCGTGTTTCCGACGATTCCGCCGCGCGTGGACTACGAATTGACCTCGCTCGGCTGCTCGCTGCTCGACCCGGTGAACACGCTGAGCGCTTGGGCCCGCAAGAACCGGCCCGCCATGGAAGAGGCGCGGCGCAAGTTCGATGCCGCTGACGGCAAGACGGCGGCGTGAACAATGGCTGACTACGCCGCGCCGAAAGCGCGCGACACAGCAATAGGCGAGTCCGGACGCGATTTGATCACGATTGTTTGAAGCCGGCCTCGCTCGTGGCAACCCTCCACGCTCCCCGCGCACGAATACCGCACCTATCCGCATTCTTTTCTTCGCTCAGTGTGCGCGGTGAACACGCCGTCATTCCTTCGGACAGCGAGCGGTATCTTGACAATACCTCCGATTGAGCGCTCGCTAGGGTTGAGCCCGTCGGTGCGACTACAGCGGCGCTGCGGCGACTAAGTCGATTTTCGACAGCGCCCTTAGTCATCGACCGCCTTCAACAAGGTCGAAAGCTACCGAACGGCGGACTCGCGAATGGTTGCCAAAGTCGCGCGCATTGCGCGACGGGGCTGGCATTATGCGAGGAGGCCGTGATGCTGGGATGGGCGTCGCTTCCAGAGGCCGGCGGACAAACGCTTCCAATCAGCCATCGATTTTGTGACGTGCCACCTTCCGGTGCGTCGCCCGCCGCTTCTTGAACCGAGGGCGGTCGCATGTCGGACAAAGCCCAACAAAAGGTCTCCCTGTTCACGCTGTCGGCGCTTGTCGTCGGCTCGATGGTCGGCGCCGGCATTTTCTCGTTGCCGCGGACCTTCGGCGGCGCCACGGGGCCGTTCGGCGCGATCATCGCTTGGTGTATCGCGGCCGGCGGCATGTACATGCTGGCGCGGGTCTTTCAGTCGCTCGCCGAGCGCAAGCCCGACCTCGATGCCGGTGTCTACGCTTACGCCAGGGCGGGCTTCGGCGACTATCCGGGCTTCCTCTCCGCTTTCGGCTACTGGATCGGAAGCTGCATCGGCAACGTCTCCTATTGGGTGCTGATCAAATCGACGCTCGGCGCGTTCTTTCCAGTGTTCGGCGACGGCAACACCGTCACCGCCATTGCCGTCGCGTCCGTCGGCATCTGGCTTTTCCATTTCACGATCCTGCGCGGCGTGCAGCAGGCGGCCTTCATCAACACCGTCGTAACGATCGCCAAGATCGTCCCCATTCTCGTCTTCATCGTCATCCTGATCTTTGCGTTCAAGGCTGACTTATTCACCAAGAATTTCTGGGGCGGCGAGGGCATGCCGGAGAAGGGGCTTGTCTCCCAGATCCGCGATACGATGCTGCTCACGGTCTTCGTGTTTCTCGGCATCGAAGGCGCGAGCGTCTATTCGCGCTACGCCAAAAAGCGCTCCGATGTCGGTGTTGCGACGATACTCGGCTTCCTCGGCGTCACGGCGCTTTTGGTATTGGTGACTTTGTTGCCCTACGCGGTTCTGCCGCGCGCCGATATTGCGGACATGCGCCAGCCATCCATGGCGACGGTGCTTGAGGCGGTCGTCGGCCACTGGGGCGCCGTCTTCGTCAGCGTCGGCCTACTCATCTCCGTGCTCGGCGCCTATCTCGCCTGGTCACTGATCGCTGCCGAGGTGCTGTATACGGCCGCCAAGACACGCGACATGCCGATCCTGTTCGCCACCGAGAACGAGCGGAAGGTGCCTGCTGCTGCGCTGTGGCTCACGAACGCCATTGTCCAACTCATCGTGATCACCACCTATTGGTCGAGCGACGCGTTTACGCTGATGATCAGCCTGACGAGCTCGATGTCGCTCATTCCCTATCTGCTGGTGGCGGCCTTCGGCATCCTGCTCGCCAGACGAGGCGAGACCTATGACGCGATACGGCCGCAAGAGCGCGTGCGCGATATCACCTTCGCCGGCATCGCCACGATCTACACATTCTTCATGATCGTTGCCGGCGGTCTGAAGTTCCTGTTGCTCTCCGCCGTCCTCTATGCGCCGGGCACCGTGCTTTATGTCTGGGCGCGGCGCGAGCAGAAGCTGCAGGTCTTCACGCCCATCGAATGGGCCATTTTCGTCGTCGCCGCCGTTGGTTGCATCGCCGCTATTTATGGCCTTGCGACCGGAATCATCGCCATCTGAGGAAGCGCAGTCGGAATGAGGTGAACCATGTCGACAGCTCCAATCCTGCAATCCAAGGCGTCAACCCCTTCGTCCTCCAGCCGGAAAACAAGCACCGCCAAGGCGCAAGCCGCATTCGGCGTTCATTCCGAAGTCGGCCAGTTACATAAAGTCATGGTCTGCGCGCCCGGTCGTGCGCACGAACGGCTGACGCCGAGCAATTGCGACGCGCTGCTGTTCGACGACGTGCTGTGGGTGGACGTCGCCAAACGCGACCATTTCGACTTCATCAACAAGATGCGCGACCGCGGCGTCGATGTCGTGGAGATGCACAATCTTCTCACGCAAACCGTCGCTATCCCTGAAGCGAAGAAATGGATTCTGGACAATCAGGTGGTGCCAAACCAGGTAGGGCTTGGCCTGATAGACGAGATCCGCAGCTATCTCGAAGGCCTGTCCGATCGTGCGCTCGCTGAAACGTTGCTCGGCGGACTGTCGACCTACGAATTCCCCGAGAAGATCGGCGGCGAGATGCTGAAGCTCATCCGAGATGCGGCCGGTGTCGCCGAATACCTGCTGCCGCCTTTGCCCAACACGCTTTATACCCGTGACACCACGTGCTGGATCTACGGCGGGGTGACGCTCAACTCGCTCTATTGGCCGGCGCGGCATGAGGAACCGATCCTCGCCGCCGCCATCTACAAATTCCACCCTGACTTCGCCGGCAAGGTGAACGTCTGGTGGGGCGATCCGACCAAGGAGTGGGGCCTCGCCACGTTCGAAGGCGGCGACGTGATGCCGATCGGTAAAGGCAACGTGCTGATCGGAATGAGCGAGCGTACGTCGCGCCAGGCGATCAGCCAGGTGGCCGCCGCGCTTTTCGAGAAGGGCGCCGCTGAACGCGTCATCGTTGCCGCCATGCCCAAGTTGCGCGCGGCGATGCACCTCGACACGGTTTTTACCTTCGCCGACCGCGACTGCGTGCTGATCTATCCCGACATCGTCAACAAGATCGAGGCCTTCTCGTACCGGCCGGGCAAGAAGCCCGGCACCGTCGATCTGCGGCGGGACGAGGGATCGTTCGTCGACACCGTCGGGGACGCGCTCGGCGTGAAGAAGATGCGCGTCGTCGAGACGGGCGGCAACGCTTACATGCGCGAGCGCACGCAGTGGGACAGCGGCGCCAATCTTGTCTGCATGGCGCCGGGCGTCGTACTCGCTTACGACCGCAACACCTACACGAACACGCTGTTACGCAAGGAAGGCATCGAGGTGATCACCATCGCCGGCGCCGAGCTTGGGCGAGGGCGCGGCGGCGGCCACTGCATGACCTGTCCGATCATCCGCGATCCGGTCGATTTCTGACGCGCGGGGGCGGCCATTGGCCAAGCCGCGCATCATTCGGAGCTGAGGACAGTAGCAAGGGAGAAAGCCAAATGAACGCAGTCGATCGTCGTACGATGCTGAAAGCCGCGCTCGGTGGCGTGGCCGTTGTCGGTCTGACCATGGCTACATTGCCCCGCATAAGCGAAGCTGCGCCCGTCGCGTTGGGCAAGGATATCGCGAGGAAGACCGAAGATCTCATCGAGAAAGTGCAAATGGGTCCGCCGCCGCCACCGCCGCCGGGCTGGCGTCGTCGTCGCCGCCGCCGTCGCTGGGTTTGCTGGTGGCGCCGCGGCCGCCGCGTTTGCGCATGGCGTTGGGCGTGATCCGTCGCGTGGCGCAGGGCCGCGCCGGTGGCTTTGCACATGACTGAACGTTTGTGAGCAACAGGAGGAACGCATGTCCGTCAATAATCTGTCAGGAATGCCCATGGCGTCCTTTCAAACTCCCACGCCATGGGTCTGCGCGTTACTCGGCATCGTTATGATCGTCGCCGGCATATTCGTGCTCGGCGACGTCGTCATAGCCACGCTGTTCAGTGCGATCTTCATCGGCGTGATGGCCATCGTCGCCGGCGGCTTCGAGATCGTGCACGCCTTCTGGACCAAAGGCTGGGGCGGCTTTGCCTGGCAGATCCTGCTGGGCGTGCTTTATCTCGCGTTCGGTCTCATGCTCGTGACGCAGCCGGTGACCGGGGCCTTGGCGCTGACCTACATCTTCGGTCTGCTCCTTCTGGCGTCAGGCGCCGTCCGTATCGGGTTGGCCTTCACCAAGGCCGGCGGAACCGACTGGCTCATGTTGCTGTCCGGCGTATTCGGCATTGCTGCCGGCCTGATCATCCTCATCGGCTGGCCGATGTCGGGGCTGTGGTTCTTAGGGATGCTGCTCGGGATCGATCTCATCTTCCACGGCGCGGCGTGGTTGACGCTTGCATGGCAGCAGCCGGGGGCGCATCAGCCCGTGACCAGGGCGGCCTGAGCTCAGGTCGCGGCAAACAGGTTTCACGCAAATGAAAGACCCTCCCGCGAGGGGAGGGTCGGGTGTGCGATGCGCTGCTTACTTGACCAGCGGCAGCTTCTCGAACTGGTGGAATGGCGGTGGCGAGGGCAGCGTCCATTCCAGCGTGGTTGCGCCTTCGCCCCACGGATTGTCGCCGGCTTTCTGCTTGCGCCGGAAGGCGATGACGAAGTTGACGAAGAACACGACGAGGCCAAGCGCGAAGACGAGCGAGCCGGCGCTCGAGATCTTGTTCCAGCCGATATAGGCGTCGGGATAGTCGACGATGCGGCGCGGCATGCCGGCGAGGCCTAAGAAGTGCTGCGGGAAGAAGATTAGGTTGGCGCCGATGAACGCCAGCCAGAAGTGCAGTTTCCCGAGGAATTCCGAATAGGTGTAGCCGGAGAACTTCGGGAACCAGTAATACCAGCCGGCGAAAATGCCGAAGGTGGCGCCGAGCGACATCGTGTAGTGGAAATGCGCGACGACGTAGTAAGTCTCGTGCAGGTAGCGGTCGACGCCGGCGTTCGACAGCACGACACCCGTGACGCCGCCGATGGTGAACAGGAAGATGAAGCCGACCGCCCACAGCATGGGCGTGCGGAAGTCGATCGAGCCGCCCCACATGGTGGCGATCCAGGAGAATATCTTCACGCCGGTCGGCACCGCGATCACCATGGTGGCCGCGAGGAAATAGGCCTGGGCGCCGAGCGACAGACCGACCGTGTACATGTGATGCGCCCACACCACGAAGCCGATGCCGCCAATGGCCACCATGGCGTAGGCCATGCCGAGATAGCCGAACACCGGTTTCTTGGAGAAGGTCGAGACGATCTGGCTGACGATGCCGAAGGCCGGGAGGATGAGGATGTAGACTTCCGGGTGGCCGAAGAACCAGAACAGGTGCTGGTAGAGGATCGGGTCGCCGCCGCCTTCGGCCGAGAAGAACGTGGTGCCGAAATTGCGGTCGGTGAGCAGCATGGTGATCGCGCCGGCCAGTACCGGTAACGACAACAACAGAAGAAAAGCAGTTACGAGCACCGACCATACAAAGAGTGGCATCTTGTGCAGGGTCATGCCGGGCGCGCGCATGTTGAAGATGGTGGTGATGAAGTTGATGGCGCCCAGGATCGACGACGCACCGGCAAGATGCAGCGCGAGGATGGCGAAATCCATCGCCGGACCGGGATGCCCCGACGTCGACAGCGGCGCGTAGACGGTCCAGCCGGCGCCGACGCCGGCCTCGCCCGGCGCGCCTTCGACGAACATCGAGATCACCAACAGCGTGATCGATGCCGGCAACAGCCAGAACGAGATATTGTTCATGCGTGGAAACGCCATGTCCGGCGCCCCGATCATCAGCGGCACGAACCAATTTCCGAAACCGCCGATCAGCGCCGGCATGATCATAAAAAAGACCATGATCAGCCCGTGCGCGGTAACGAAGGCGTTGAAGGCGTGGCCGCTGCCGAAATACTGCATGCCCGGCGAGGCGAGCTCCATGCGCATCACGATCGACAGCAGCCCGCCGATCACGCCCGCCGACAGCGCGAACACCAGGTACATCGTGCCGATGTCTTTGTGGTTGGTGGAATAGAGGTAGCGCCGCCAGCCGGTTGGATGACCGTGGGCATGGGCGGCCGCGGACGCGAGCGGCGTGTGCATGAAGCGTTATTCCCCAGAAATCGGCGGTGATTTACGCGCGCCGCCGTGATTTGTTGCAGTGGCAACAAGCTGTTGGGGCTGCCTTCCCGGAACATTGATCCAGATCAATGTCATTCGCCCGCGCGGCATCGGGCTGCCGCGGATACACATCCTTAAGCACGCAAACAGACGCCCGACACATTGGTGGTAGACTTATACGCGTAACTCCGCTGTCATGCCGCGCTGCTAGGGCGACGCTTCGACTGTGACGGTGGGGTGCCGTGCCGCGTTTCTTCTTTCATTTCACCGACGGGCGACGTGTTTTCGGCGACGCCGACGGCCAGGAGCTGTCCGGGCTGCACGCGGCGCGCGCGCACGCCACGCGCCAGGTGCGCGACCTCAAGGCGGCGATGTGCGACCCGCACATCCAGGATCTCTCCGGCTGGAGCATGATGGTGAAGGACGCTGCCGGCCGCACCGTGTTCGTGCTCGGCTTCGACATGAAGCCGCGGGCGGAGACGGCGGCGGTCGCACCGGGGCTGCCGCAAGGAAGGTGAGGGCCGACGGGCCGCCCTCCGCCCAATCCGCGTGGAGCTGACCGTCTGACCAGTCCGCAGCGCCGTTACACCGCGGCCCGCGCCGCGCCGGCTTCGGCCGCTCCTTCGAGCGGCGGGTGGGTGACGATCGACTTGAGCGAAGGCTCAGGCGACCGCGCCAGCGCTGCTACGTCCGGCAGCGGCCGCGCAAGTTGCGTGTCCAAGGCGAAGGCCTGTTCGACCGCGTGCGCCGCCGACAATAGCGAGGCTTCGCCGCGGAACGGACCGATCATCTGCAGGCCGAACGGCATGCCGTGTTCGTCGCGGCCGCAGGGCAGCGACAGTGCCGGATGCGTCGACAAGGTGACGCCGTAGCAGAGCGCCAGCCATTGGTAGTAATTGCGCATCGTCTGGTCGTCGACTTCTTTGGCGTAAAGCTCCGTCCACGGGAACGGCGTGACCGGCGTCACCGGCGCAACGATGAGATCGTATTTCTCGAACGCGTCGGCGAACTGCCGTGCGATGCGCGTCTGCATCACTTGCGCTTCGGCGCGATCAGCGAGGCTGAAGGCGGCGGCCATCTCGATGTTGGCGCGCACATTGGGCCCGAGCGTGTCAGGCGCCTTGCGCCAGGTATCGGCATAGGCGGCGACGAAGCTTTCGGCGCGGATGACGTCGAAGGCGCGGTCGGCATCGCGCATGTCGAGCGTCAACGGCTCGCAACGTGCGACGAGAGGCGATAGCGCTGCAACCCGCGCCTGGAAGACGCGGCGCACCTCGGCGCTGACGGCGCAGAAGCCGAAATCCTCGGTAAAGGCGACGCGCAGCTTCGACAAATCGCAGGGCGGCAGCGGCCAGAAGTTGCCGGCGGCGGCGTCGTAAGAGAGCGGGTCGTGGCGGTCGAGGCCGACGCTCGCCGACAACAGCAGCGCAGTATCGGCGACGTTGCGGCCCATCGGACCGAGCACGGAGATCGCCGACCAGCCGAGCACGCGGCTGCGGTTGGTGATGAGACCGGGCGAGGGGCGCAGGCCGACGATGCCGCACAGCGCCGACGGGATACGCAGCGAGCCGCCGGTGTCGGAGCCGGTGCAGATCGGCAGCATGTCGGTCGCCAGCGCCGCCGCCGAGCCGCCGGACGAGCCGCCCGCATTGAGGAGCGGATTGAACGGATTGCCGGTCGCACCCCACACCGGATTGCGCGTGTTGGCGCCGGCGCCCATGTCCGGCACGTTGGTCTTGGCGGTGACGATGGCGCCGGCGGCGCGCAGCTTGGCGACGTAGCTGTTGTCGGTGCGCGGCACGTAACCGCGCAGACCGACATTGCCGAAGGTGGTGAGCAGGTCCGCGGTGTCCTGCAGGTCTTTGACGCCGAGCGGCAGGCCATGCAGCGGCGGCAACGGCGCGCCCTGCATCGCCAACGCTTCGGCGCGCTTGGCTTGCGTGCGCGCGCGCTCGAAATCGGTGGCGGCAATGGCGTTGACCGCCGGGTTGATGGCTTCGATGCGGGCGATTGAGGCGTCCATCAACTCGACGGGCGAGAGCTTTCGCGCGCCGATCAAGTCACGCATTTCAACCGCGGTGAGGCGGAGGATGTCGCTGGGCGTTTCGGACACGGCGGTGTTGCTCTTCTTACGGGGCCTTCATATTGGCCTTTTGCGCCAAAGCGCGCATCGCCGGCAGTTCCTTGCCGACGCGGGCGTCGTAGGCACTTGGCTCCTCGAAGCGCACGGTGAGGCCCGCCTTCTCGAGATCGGCTTTGCCGGTTTGGGTCGCGGCCGCCATGGCTTTGACCAGCGTGTCGCGCACCGGTGCGGGCAGGCCGCGCGGTGTGACGATGGCGATCCAGGACGTCAGATCGACAGTAGGGTAGCCGGCTTCGGCGAAGGTCGGCACGTTCGGCAGCGCGGGCAGGCGGCGCGCGGAGGTGACCGCCAGCGCCTTGATGGTGCCGGCCTCGACCTGCGGCACGACCGGCACGTTGGTGTCGACGGCGATCGGGATCTGGTTGGCGAGCAGATCCTTCATCGCCGGCGAACTGCCGTTGTACGGCACGTGCAGAATGTCGACATCGGCCGCCGCCTTGAACATTTCGCCGGCGAAATGCGCGGTGGTGCCGTAGCCGAACGAGCCGTAGCTGAGCTTGCCCGGCTCACGCTTGGCGAGCGCGACGAGCTCCTGCACGGAGTTCACCGGCGTTTTTGCATTGGCGATCAGGACCAGCGGGATCTCGCCGACGATGCCGAGCGCTTCAAAGCTCTTGAGCGGGTCGTAAGGCAGGCTGGGCTTGAGCGCCGGATTGAGCGTGAAGGTCGTGTTGCTCGAGATCAGCAAGGTGTAACCGTCGGCGGCCGCACGCGCGACAGCACCGGCGCCGATCGCAGTGCCGGCGCCGGCGCGGTTCTCGACGACGAAAGTCGCCCCTGGCATTTGCTTGGTCATATGATGCGCCAGGATGCGGCCGAGCGTGTCGGCGGCGCCGCCCGGTGGATAGGGCACTACCAAGGTGATCGGCCGCTCGGGATAGCCGGCGAGCGCTGAGCTGAAAGCGAAAGCGGACAACAGGCAGGCGGCGGCAAGCCGCCGCGTGAGCGACGCAACAATACGGATGGTCATGACGATCTCCTGCCGGGCCGTCTCACGGCGCTCGGCTTTCGTTCGGGTGAACCGGCATTTCGGAAGCAGCGCTGTTCGAGAATGGCCGCGAGCGCGCGCAATTGCGCGGTGTCGGTCTGCGACGGGCCGAACAGCCGCGCGACGCCGAGGCCGCGCAAGCTCGACAGCACGAGATCGATGAAGGCCTCGAGGTCGGGCGTGCCGACAAGCTCGGGAAAGGTGTCGATGAAGCGCTGTTGCAGGATGGCGCGCGGACGGGCGCGCATGTCGGCGACGCGCTGAAGCGTCGCGGCATCGCCCGCGGTGCCAAAATAGATGCCCCAGGCGACCAGGAAGCGCGGCGGCTCATAGAGATTGGTCCACAGGGCTTCGATGAAGTGCTGTGCGCGCTCTGCCAGGGGATCGGCGGCGGTCGGCCAGGCGCGCGTCGCGCTGTCCTCGTTGCCGGCGCTGAGCGCATGGTCGAGCAGCTTGATCATCAACTCGGCCTTGGAGCCGAAATGGTGCTGGACCGCGCCGGGTGTGATGCCGGCAACCTTGGCCACCTCGAAGATGGTGGCGGCGCGGAAGCTTTTGGTCCGCACGATTTCGGCGGCGGCCGCGAGGACCCTGGCTCGGGTCGCCGCGCTGCGCTCGGCGTGCGTGCGACGCAGGCGAGGGGCTCGGTGCATGCCCCTTACTATACACAATACGGTTATATAGGAAATACACGCAGAAGACGGTTGCGCCGGCGCCGCCGCGCTTAGCCGGCGCCCGATCTGACGGGCCGGACGTAACGGAGGACGCGGTTGCGCCCGCCTTCCTTGGCGGCATAGAGCGCGACGTCGGCCGCCTTCGTCAGCTCCTCGGCCGAGCGCGCCATCTCGGGAAACGCGGCGACGCCGATGCTGACCGTGATGTTGAGATCTTTCCGTCCGGCGAGGCCGAACACGGTATGTTCGATGACATCGCGCAGACGTTCGGCCAATTCGCGCGCCGGCTCGATGCCGAGCTCGGGAACGATGACGGCAAACTCCTCGCCGCCATAACGGCATACGCTGTTCTCGGGACGCACGGACTCCTTCAGCAGCAGCGCGAGTTTCCGCAGCACTTCATCGCCGGCGGCGTGGCCGTGACTGTCGTTGACGGACTTGAAATGGTCGATGTCGATGAGAAGCACCGACAACGATCGGCCGTGGCGCTGCGCCCGGCTGATCTCGGTGTTCAAAATCCTGTCGTACATGCGCCGGTTATAAAGCCCGGTGAGGTCGTCGACGATGGCGAGCTGTTCGAGTTTCTGCTGGTTGTGCTCAATACGTCCGCCGACCCAGCCGACCAAACGGTAGAAAAGAACGAAGAGCAGAACGCCGCCGGCGAGATAGGCGATGGCGCCGAGCAGGAGGGCAAGTCGCGCAGTGTTGATCTCGCGCGAGACGTCGACCAGCATGACCACGGTCGCCACGGCGCGACCGCCGACATCCTCGATCGGTACGAACAGCGGTCGGTAGAAGCCGCCTTCGATCTCGATCACCGGTTCGTCGGCCGCGGTCTGCAAGTCGCCGCTTTTAAAGCGCTCGACGAGTTCCGCTGGGATGTGCTGCAGCGATTGGCTGCTGACGACGTAGTTCGGGAACTGGTCCCAATCCGGCGTGCGGCCGAAGACACGCATGCCTTCCTCCCAGCCGGCGCGGTTCAACAGGTCTTTTCTGATGAGCACGAAGTCATGGGCGCCGAGCGATTTGCGAATGCGCTCCACCACTTCGGGCGTTTCCAGGCCGACTTCGACATAGCCGAGCAGGCGGCGCGTGGGCTCATCGAACCAGGGCGTAACCACCCGCAGCGTGAAGGTGCCGATCGGCCCGAGCTCGACGCCGCGCGCGGTCGCGCTCGTGCGCTCGGCGATCTTGGTGGTGACGCGGTCGATGACGTCGCCGAAGCGTTGCGGCTCGTGCACCCGCAGGATGTTCACGCGATCGGGTCCGCTGAAGTAAAGGTGCGAAATGCCGTAGGTCCGCTTCATGTTGGCGAAGGTAGGGGCGGCGAGGGCGAGCAAGGCGTCGCGGTCCTTGCGCGCCAAGGCTGCGCGCAAGCCATCGTCGTGGCCGAGAACGTCGATGACCGTCTCGAGCGCGCGGGCGTGCTGGTCGATCGTGTCCTTGTAAAGGTCGATGGCGGACAGGCGCAGATGAATGCCGCCGACGCCGACGCTGCGATGGCTGAACTGATAGACGCCGACGATCGGTACGATCTCGGTGATCAGAATGGCGATGACGAGCGGCAGCAAAAAGTAAAGCCGGAGCCGTTTTGTCTCGCGGCCGGGGCGCGTTAAGCGCTGCTGTGTTGTGTCGTTAGGTGGAGCCACGTTGATCCGGCCGCTTGTCTCCAGCCAGTGTTGGTTCGCACGGGCGGCATTAACAACTGTTTTCTGGTGTGCGGTAGAAACGTACCAGCGCTGGCGGCGCCCGCAATGCCCGCTCTCTATTGCCACTCTCTATTCTCTGATGTGGAAGGCAACGGCCTCGCGCCGGGACGGCGCCTGCGGTATAGAGGGAACGATGACCAAACGCCTCGTCGCACTCGTCTGCCTCGTCCTCGCCGGCCTTTCGCTCGCCGCCTGCTCGAAATGCGATCCCTTGCCGTGGGAGACGGGCCCGCGCGCCTGCCGCTCCGACAAGGTCGGCTAAGCCGGCGGGCTTCCTCGGGTTTTCCGGTCGAGGCGAGCGCACAAGAAAAAATTCTCGAAAAATAATCCTAGCAGGATTGACAGCGTCACGCTGCTCAGGTATGTTTTCCGCATGCTCCCGAACTGGGCTCGGAGCCCAGGGGTGAGACGAAACACAGACAGTTGCGCGCATGACGCCCCTGTTCCGGAACCGGAACGGTCGTCCATCGCTTGCGTTGGTCTTGCAGGAACCGCAACCGCGCAGCGAATGGAAGACGTCATGGCTCAAGTTCAAGGCGACCGCATCGTCGAGAGCAAAACCGAGGCGCGCCAGGGCGTGACCGGGCACAATGTGCGCTATGTGCTCATGGCCGGCACGCTCGGCGTGATCGTGTTGTTCGCGATCGTGTATGCGATGTTTTTTAGCGCGTAGGGTAGCCAAAGGCGCGCGCTTCGCGCGCCGTGCCCGCCAGCACCATGTGCATCGGTTTGACATGCCGCTGGTGGGCTCGGCGGCTGCGTCGCCTTAGCCCACCGTGCGACTGAAGACTTGAAGCGCCGGCATGTCGCCGGCGTTTTTTTGTTGGGCTGTTTCCTTGGGGGAGGGGCGAAGCATGACACCGCCGAAACTGCAATTTGCGCCCGAGATGATGGCGGAGGCGCGTAGGCTCTACGAAGACACCATGACGCCGGCGCACGAGATCGCCGCCATGATGGGCATCTCGACGTCGACTTTGCGCAACCGGCTTAAAGAGTGGAATTGGCGACGACGGCGGCATCCGACGCGCGCGCTCGACCTGGTGCAGGCCGTACGCGGCGCCACCGCGGCGGCGGTCGCCGCGCCGGGCGTGCCGAACGGCACGTCGGTGCCGATGACGCAAGAGCGGCGCGAGGCGCTCGCCGCGCGCATCCTCGACATCGTCGAGCGGCAGATGGACGCGACCGAGCGCGTGCTCAAGACCGTCGATCCGAAGGACCAGGGCGAGGGCGAACGCTCCACCCGCGTCCTCACCAGCATCGGCCTGATGCTGCGCGAGACCGCCGCGTTGTTGCGGCCCGATGAGACAGGGACGCCCGATGCTGCCGACGACGACTCCATACCCGCCGATCTTGACCAGTTCCGCGAGGCGCTTGCGCGACGCATTGAAGCGTTCATCGACGCTCGACGCGGCGGAGCGGCGGGATCTGCTGGTGCACCTGTCGCTGACGTGCCCGGAGGAGGAACGTAAGCTCTTCTCCGATGAATGGCGCGACTTCGACAGCGCGGGGCACGATTACCAGCTTCCGCCCGAACGCGCAGGCAGCGGCGCGGACTGGATCACGTGGTTGATCCTCGGCGGGCGCGGCGCCGGCAAGACGCGCGCCGGCGCCGAATGGGTGCGCGCCATCGCTGCGCGCGATCCGCAAGCGCGCATCGCGCTCGTCGGCGAGACCGAGCACGACGTGCGCCATGTGATGGTGGAGGGCGTGTCCGGCATTCTCGCCGTGCATCCGTTTCGCCAGCAGCCGGAATGGAAGAGGTCGCAACGCACATTGCAATGGGAGAACGGCGCGGTCGCGCAGGTGTTCAGCGCGGAGGAGCCCGACAGCCTGCGCGGCCCGCAATTCTCGGCCGCCTGGCTCGATGAGCTCGCCAAGTGGCGTCAAGCCGAAGCAACTTTCAATATGCTGCAGTTCGGACTGCGCCTTGGCGAACGGCCGCGGCAGGTGATCACCACCACGCCGCGGCCGATCGCGCTCATCAAGAATTTGATCGCGGATCCGCGCACGGCGGTGACGCATGCCGGCACACGGACGAACGCCTTCAACCTGGCGCCGACGTTTCTTGAGACGGTGCTCGCGCGCTACAAGGACACGCGGCTCGGGCGGCAGGAGATCGAAGGCGAGATCATCGAGGATCGCGCCGACGCCTTGTGGTCGCGCGGCGCTCTCGAGGCGGCGCGCGTGAGCGCTACGCCGCCGCTCAAGCGCATCGTGGTGGCGGTCGATCCGCCGGGCTCGTCGAAGGCGGGCTCGGATGCCTGCGGCTTGGTCGCCTGCGGGCGCAGCGAGGACGGGCTTTATTATGTGCTCGCCGACGAGAGCGCGGCGGGCTTGTCGCCGCAAGGTTGGGCGACGCGCGCGATCGCGCTGTGGCGCAGACTCGAGGCCGACTGCCTGGTGGCGGAGGTGAACTTCGGCGGCGAGATGGTGCGCGCGGTCATCGCCGCCGCCGACCGCAATGTGCCGGTGATGCAGGTGCGCGCGACGCGCGGCAAATATGTGCGCAGCGAGCCGATGGCGCAGCTTTACGAGCAGGGCAAGGTGAAGCACGCCGGCACGTTCCCGGCGCTGGAAGACGAGATGTGCGACTTCGGGCTTGACGGCTTGAGCTCGGGGCGCTCGCCCGACCGGCTGGATGCGCTTGTGTGGGCGCTGACGGCGCTGAGTTACGGCGCGCGCGCGGAGCCAAGGATCAGGAGTTTGTAATCTGCGTGTCCCGCACGCGGTGCAGCGCGCAAGCGGTGCGGCCGCACGACCCCGCCTTGACGCGCCATTGACCGGGCGCAACACTCAAATCCGCGCTGCATCGCCTCAATTTTAACAAAGCGCCTGGGAGCCCTCGATGCCGGAGATGAGCCGTCGCGGCGTGCTGGCCGGTGCGGCGCTGTCGGGTGCCGCCGCGGCGACGCCGGCGCCTGCGCAAACGGTGGGAGCGGGGATGCATCACGGCATGACGGCGGAGAACGTGCGCCAGGCGCTCGATCTCACGCCCAACGCGACCTGCGGCTATGTGCGGGTGACATATGTCGCCAAGGACGAGATCGCGGCCGGCGGGTTGAAGCCGCCCTTCGCCGACAAGCGGCCGATGGGCTCGGGCCTTTATTTCATGGTGACGCCGGCTGAGCCGGTGAAGCTGCATCGCATCAGAAACGACCAGCTCTATCATTATTATATGGGCGATCCGCTGGAGGTGCTGCTGCTGCGCGGCGAGGGCGAGCGCATCGTCATGGGGCCGGACCTGCGCGCCGGCCAGCACGTGCAGTTTCTCATTCCCGGCAACACGTTTCACACCGCGCGCGTGATCGGCACGCGGCAATGGTTTCTCGGCGGCTCGACCGAATGGCCGGGCGTGCTGCCGGAGGATGTCGAGCTCGGCAAGGCGGACGAGTTGGCGGCGAAATTCCCCAAGGTCGCCGCCGACATCCGCAGTTTCCCGGCGCCGCAGAAGTAACGCGGCCGGATTACGCCTTCATGTGCAGAGCCCGCCGCACGGCGGGCTTTTTCATGCGCCGCTCCCATCGCGCGCAGAGGATGAATCATGTTCGACCGCATCAAGCATCTCTTCCGCGCCCCGGAGCGGAAAGCCTCGCGCACGGGCCGCGTCATCGCGCTCGAAGGCGGCGGGCGCGCGCGCTGGACGCCGCGCGACTACGCCGCGCTCGCGCGTGAGGGCTACACGAAGAATGCCATCGTCTACCGCGCGGTGCGGCTGATCGCCGAGAGCGTCGGCGGCGTCTCCTTCGTGCTCTATGACGGCGCGCGCGAATTGAACGCGCATCCGCTGCTCGATCTCGTCGCGCGGCCGAATCCGCGTCAGGACGGCGCGGCGTTTCTCGAAAGCGTCGCGTCGCATTTGCTGCTCGCCGGCAATGCCTATGTCGAGGCGGTGTCGCTGCCGGAGGAGGGCAACGTCTCCGTGCGTGAGCTCTATGCGCTGCGGCCCGACCGCGTGAAGGTGGTGCCGGGGCCGGATGGCTGGCCGCAGGGTTATGAATATACGGTCGGCGGCGCGACGGTGCGCTTCGACCAGGCCGCGGCGCTGCCGCAGATCCTGCAGCTTTCGCTGTTCAATCCGCTCGACGATTATTACGGCTTCGCGCCGCTCGAAGCCGCGGCGGTGGCGGTCGACATGCACAATGCCGCCGCGCGCTGGAACAAGGGGCTGCTCGACAACGCGGCGCGGCCGTCCGGCGCGCTGGTCTATGCTGGCCCCGACGGCCTGGTGCTCGGCGATCAGCAGTTCGAGCGGCTCAAGCGCGAGCTCGACGCGCAATATCAGGGGCCGGCCAATGCCGGGCGGCCGCTGGTACTGGAGGGCGGGCTCGACTGGAAGCCGATGTCGCTGTCGCCACACGACATGGACTTCATGGAGGCCAAGCACGCCGCCGCGCGCGAGATCGCGCTGGCCTTCGGCGTGCCGCCGATGCTCTTGGCGATCCCCGGCGACAACACTTATTCGAACTATCAGGAAGCCAACCGTGTGTTCTGGCGGCAGACCGTGCTGCCGCTCGCCGGCCGCATCGGCAATGCGCTGACACAGTGGCTCGCGCCGGCTTATGGCGAGGGGCTCGCGCTTGCGGTCGATACCGACAAGATCGAGGCCTTGTCGCCCGATCGCGCCGCCTTGTGGGAGCGCGTCACCAAGGCGCCGTTCCTGACGGTGAACGAAAAACGCGCCGCGGTCGGCTACGGCGCGGCGGAAGGTGGCGATACTGTGTCCGCCGCGGCGCCATAAGGAACCAACCGCACTCACCTGCCGTTCTGCTGTTGGACCGCGCGGCGCTTGCGCGCGCGGCACAACATGGAACCCATAAGGTGATCAGATGAACAGGAAACCGATGCTCGTCGTCGGGCTCGCGGCGGCGTTCGCGCTCGCGGCGCCCGCGGCCTTTGCGCAGATGAAACCGCCGGGCGGCGCGGCCGGCTCGCAGACCCAGGCGCAGCCCGGTACGGCGGCCAAGGCCAGCAAGGCGGATGAAAGGTTCCTCACCGAGGCGCTGCAGGGCGATCTCGCGGAGGTGAAGATGGGCGAGCTGGCGCAGCAGAAGGGCCAGAGCGATCGCGTCAAGGAATTCGGCCAGACCTTGGTGAAGGACCACGGCGACCATTCCAAGAAGCTGCAGCAGCTCGGCCAACAACTGGGCGTGACCATGCCGACCGAGCCGAACAGCAAGCAGAAGTCCGATTACGAGAAGATGAACAAGCTGTCCGGCGCGCAGTTCGACCGCGAATTCGCCAAGCACATGGTCGACGATCACAAGAAGGATATCAGCAAGTACCAGGCCGAAGCGAAGAGGCAGGGTCCGATCGGAGATCTGGCGAAGCAGACCGTGCCGACCTTGCAGCAGCATCTGCAGATGGCGCAGGAACTGACGCGTCCGGCGCCGACCACCGGCAGTGGCGGTGGCATGGGCGGTAGCCGCGGCAATATGGGCGGCAGCTCAGGCGGCGGCATGAGCCGATAACTCAACTGAGCGCGTCGCGCTCGACATAGATCGATGTGACGCCCGTCGCGGGCTCTCCGCGGCGGGCTTTTCTTTTGGGACGCTGCGATGAGCGAGCTGATCGCCATCTTCAACGCGCGCGGCGACCTCGCGCATCTGGCGCTGCTGTTGTGGGCGGCGTCGGCTTCGGCGCTTGCCTGGTTTGCGCTGCGCGAGGTCGCGGCCGCCAGCCGCCGCTTCGACGAATTCGTGCGCGAGCTTGCGCGCTTCAACGAGCACTTCGGAGGGAAATGATGGACAGCCTGCATAACGTGCTGCGGTCGTTTCGGCGCGAGACCAAAGCGCGCCGCGATCATCTCGACGTATTCCGCGAATTCCTCGATCACCTCGACCGCGCCGCCCGCCGCCGTGCGCTCACCCGCACGCAGAAGAGCGTGAAGGGCAGGGGACGTAAGGGCGGCCGGAAGTAGCGCGTCGCTTCACACAAACGTCGTCCCCGCGCAGGCGGGGACCCAGTACGCCGTGCGCTCACGACAGGGCACGGCGTACTGGGTCCCGGCTCGCGGCGCTGTGCGCCTTGGCCGGGACGACAGGAAAGTCCTGTCATGCTCGCACTCCCTCAAGAATCCACCGTCGCCTCGGTGTTCGCACCGAAGACCACCATCGATGCCGACGGCACGGTGGAAGGTTATGCGTCGCTGTTCGGCGAGATCGACCAGGCGCGCGACATGGTGGTGCGCGGCGCCTTCGCCGCGACGCTGAACGCCCGCGGCCTCCACCGCGTGCCGATGCTGTTCCAGCACGATCCGGCCGAGCCTGTCGGCATCTGGCTTGAACTGCGCGAGGACCATCGCGGCCTTTACGCGCGCGGCAAGCTGATCCCCGAGGTCGCGCGCGCGCGCGAACTGTTCTCGCTGGTCAAGGCCGGCGCCGTCGACGGCCTGTCGATCGGCTTCAAGACCGTGCGCGGCCAGATCGATCCCAAGACCCGCATCCGCAGGCTTTTGGCGGTCGACCTGTGGGAGATCTCGATCGTCACCTTCCCGCTGCTTAGCGGAGCGCGCGTGCATGCGGTGAAGCAGGCGGCCTCCCCACCGCGTGCTTCATTCGCCCGCACGTGCGCGGAAGGGGAGTGGCGCACGCTTTCACGGAACCCCGCAGTTTCAGTTCACAAGGAGAAGCTCAATGGACATCGATACGGGTAATCTCGAAACCAAGGCCGGCATCCCGCACGACGCTGTCGTGACGCATGCCGAGATGATGCGCGCCTTCGAAGCCTTCAAGGAGGCGAACGACGAGCGTCTCGCCGACAAACGAGACGACGTGCTGCTCGAAGAGAAGCTCGCGCGCATCGACCGGACGATCGACGCGCAGACGCGCAGACTCGACGAGATCGCGCTGAAGAACGCGCGTCCTGCCATTGGCCAAGACACTAATCTTGCGCGCGTGCGCAGCGCCAGCGCGCCCGAGCACAAGGCCGCCTTCGAGGCCTATGTGCGTTCAGGCGAAGCGAGCGGCCTGCGCGCGCTCGAAGCCAAGGCCATGTCGATCGGCTCCAACCCCGACGGCGGCTATCTGGTGCCGCCGGAGATCGAGACCGAGATCGGCAAAAGGCTCGCCGTGATCTCGCCGATCCGCGCGATCGCTGGCGTGCGCACGATCTCGGCCAATGTCTACAAGAAGCCGTTTATGACGGCTGGCCCCGCGGTCGGCTGGGTGGGCGAGACCGACGCGCGGCCGCAGACGACGGCGCCGACGCTCGACGAACTGTCGTTCCCGGCGATGGAGCTCTACGCCATGCCGGCGGCGACCGCGACCTTGCTCGATGACGCGGCGGTGAACATCGACCAGTGGCTGGCGCAAGAAGTGGAGCAGGTGTTCGCCGCGCAGGAGGGCACGGCTTTCGTCACCGGCAACGGGAGCAACAAGCCGAAGGGTTTCTTGAGCTACACCACGGTCGACAACGCCGCGTGGACGTGGGGCAATATCGGTTATGTCGCCTCGGGCGTGTCGGCGGGCTTTCCGGCGTCGAATCCGTCCGACGTGCTGGTCGATCTCATCTACGCGGTGAACGCCGGCTACCGGCAGAACGCCGTGTTCGTGATGAACCGCAAGACGCAGTCGACCATCCGTAAGTTCAAGGACACGACCGGGCACTATCTCTGGCAGCCGCCGGCGCAGGCGGGCGGCAAGGCGACGCTGTTGAGCTTCCCGGTGATCGAGGCCGAGGACATGCCGGACATGGCGGCCGGTTCGCTGTCGATCGCCTTCGGCGACTTCAACCGCGGCTATCTGGTGGTCGACCGCGCCGGCGTCTCGGTACTGCGCGATCCGTACTCGTCCAAGCCCTACGTGCTCTTCTACACCACCAAGCGCGTGGGCGGCGGCGTGCAGGACTTCGACGCCATCAAGGTGATGAAGTTCTCGGCGAGCTGATGATCGAGCGAGTGTGCTCGCTTGATCGTCATCACTGGGCCGGCGCCGGTGGGCGCCGTGCTCCGGCGATCGTCAGCCACGCCGGCGATCAGTAGCTTCCGATGAGTGAAGGCGGTGGCGGCGCGGCGGCCGATGCGTTCGCGAGGTTGCCGGATGCCCGCTGCTGCTGGGGCGGCCGCTCGGCGGCGATCGCCGTGTGCGGGTCGACGATGACGTAGCCTCTGATCGAGCGCACATGGCGGCGGGTCAGCCCGCCGCCCGAGTTGCCGTCATGAACGAGCCAATCGTTGCCGCCGACATGACTGAGCAGCACCATCACGTGACCGCTGCGGGCGGCGACCATGCCGCGGGCCGGTGTGGCGCGGCGGAATCTTTTGATCCAGTTGGCGGCGAGGTTCAGCTCGGGCCGGACCTTGCCGAACACATAGAGCGAAGCCTCGCAACCGCAGAACTGGCGCGGACAGCCATTGGGACGTCCGCTGACGACCACGGTGTTGCCGTTGGGGTCGATCGCTTCCGGCTGTGTGCTGGCCGCGGCCTGTGTCCGGCTTCTGACCTGATCGGAGCAGCCGCGCTCGTTGCAGACGATCGTCTGGTGAACGGCGCGTGCACGCCGTTGCTGTGCGTCGGCGGCGGTGGCAATCAAACAAATACAGGTCGACAAAGCGAAAATGGTCGCGGATCTAATCAATGAAACACCGTTGCTGAGGAGCGGTTTGTTACCGCGGGTCGGCTTTCCTCTTTAAAGACGGTCCTTTCCGAACAGGACCGCGTGTGACGGTCTAGCCTCCAGATACCGCCGCGGCCATGCGATCCGGCGAGTATGCTGACCAAGTAACGTTAACGCCGGCGCGGCTGATTGTTCCACACCAAGTGATTCTGCCGCAGAATTGCGGCCTAGAGTGGGCTGTTGAACTTCCTGGCCGTGTCGACGATCCAGTCGCGGTAATTCAACAGCGGCGTGACGCCGGTCAGGCCGCCGCAGCCTTCTGAGTCCTGCGGCGCGGTCGACCAGCTCACCACGCCGATGACGAGCGGGCCGTCGCCGTCGAAGGCGGGCGCGCCACTGTCGCCGGTGCAGCCGCCCAGGCCGTTCGCGACGTTGCGTGTCGCCGGATCGACCAGACGGATTTGCAAGGACCCGGGCTTGCCGGTGACGGCGAGCTTAGCCATGCGCGGGACGCCTAAGCCCTTCGGCGTGCCGGCGATGGTGACGCCGAAGCCGGCGATGGTGAGCGTCTCGCCGACAGCGACGCGGCGCGGCGCCGCAAGCGTTGCCGGCACGACGATGTCGGGCAGAGGCGATGTGAGCTTCAACAAGGCGATGTCGGCGGTGGCGCGGCTCGCGGCATAGGCCGCCATGTCGAAGCGCGGATGGCGCGCGATCGAGCGGACCTTGATCGCCTGGCCGTTCTGATAGGCCTTGACCTCATATTGAATGAGCCGCGTGACGCAATGCGCCGCGGTGAGCACCAGGTCACGCGCGAGCGCCGTGCCGGTGCAGAGATCCTCGCGGTCGTCGACGATCATCACGATCGGACGCGCGGCCCAGCCGGTTGCCGGCGGCGCATTGCCGCTGATGGCGAAGGCGGGGGCGGTGAAGGCGAAAAGCGTGAGAGCGGCGAGGGCGGGGCGCATGCGACGTGCATGAGCCTTGGCGGTCGTCGTTTGTCAATGGTTCGCAACGCGGCAGCTACAAAATCAGAGTAACACCATGTCCTCCATTCTCTTGACCGCGCCGGCGGCCGAGCCGCTGGCGCTCGACGAGGCGCGCCTGTTCCTGCGCGTCGAGCATAATGACGACGACGAACTGATCGGCGCGCTGATTGTCGGCGCGCGCCTGCACATCGAGGCGCAGACGAAGCGCGCGTTGATCACGCAGACGTGGCGGCTGGCGCTCGACGAATGGCCCGCGAGTGGGCGCATCGGCGTGCGGCCGGCGCCGCTGCAGGCCGTGACCGCGGCGCGCATCTACGACGCGGACGGCAACGCCGAGTCGCTCGACCTGCAATCCTTCGTGCGCGTGCTGGACGGCACGGGAATCGCCTTCGTGCCCTGGGCGACGCCGGCGCCGGGACGGATTGCTTCCGGCATCGAGCTCGATCTACGCGTGGGCTACGGCGACACGGCGGTGCTGGTGCCCGAGCCGCTACGCCAGGCGATCCGGCTTCTGGTGGCGCATTGGTATGAGAACCGCGGTCTGGTGGTGGACACGGCTGCAGCGCTGCCGGAGACGGTGGCGGCGCTGATCGCGCCTTACCGGATGCTCACGCTATGAGCGCGCAAGGTGCACGAATTGGCCATTTGAATCGCCGGCTGGTGCTGCAGGCGCCGAGCGAGAGCGACGATGGGGCAGGCGGTGTGGTGCGCGGCTTCACGGCCGTCACGACGTTGTGGGCGCAGGTGACGCCGTTGTCGGCGCGCAGCGATGTCAGCGCCGACAGCCTGGGCGCGAGCCTGCGTTATCGCATCACCATCCGCAAACGCGACGACGTGACCACGCGGCATCGCTTCATCGAAGGCGCGCGCGTCTACCGCGTGCTCGCCGCGCGCGCGAGCGCCGACCGGCGGTTTCTCGAGATCGACGCCGAATTGCGCGGAGACTGATCATGCCAATTGCCGCTTCCGCCGCGCTGCGCGCCGCCATTCACGACGCGCTCAGCGCCGACGCCGCGCTTTTGTCTTTGCTCGGCGGGCCGAAGGTCTATGACGAGCCGCCGCGCGCGGCCGCGTTTCCTTATGTGACGCTGGGCGAGACGCGCATCGCCGATTTCTCCACCGGCGACGGGGAGGGCGAGGAGCATCAGCTCACCTTGCACGCCTGGTCGCGCCAAGGCGGCCACCGCGAGGCGCATCTGATCGCCGGCGCGCTGCTCACAGCGCTTGATGATGCGCCGCTCGCGCTCGCCGACCACACGCTCGTCAACTTCCGTTTCGCGGTCGCCGATGTGCGGCGCGAGGCGGACGGGCGCACCTATCACGCGCTGGTGCGCTTCCGCGCCGTGACCGAGCCGGCTTAACAGAGGACCAAGACAATGAGCGCTCAAAAGGGCAAGGACCTGCTCGTCAAGATCGCCGACGGCGCGGGCTATACGACCGTCGCCGGCCTGCGCACGCGTAGGCTCGCCTTCAACGCCGAGACCGTGGACATCACGCATGCGGAGAGCGCCAACCGCTGGCGCGAGCTGCTCGACGGCGCTGGCGTCAAGCGCGCCTCGGTGTCGGGACGCGGGCTGTTCAAGGATGCTTCATCCGACGCTTTGATGCGGCAAACGTTCTTCGACGGCAGCGTCGTAAACTACCAGATCGTCATTCCCGCCTTCGGCACCGTGCAGGGGCCGTTCCAGATCACCAACCTGGAATTTGCCGGCGAGCACAATGGCGAGGTGACCTACGACCTCGCGCTGGAATCGGCCGGCGAGATGACGTTTGTGGCGATGTGACCATGGCCAACAAACACCGCGGCGAGATCGAGGCTACAATCGGCGGCGTCAAACGCACGCTCGTGCTGACGCTCGGCGCGCTGGCCGAGCTCGAGGACGCTTTCGGCGCCGACGATTTGGTGGCGCTGACCGAGCGCTTCGGCACGGGGCGGCTGAAGGCGCGCGATCTCACGCGCATCATCGGCGCGGGCCTGCGCGGCGCAGGCGAGAGCGTAAGCGACGAGGAGGTCGCCGCCATGGCGGTCGAGGGCGGCGCGCAAGGCTATGTGCGCATCGCCGCCGACCTGATCGCGGCGACATTCGGCGATTCATGACGCCGTTCCCGTGGCGAGAAGCGATCGGCTTCGGGCTCGGCGTGCTGCGGCTTTCGCCGGATGAGTTCTGGCGCATGACGCCGCGGGAGCTCGCGTACGCCATCGAGGCGGTGCGGGGCGGCGGCCGGTCGCTCGCGCGCGATACGTTCAGCGATTTGATGAAGAGATATCCCGATGTCCGACAGCTATGACTATCTGCAGGTGGCGCGCGACGAGGACGACCCGACGCGCAAGCCGCGCGAGAGCACGGACGCGCTCAGCCGCAGCGTGACAACCTTCGCCAGCGCGATCAGCAAGGCCTTCGCGCAGGCTTCAAGTGGCGGCAAGCAGTTCGACGACGTGCTCAAGCAGCTCGCGCTGAAGCTCTCGAGCATGGCGGTGACCCAGGCGGCCAAACCGTTGAGCAAGAGCCTCGGCACTATCTTCAGCGGGTTGTTTTCCGGCACGGGCGAGACATCGCTCACAGCGCAGATGGGCGCCATCAAGCCGTTTGCCTCAGGCGGCGTGATCGGCACGCCGACCTACTTTCCGCTGTCGTCCGGCGGGCTGGGGCTCGCTGGCGAAGCCGGGCCGGAAGCGATCATGCCGCTGACGCGTGGTGCGGACGGGCGGCTCGGTGTCGCCATGCAAGGCGGCGGGGCGACCGGCATCACGGTGCAGATCGCGACGCCGGATGCCTCAAGCTTCCGGCGCTCGGAAGCCTACATCACCGGGCAGGTCGCGCGCGCGGTGGCGCGCGGGCAACGCGGGATGTGATCGATGACCGCTTTTCACGAAGTGCTGTTCCCGCTCGACATCGCGCTCAAGAGCGCGGGCGGACCGGAGCGCCGCACCGACGTCGTCGTGCTCGGCTCCGGGCGTGAGGAGCGCAACGCGCGCTGGGCGCATTCGCGCCGGCGTTACGACGCGGGCTACGGCGTGAAGACGTTTGAAGCGCTGTCGCAAGTGGTCGCTTTCTTCGAGGAGCGGCGCGGCAAGCTCTACGGCTTTCGCTGGCGTGACCGGCTCGATCATTCGTCGAGTGCACCGGAGGCGGCGGTGTCGGCAACCGACCAGGTGATCGGCACCGGTGACGGGGTGACGGCAAGCTTCGTGCTCACCAAGACCTATGGCTCCATTCACGCGCCTTATCTGCGGCCAGTCACGAAACCGGTGCCGGGCAGCGTGCGCGTCGCGGTCGACGGCAGCGAGGTGGAGGAGGGCGAAGCCTTCGCGCTCGATACGGCGACCGGCGTGGTGACGTTCCTTGCGGGCCACGTTCCGGCAAGCGGTGCAGGCGTCACGGCCGGTTTCCTGTTTGACGTGCCGGTGCGCTTCGACACCGATTATCTCGAGGTCGATCTCTCGGCTTTTGCCGCCGGCGCCATCCCGAAGATCCCGCTGGTGGAGATCAGGCCGTGATGCGACGGGTGTCCTTTACACCAGGAGGTCCAGCGGCACATTGAGCGCAGCGGCGATTTTCTTCAGCGCGGCCGTTGTTCCCTTGCGCCGCCCGTTCTCCATATCGGACAGGTAACCTTGGCCGAGACCGGTCTTGGAGGATAGATGGAGCTGCGTCATGTCGCGCCACTCGCGCAGCACGCGCAGCGCGCTTTCGCCGCTGGCCATACGATCGACGACTGCTTTCGGAATGATCGGAGCGCCGCCGGCAATTTCCTTGCGTGCGCGCGCCACAAGACGCGCGGTGCCTGCGTCCTCATCGGCTTCCGCGGCCTTGGCCACCAGCGCCTCGTACTCCTTGCGCGGAAGGATTGCGACCTCGCCTTTCTCGGTCTTCTTGAAACGTACGTTCATGGTGTTCTTCTCTCAGTCGTAGATTTCGCGGCGATTGCCGACGGCAACGACGATGATCGAGCTATCTTCTTCGATGAAGATCACGCGCCAATCGCCTACGCGCAAACGGCAGCCCGTGCGGCCCTTGAGCCGCTTCACATCGCCGGAGCCGTTCTCGGCATAGACCGCGAGTTTGGCGTCGATCCGCTTGCGGATGTCGGGCGCCAGCTTCAGCCATTGCCGGGTCGCGGCGGCGGTGAAGGCGATCTCCTTCATCGGGAGGAATATCGCATAACGCGATAATAAGTCAACCGTGCCATCGAGGAGCGGAAGCCATGCGCAATATTCCATCCGCCTTGCAGGCCAAGCTCGACAGCGGCGTCACGACGCTGTGCCGGTGCTGGGTGCTCACCCGCAACGACGGCGCGGCGCAGGGCTTCACCGATCACGACGAGGATGTCGCGCTCGGCGATGTCTCGTGCCGGGCGGGCACGGGGCTTTCGGCGAGCGAAGCGACGCAGAAGCTGGGGCTCGCCGTCGACGGCTCGGAATTCTCCGGGGCGCTGGCGGACGACACGCTCAATGAGGACGATCTCGCCGCCGGGCTTTACGACGCGGCGCAAGTCGAGCTCTGGCTCGTCGATTGGAGCGCGCCCGATTTGCGCGTGCTGCTCGCCAAGGGAATGCTGGGCGAGATCAAGCGTGAGGGCGCAGCCTTCACCGCCGAAGTGCGGGGCTTAAGCCAGCGGCTTTCGGAAGAGAGCGGGCGGCTTTACACGGCGACGTGCGCGGCCGATCTCGGCGATACGCGCTGCAAGATCGATCTCGACGATCCGGCCTATCGCGGCAACGGCACGGTGGCCGGCCTGTCGGCGACGTCGTCGTTCGGCGCGAGCGGGCTCGATGCCTTCGCCGACGGCTGGTTCACGGCCGGCAAGCTGACGTTCACAGACGGCGCCAATGCCGGCCTCAGCGTGGAAGTAAAGAGCCACAGCAATGACGGCGCCGTGTCGCTCACGCTGTGGCAGCAGATGCCACAGCCGATCGCTGTGGGCGACACCTTCACGGTGACGGCCGGCTGCGACAAGCGCTTCACGACCTGTCACGACCGCTTCAACAACATCGTCAACTTTCGCGGCTTCCCGCACATCCCGGGCAACGATTTCGTCATCCGTTATCCGGTGCAAGGCGAGCCGGGCAATGATGGCGCGAGCCTGCAGAGCTGACATGCTCCTGACACGACAAGACATCGTCGCCGAGACGCGCGCGTGGCTCGGCACGCCGTATCGCCATCAGGCCTCGCTTAAAGGTGTGGGCTGCGATTGCCTCGGGCTGGTGCGCGGCGTGTGGCGCGCGATGATCGGCGAGGAGCCCGAGCGCGCGCCGCCTTATGCGCCGGACTGGGCGGAAGCGGCGTCGGGCGAGCCGCTGGCGGATGCCGCCGCGCGGCATCTGATCGCCATCGATCGCGACACGTTTCGGGAAGGCGACGTCGTGCTCTTCCGCTGGCGCAACAACCTGCCGGCCAAGCACGTGGCCATTGTCACCGCACCAGACTTGATGGTGCACGCGCATGACGGCGCTTGCGTCGCCGAAGTCGCGCTGGCGCCATGGCGGCGGCGGCGGCTGGCTTATGCGTTTCGGTTTCCCGGTGTGAGCGACTGATGGCCTCTCTCGTCCTCTCCATGGCCGGCGCTTCCGCCGGCAAGGCGGTGTTCGGCGCCGGCGGCGCGATTGCCGGGCGGCTCGTCGGCAACGCCATCGACCAGGCGCTGTTCGCGACGCATGCGTCGCGCGCGGTCGAAGGGCCGCGCGTGTCCGATCTCGAGGTGATGGCCTCGACCGAGGGCGCGCCGATCCCGCGCGTCTACGGCCGTGCCCGATTGTCCGGCCAGGTGATCTGGGCGACCAACCTGGAAGAGGTGGTGAACACCACCTCGACGACGACGCGCAGCGAGAGCGGCGGCAAGGGCGGCGGCTCGAGCGTCACAACGACCACCACGACTTATTCCTACTTCGCCAATTTTGCCGTCGGCCTGTGCGAAGGGCCGATCGGCGCGGTGTTGCGCGTGTGGGCGGACGGCAAGCCGCTCGACCTCACCGGCATCGCCATCCGCACATATGTCGGCGACGAGAGCCAGACGCCGGATGCGCTGATCGTCGCCAAGGACGGCCAGGCGCCGGCCTATCGCGGGCTGGCTTACGTCGTGTTCGAGCGGCTGCCGCTGGAGAACTTCGGCAACCGCATTCCGCAATTGTCGTTCGAGGTGGTGCGGCCGGTCGGCAAGCTCGAGAAGATGGTTAAGGCGGTGACGCTGATCCCGGGCGCGACCGAGTTCGGCTATGAGCCGTCGACCATCGTGCAGACGCTCGGGCCCGGCCAATCGGCGCCGGAGAACCGGCACGTGACGTATACGCCGTCCGATCTGCTCGCTTCGCTCAGAGAATTGCAAGCGGTGGCGCCGAACCTTCAGTGCGTCGCCATCGTCGTGTCGTGGTTCGGCACCGATCTGCGTTGCGGCGAATGCCGGGTCGTGCCCGCGGTC
>Ga0255338_1001573_pt1 | contig 41625 bp, 39 predicted proteins | sample MeOH1_35cm_T4_19_FD_203715 | JGI IMG/M metagenome (GOLD analysis project Ga0255338, IMG submission 203715) | Sandy soil microbial communities from University of British Columbia, Vancouver, Canada - MeOH1_35cm_T4_195 | ecosystem: Engineered > Artificial ecosystem > Sand microcosm > Unclassified ... | reverse complement strand
CTCCCAAGCATCTGCATGTGGCCGGCATCTTCCCGTCACGCCTAGAGTAACAGCCGCAAATGGCTTCGCATGACCTTCGACGTAGCGCGGGTGGGCGCTGGATGCTGAGAGCCACCACCGGGCAAAATCCGGCACAGCCCCCGCCGGCACGGATGACCGCCATTTTCGCCACACTGTTCCTGGTGTCCGGCTGCGCATCCGCAGCGCTGGATGGGGGAGGCTCCCTGTCTTCCTATGACGGTCTCACGCAGTCCGACGGGCTGTTCGCCAAATCGAAGCTCTCCGTCAACAAAGACGAGGTGCTGGCAGCGCGCACCGTGCGGATTGTGCCCACGATCTTCGCCGTGAAGGCGCGGGTGGAAGGGATCACGGACGAGCAGCGCAAGCTTATCGCCAACGCAGTCGACCGCTCCCTCTGTGCCGGTCTCAGCGAGCGTTTCACCGTGGTTACGACGGAAGATGCCGATCTCACCGTCTATGCGTTGGTCACGCAGATGACCCCGACCGACGAGAAGGCCGTAGCGGCAACGAAAGTAGCGTCCGTTGCGAAATCGGTCTTGCTGCCCGGCGTGCCGGTCCCGACACCTCGCTTACCTATCGGACTTGGCACACTCTCCATGGAGGCCGAAGCTCGGAGCCGCAATGGCCGGCAGCAAGCCGCGATGGTTTGGGGCCGCGGAGCGAACGCTCTTTTCGGCACGGCGCGCATTTCGCCGTCTGGCGATGCCTACGAGTTCGCCGGCGCGTTCGGCGACGATTTCAGCAAAATGCTGGTGACCGGCAAGAGCCCGTTTGGGACGCTTCCGTCGGCTCCGTCGTTTGACCGTATGCAATCACAGGCTGGTGGTGCGCCGAAGTATGCAGCATGCGCGGCCTTCGGCCGCGAGCCCGGCTTGGTGGGCCTGGTTGGAGGCGTCGTCGGCGCGCCGCCGGAGTGGACCGATAAAGGCTTGGATAAGAGTTCGGATACGGATACGGCGAGCGCACCGGCCCAATAATGCCCAGCCGGCTACGGCCGACGACACCTTCGGCGTCACCTGTTCCGCAGCGCTTCGGCCTCTTCGTAGAACTTCTTCTCCCAGGCCTTCTGGTTATCCATGCCCTCGCGGATGAAAGGCGTGAACACGGCGAGGCTCAGCAGCAGCCAATTCACGAAATTGGCGGGAAACCGTAGCGGCTTCCTGAAGTCCACGAACAGCACCACTCGGGTGTGGGGCGTCTTGTTCCAGGCCTCGTGCTCATAAGCGTCGTCGAAGATGACGGCTTCACCCTCGCGCCAGCGGTAGACTTCATTCTCTACGCGGATACCGAGCTGTTCGCGCGGCTCCGGAATGATGAGTCCGAGATGCAGGCGCAGCACGCCGTTGTACGGTCCGCGATGGGCCGGCAGATGTTTGCCCGGCTCTAGGATCGAGTACATCACCGTGATCAAGCCGGGAATCTTCTGGCAGGCCGCCCAGGTGTTCGGGCACAGCTTGATGTTGTTCTCCGACTTGAAGCCGTAGCCCGAGAGGAAGAACGTCTTCCAGCCGCGGTCCTGACTGATGGTCGAGACGTCGGTGGACAGTTCGTGGAAGCCGGGCAAGTCGTCCTTGCGGGTCAGCACGCGCTCGAGTTCGGCGCGAATCGCCGGAAAGGCTGCCTCGACGTCCCGCACCCACGGAAACACGGCACTGTTGTAAATCGGCGGATTGCCGACCTTGCTGAACGTCACGTTGAGCCGCTCGGCAAAGGCCACGACGCCCATGAAGATACGCGTGGTCAGGCTCGGCCGGCCCATCGGCTTGATGCCTTCGGTGCCGAAGCGCTGAGCGGGCGCATTCGTTTCTTGTTCTGTGACGCTGGTCACCCGGCATGCTCCTTACGTGTCCGTTCCGGACATCTCGTTGTCACAATAGCAATCGGCCGGAAACGAGGAAAGTTTGTGGCAATACGGGAAACATGGGGGTGGGTTGCGGCGTTGTGCGGCAATGCAAGCCGGAGCTGTCATGTCCCACACACCTGTTACGCCTGAACAACCCACGCCTGAGCCGTTGCGGCCCGTCATGGAGCCGGCAAGCGGTGTTCGCCACATCAAGCTGCAACCGCACGAGCTGATCAGCCCAGTCACCGCGACCGAGGACTTGTTCGTTCTTGCGCATTTGGGCATTCCGCGTGTCGATCCGGCGCAATGGCGGCTTCATGTCGACGGACTGGTCAGCCGGCCGCTCATCTACGATCTCGATCGGCTCAAGGCATTGCCGAAAAAGATCGTCGAGGCCGTGCACCAATGTTGCGGCAGCCCGCTCGAGCCGACCGTCGCTACACGGCGCGTCGTGAATGTCCGCTGGGGCGGCGTCGATCTGGCCACGCTGCTCGATGAGGCCGGCGTCGATCCGCGCGCCAACTTCGTGTGGTCATCCGGACTCGACGGCGGCACTTTTGCAGGGGAGCCATGCGACTGGTTCACGAAAGACCTGCCGCTGAAGCGGCTCGCCGCCGGTGACGTGCTCGTTGCCTATGAGGTGAACGGCGCCCCCCTGCCGATCGAGAACGGCTTCCCAGTGCGGCTGGTGGTGCCGGGCTTCTTCGGGACGAACAGCGTCAAATGGCTATGGCGCCTACGGTTGGGGGAAGGGCGCTCCACAAGCTTGTTCACGACCAAGTTCTATAACGACCCGGTCAATCCGGCCGATGTCGCAGCAGGCTTGCCGGCGCAGCGCCCGGTCTGGGCGCAGGCGCCGGAGGCGATCATCGTGTCGCCTGCGCCGGAAACGTCGGTCTCGATCGACGAGACAGTCGAAATCTGGGGGTGGACCTGGTCGTTTCGCGGCATCGTCGCCGTCGAGATCAGCGTCGATGGCGGCGCAAGCTTTGCGCGCGCCGGTCTGGAAGAGCGGCGCGGCTGGGCTTGGCAGCGCTACGCCTTCACCTGGCGCCCGCAGACGCCCGGCAAGGTGACGCTGTGTGCACGGGCGATCGAGGCCGGCGGTGCGACACAGCCATTCGACGGCGCCCGCAACGCGGTCCATGCCGTGCATCTGACTGTGCGATAGGCGGGCAGGGCAGTGGCCCGCGCCGTCGCATCGCGCTATCGTGGCGCATAAAGGAACCGTGCCGTGCAACGCGTCATCGTCGCTCTCGCTCTTCTTTTCGCTATCGTTTGCGCCGCCATTGTCCCGGCCGACGCCGCCGATGTGAACGCGTCCTATCGCGACGCGCGCCCGGAGATCTGGCGCTTCAACCGACACAGCAAAGAGCTGCCGTTTCCCCGCGATGCGCGCGCGCAGGCGGTGTGGGGCGAGCGGGCCTGCTGGTCGGACTGTCAGTCCTACTGCACCTGGGGCGAGGCGGCGTGTCTCGAGCACGACCCTCAAGGCCGTTGCCTCAAGCTCACCGATCGATGCGACCGCATGTGCCAGCGCGAATGCCGCACGCGCGGGGGGCCATTCCTTTCCTTCGATCTACTAATCGGCGATTGAGCCTGGGCGGCGGGGCGGTTTGAGCCATGACACAGCCCCCGGAATCACCAGTCGCCATTATTGGTCTTGGCCTCATGGGCGAGGTCTTCGCCCGCAGGCTGCTTGACGCCGGCATCCCCGTCGCCGGTTACGACATCGATGCGGCGCGGCGTATGCGATTGGCCGAGATCGGCGGCCGGCCGGTCGACACGATCGCGGCGCTGGCCGGGCAAGCGCGCACATTCCTGGTCGCCGTGTTCAACACCGACCAGGTTGAAGAGGTCGTCGAACGACAATTGCTGCCGGCGCTCGGCGACAGCGCCCATGCGATCGTGCTCTGCATGAGCACCTGCGATCCCGACCGTGTCGCGGCGCTCGCCGACCGCGTCGGCCGGCGCGGCATCCGCTATGTCGATTGTCCGGTATCCGGCACCAGCGATCAGGTGCGGCGCGGCGACGGCGTGGCGCTGATCGGCGGCGATCCGGCAATCGCTACCGAGATCAAACCCGTGTTCGCGGCGCTGTTCGCACGGACCTTTCATGTCGGGAAAGTCGGCGACGGCGGTCGCGCTAAACTGGTCGTCAACCTGATCCTTGGCGTCAACCGGTTGGCGCTGGCCGAGGGCCTCGTCTTCGCCGAGCGGCTCGGCCTCGACCCAGCCGCGTTCCTCGACGTCGCGCGCGGCTCGGCCTCCTATTCGCAGGTGATGGACACCAAAGGTCCGAAAATGGTGCGCGGCGACTTTACGCCCGAGGGTCGCGTCAAACAGACGTTCAAGGACGCGCAATTGATGCTTTCACAGGCGGCCAAGGTCGGTCAGCAATTGCCGCTGCTCTCCGTCCATGCCGACGTGTTGGAGGCCTGTCTTAGGGCTGGCGAAGGCGAGAAAGATAACAGCATAATCATCGAAGAAGTCCGCCGGCGGACAGTCAAAGCCTGAATCTTTGACGCGCACGGCGGGACAATGGGGAGGACGTGATGAAGACTCTTGGAAGTCTGCTCGCGGCATTTGTCGTTATCGCGGGATTGATGGCGCCGGCGCAGGCGCAGGACTGGCCGCAACAGAACATCCGCATCGTCGTCGCCTTCGGCCCGGGTGGCGGCACCGACATCATCGGCCGTATCCTCGCCGAGGCGATGCAGCAGCGGCTCGGCAAAGCCGTCATCATTGAGAACAAGCCGGGCGCTGGCGGCATCCTTGGCAATGACATCGTCGCCAAGGCCGCACCCGACGGCTACACGCTCGGCATCATGACCGCGGGGCAGATCATCGCCTCAGTCACCAAGAAGACCATGCCCTACGACACGCTCACGGCCTTTGCGCCGGTGGGGCAGGTGGCGACTGCAAGTTTGATGATCGTGACGCGGCCGGATTTTCCGGCCAGTAACGTGAAAGAACTGATCGCCGCCGCCAAGGCCGATCCGGGCAAGATCGTGTTCGCCAGCCCGGGCTTTGCCGCCACGCAGCACTTCGCCGGCGAACTGTTCAAACAGGCGGCGCAGATCAACCTGCTGCATGTGCCCTACAAGACGACGCCAGAGGTGATCAACGCCGTGATGGGCAAACATGCCGATGTGCTGTTCGACACCGTTTCCGCCGTTATCGGGCAGGTGAAGTCCGGTCAGCTCAAGGCGCTGGCGGTCACCGGCAAAGACCGCTTCCCGGCGGTGCCCGATGTGCCGACCGTCATCGAGTCCGGCGTCATGCCTGGCTACGACGTGACGACGTGGTACGGCTTTTTCGCGCCGCACGGCACGCCGGCTCCGGTGATTGCCAAGCTCAACAAGGTGCTCAACGACTGCCTCGCCGATGAAACCGTGCGCAAGCGCCTGGTCGCCGCCGGTGTCGTGGTGCAGGGCTCGACGCCGGAAGCCTTCGGCCAGTTCATGGCGAGCGAGTACAAGCGCTGGAACGCGGTACGCGAAAAGGCAGGCATCCCGCAGCAGTGACGCTTAGCCGCGCTGCACGGACACCGGACCGCCAGCGCCGATCGAGCGGATGATCGCTTCGAAGGCGCTGACCACGTCGAGCATGTCCGAGGTCGAGACCGGAAACGGATTTCCGGTCTCGATCGTCTCGGCGAAGGCCTCGATCAGCACGCCGAGCGAGTCGACGGCGGGATAGGTCATCGTCTGGGGCTGCTCGCCGATGCGCGCCACGGTCAGCATCGTTTCCTCGCGCGCCTCGGCCGAGCCCCTGGTGCCGAAGACATGCACGCGCCAGAACATCGGCGCGGCGCGCACGGTCGCCAGCACTCCGGTCGCGCCGCCCGCGAATTCGACCAAGGCCGCCGCGACGTCGCGCGGATCGGGACCTGGCTTTGCCGAGAACAGCCGCGCGTCGACGCGCGCGATCGGGCCGCCGAGATTGACCAGTGCGTCGATGAGATGGAGACCCGCGCCCGTCATGCCGCCGCCCGGCGACTCGCGCGGATCGTCGCGCCAGCCGCCCATCACGCGCGTGGAATGCTCGTTGCTGAAATTGGCCTCGACATGCATCACGTCGCCGATGATGCCGTCGGCAACGACGCGCTTGAGTTCGCGCATCGAGGCAAAACACCTTTTGTTGTTACCGAGTGCAAAGGGAACGCCCGCCTTGGCGACCGCGGCGATGGCCCGCGCCGCTTCGGCGCGGGTCAGCGCCAGCGGCTTTTCGCACCAGACCGGCTTGCCGGCGGCCGCGGCCGCTTCAATCTGCTTGAGATGCAGCGAGTGCGGCGTCGCGAGGAACACCGCCTCGACGCGCGGATCGGCGACCGCCTCGTCGAATTCGGTCGAGAGTTCGAAACCGTGCTTGGCGGCGAAGTCGCGCACAAGATCGGGGTCCTTGCTGACGCCGCGAATGAAGCGCAGGCGCGGGCTCTTGCCCTGGACGGAATCGACGATGTTCTTGCCCCAGCGTCCGAGGCCAATGACGGCGGCATTGATCATGGGCGGCGCGCGGCGAGGGCGAGGTGTGTCATAGTAATGGTATTCTAGCCGGGCCTTTTCGCCCGCGGCAATCGAATGGCGTTTCGAAGGGATGAAAGCGATGGATGAGAAAGAGCTTCACGCGCGCGGGCTGAAGCTGCGCACCACGATGTTCGGCGAGGACGCGGTGAAGAAGCGTTCGCAGGCTTTCGGCGCGTTCGGCGAGCCGCTGCAGCACATTATCAACGCCTATGCCTATGGCGACGTGTGGCAGCGCACCGCGTTGCCGCTGCCGATGAAGTCGCTCGTCATGGTGGCGATGATGGCCGCGGCCGGACACGCCAACGAACTGCGCGTGCATCTCAAAGGCGCAGTGAAGAACGGCTGCACAACGGAGCAGATCCAGGAGGTGCTGCTACTGCTCACGCTCTATTGCGGTATCCCGGCCGCCAACGAAGCACACCGGATCGCGGTGGAGGTGCTCAAGGAGGAGGACCTGGCGTAACACGCCCCCTTAGGCGTGGTATCGGACTCTCTTCGTTACACGAATCGGAAGTCGTCCGCCGCCAGATTGGCGAGAACGGTGTTCTGGATTTCAATGCTGTTGTCGGCATCGAGCGTGATGACGACGCTGCTGCCGTCCTGCGCCATGTGCGACTGCACCGCGTTGAAATCCGCGAACACCGTCTTGTCGAACTGAACGACATCCTGCGCGCTCGTGGCGCTCTGGAATTCGGCGATGACGTCGTGTCCGAAATTCGGTCCGAACACGAAGACGTCGTTGCCGTCACCGCCGCTGAGCTGGTCGTTGCCTTTGGAGCCGGTCAGCTTGTCGTCACCAATGCCGCCGGAGAGATACTCGTTGCCGGTGCCGCCGAGCAGCATGTCGTTGCCGGCGTCACCGTAAAGCTGCGCGGCCCCACCACCGCCTTTGAGTGAATCGTTGCCGACACCGCCTTGCATGATGTCGAGGCCGCCGCCGCCGGAGAGATAGTCGTCGCCTTCGCCGCCGGTGATTTTGTCGGCACCAAGCCCGCCATAGAGCTGATCCTTTCCGGCGCCGCCGTCGAGCAGGACGCCCGTGTCGTACTTGCCGGCCTTGACGATGTCATCGCCGTCGTTGCCATAGAGGAGGTCGCCTCTCGCGTTAGGGCCGGCGCTGATCGTATCGTTGCCCGCACCGCCGTCGATCGTATCGGTACCGGCGCCGCCGTTGATGTTGTCGTTGCCGTCGCCGCCGTTGATCGTGTCGTCGTCGCTGCGCGAGCCGAAAAACAAATCCTGGCGGCCGGTCATGTCGTAATGGATGGCGCGGTTGCCGTAGAGGTTCCAGGTGCCAGGCGAACTCGGATTGGTGGCGTCGTCGACCGTCAGTTCCTCGCCGTTGACCGTGATGCCCTTGATGTAGAGGTTGCGGTCGCCGCCGGTGCCGGTCCCGTCGTTGATGAAGCCGACGTCGAGGCTCGTCACCTCGTCCGGATTGCGGAAGCTGAACGTGTAGCTCTGATAGTCGGACGGATCGGCCGCGGTGTGGAATTCGACCGGATCGCCGATCGGCTGGCCATTGACGCGCAACTGCATCTGCGCACCGACGCCGTCGACGACCGAGCCGTAGCCGGTCACCGTCACCACCGTCGTATCGAGCGGCGCCAGCGTGTCGGGTCCGCCAATGATGGTGTCGTTCCCGCCGCCGCCTTTGATGATGTCGTCGCCGAGTCCGCCGGAGAGACTATCGGCGCCGCCGCCCACATCGATGACGTCGGCGACCGGCGTGCCATCGCGGTCAAGGGCAGGCGGCTGATGCTCGCCGCCGAACCATTCGGTGATGAGCTGCTGTGCCGGTTTGCCCATCGGCGAATAACCGGTCGACGAATACAGATTGTTGGCATCCCATTGCCAGATCTGCGCGCCTCTGAACCAGTCGCCGCCTTCCGATCCCATCACCTGGAAGAACGCATTGAAGGCGTCGTGCTGTTCCTGGACATCCACCTCACCCGTTCCGGTCCAGCTTCCCGGCCGGATATTTGTGCCCTCAAGACTGCGGTAGCCTACCTCCGTGAACAGAACCTGCTTGCCGTGTTCCTCGGCCAGCGAATGGAAGAAATCGACCGGCGACTTCCATTCCATCGCCGCCGCCCAATAATTGTCCTTCGGCACGTTCTCCCAGGCCGCCTTCATCTCATCGACGGACGGATCGAGCTCTGAGGTCAGCGGCGGATAAGCGTTGACGCCGATGACATCGACCTGATCCCAGAAGCTGACATTGTGCGCTTCGTCAGTCGCGGCCGAATAGGTGATCTCGCCGTGATAGACCGCGCGCACCGCCGCGATCAGATCGGTCCAGTAGGCCTCGTATTGCGGGCCGGTGATCGCGCTCATCTCGTTGCCGATGGAAAATCCTTCGGCGCCGCTCTGCTCGGCGATGCCGGCGAAGTGCACCATCTGCTCCGTGTAGGCGGCGAAGAAGGCGGCGGGATCGGTCGGCGAAATCTTGTTCTGGCCGGTGCCATCGAGCCCGGTCAGCATCGGCTTGAGCAGAACCGACAGGCCGAGCGCTCGCGCATTATCGATCGCGGTCGCGATATTGGCGTCGCTCTCCGTCTTGTCGGGCGGCGCGACTACCTCGTTGGAGGTTCCGGTCTCCGTGAAGATGCGGGGTGCAAGCTCGATCGAGTTCGCGTTGGTCGCAGCGATCTGCTGCATCGCCGAGTTTGCCGCGTTGGTGACAAGTGAGCCGTTGTATTCGGAGAGGACACCAAAGCCCTGGGTGTCGAACACGCCCGCCATTGCACAGTTCCTTTGTGTTCAGCGCCCCGGCACTGCGCCAACACATTTGAGCGGGCTGTGTTCCGACGACCATGCGCGTTCCACATCGGTGACATTTTACGAATCCCGAACCGCGCTGAGGCGAGCAGGCCTGCATCGTCGCCGACACCATCGGGCTAGGAGACACGCCGGACGCCTATTGCCGATCCGTTCGACAATGTGACATAGAGCGGCCACACGGGCGCCCGAGGGGGCGCCCCAACTTTTTCTTGAACCCCGCGCACATGATCCGCCTCGACAACATCAGCAAGCAGAACGGCCACCAGCTCCTCTTCATCGAGGCCTCTGTCGCCCTCCATAAAGGCGAGAAGGTCGGCCTCGTCGGACCCAATGGCGCGGGCAAAACGACCTTGTTCCGCATGATCACCGGCCAGGAACAGCCGGACGAGGGGCAGGTCGCCGTCGATCGCGGCGTGACCATCGGTTACTTCAGCCAGGACGTCGGAGAAATGTCGGGTCGCAGCGCGGTGTCCGAGGTGATGGACGGCGCAGGCCCCGTGAGCGAGGTCGCGGCCGAGCTGAAGGAACTGGAAGCCGCCATGTCTAATCCAGAATTGGCCGATCCGGACCGCTCCGACGAGATGGAGGCCATCATCGAGCGCTATGGCGAAGTGCAGCATCGGTTCCAGGAGCTGGACGGCTACGCGCTGGAGGGCCGAGCGCGCGAGGTGCTCGCCGGTTTGAGCTTCAGCCAGGAGATGATGGACGGCGACGTCGGTGCGCTGTCCGGCGGATGGAAGATGCGCGTCGCGCTCGCCCGCATCCTGCTGATGCGCCCCGACGCGATGATCCTGGACGAGCCGAGCAACCACCTCGATCTGGAAAGCCTCATCTGGCTCGAAGCGTTTCTCAAGGGCTATGACGGTCTGCTCCTGATGACCTCGCACGACCGCGAGTTCATGAACCGCATCGTTGGCAAGATCGTCGAGATCGACGGCGGCTCGCTGAATTCCTATTCGGGCGACTATGCCTTCTACGAGCAGCAACGCGCGCTGAACGAGAAGCAACAGCAGGCGCAGTTCGAGCGCCAGCAAGCGATGCTCGCCAAGGAGATCAAGTTCATCGAACGCTTCAAGGCGCGGGCCTCGCATGCGGCGCAGGTGCAGAGCCGGGTGAAGAAGCTGGACAAGATCGAACGCGTCGAGCCGCCCAAGCGGCGTCAGACCGTGGCGTTCGAGTTTGCGCCGGCGCCGCGCTCCGGCGACGACGTCGCGATGCTGAAGAACGTGCACAAGGGCTATGGTAGCCGCAGCATTTATGAAGGGCTCGACTTCTCGGTGCGCCGCAAGGAGCGCTGGTGCGTCATGGGCGTCAACGGCGCGGGCAAATCCACGCTGCTGAAGCTGGTGGCGGGCGCAACGCCGCCGGACGACGGCGCCGTGACGTTGGGCGCCAGCGTCAAGATGGGCTACTTCGCGCAACACGCGATGGACCTGCTCGACGGCGAGCGCACGGTGTTCGAGGAGTTGGAATATTCGTTCCCGCAAGCGGGGCAGGCTTCGCTGCGCGCGCTCGCCGGTTGCTTCGGATTCTCCGGCGACGACGTGGAGAAGCGATGCCGCGTGCTGTCGGGCGGCGAGAAGGCGCGCCTCGTGATGGCGAAGATGCTTTTCGACCCGCCAAACTTCCTCGTGCTTGACGAGCCGACGAACCACCTCGACATGGCGACGAAGGAGATGCTGATCGCGGCCTTGTCGCAGTACGAAGGCACGATGTTGTTCGTCTCGCACGACCGGCACTTCCTCGCCGCGCTCTCCAATCGCGTGTTGGAGCTCACGCCCGAAGGCGTCCACCAGTATGGCGGCGGCTATACCGAATATGTCGCGCGCACCGGCCACGAGGCGCCGGGGCTAAGGAGCTGAGACGTACCATTGGGCCGCTAGGTCGGGCACGGGCTGCACGCGCTTGAATAAATGGCCGAAGGAGAGAAACGATATTCCAACATTCTCTCGCAGATTTGCGCCGCAGCTCTTCGCTGTAATTCGAAACACTTCGGCTGCTCGCCTATGGTGAGCGTCAATGGTAATTACTTATGCCGCAATGGCCCCGGAACCAGGGGCCCCTTTGATCGAGATCAACGCCGGCGATCCCCCTTAATCTAACATTTTATTTGGACCGCTCATTCGGGGCAGCCCACCTTGATCAGCAGGGGGTCTCCACCATGACTAGCCGGATCCGTTCCATCGCATTGCTTTCGGTATTGCTCGGCGCGCCATTGGCACAGCCGGCGCTGGCAGATGCGTCGCTCGCCACCCAACCGACCTACAGCTACCAGTTGATCGATACGTTCGAGGTCAAGGGCCGACAAGGCGTCACCAGCGACGGCGAGTTCTACTACGTCAGCGGCAGCAAAGCGCTCTACAAGTACGACAAGAGCGGCAAGCTCATCCAAAGCAACGAAACCCCGTTCGAGGGCTACCCGATTCCCGCCAACCACATCGGCGGCATCGACGTCTTCAACGACGAGATTTTCGTCAGCGCGGAAAACTTCGCGGACGGCATCGGCAAGGACATCCAGATCGCCATCCATGACGCCAAGACCCTGAAGCTCAAGCGCGCGTTCAGTTTCGAACCGTCCAGCGGCCAGCAGGAAGTGTCGGGCATCTGCGTCGACACCAACAAGCGCATCGTCTGGATGGTGTCTTGGGTGGGCGAGGAAAGCGGCCGCTACATCTATGGATACAGCCTCGACACCGGGAAATATCTGCGCAAGGTCCATCTGCAGCCCCCGCCGCAATGGATCCAGGGCATCCATTACTGGAAGGGAAAACTGTACGTGACCGCCGACGACGGCACGGCCGATGACAAAGAGCCGGACAATCTCTATCGCGTCGACGTCACCGACAAGACCTATGCTCACGTGGTGCGCGAGAAGGTCTTCGACGACGTCAAGTTCCAAGGCGAAATCGAGGCCGGTGGCGTCGATCCCAAGACCGGCGATTTCCTCGTCCTGTTCAACCGCGGCTCACGCATCGTCCTCGGCATGGTCAAGGGCTTTTACCCGGGCTACGACCGCGAGATTTCCGAGGTCTATCGCTACAAGGTGACGCCGTTCTCGGCGAAGTAAGCGGGCTGAGGCAAATCCGCGTGTCCCGGCGCCAGAGTCCCTTAATTCGCAGGCCGGCGCACTGGACGCTGGTTTAGCGAATGAAGTTGGCGGAGGGTGCGAACAAAATTCTAACCCGGAGCCACGCGTGCGGGGTTGGTGGGCCGGCCGCGCGCAAATGACAATGGCGGAAGGGGTGAGATTCGAACTCACGGTGCCCTTGCGAGCACGCCGGTTTTCAAGACCGGTGCCTTAAACCACTCGGCCACCCTTCCATCGCCCGCGCCGGCCGGCTCCTGATATCCCGGGATACCGGGAAAGGGCCTGCCGCGCGCGCTAGTCCAATGGTCGAAGCCGGCCGCACTTGCAAGCGCGCAGTCGCTTCGGTATCCGGGCAACGTTCGCGTCGTGGGGCCGTCGCCCAGATGGCCCCGTGGAACCCTTCGTTTACCACGGTAACCATAACGCGGTTTCCCGGACGGCCGGTTCGGGCTATTCTGGCGACTTCGCAGGGGATTTCAGGTCAGCAGGATGGGAATCGGGGGGATCGGCCAAATTTGCCGGATCGCGCGTCTGTTCGCGCTGGGCGCCCTCGGCGTCACGCTCGCCAATTGCTCGGGCGGCACCTCCAGCAAGCTCGATCCCAAATGGGGCGTCGCAGCCAGCCCTCGCGTCGTCCAGGCGGGCGAGCCTGTGCCAAAGGGCGGCGGTGTCTACCGCGTCGGCAAGCCCTATACGGTCGCCGGCCGTGTCTATGTCCCCGAAGAAGACCCGCATTACAGCGTCGTCGGTCTCGCCTCATGGTACGGCGACGATTTCCACGGCCGCTACACCGCCAATGGCGAAATTTTCGATATGGAATCGATCACGGCGGCGCATCCGACGCTGCCGCTGCCGTCCTATGTCCGCGTCACCAACGTGGCGAACAAGAAGTCGATCGTGGTGCGCGTCAACGACCGCGGACCCTATGTCGGCAACCGCGTCATCGACCTGTCGGTGAAGACCGCAAAGCTCTTGGGCTTCCACGGCAACGGCGTTGCCAAAGTGAAGGTCGAATATGTCGGCCGTGCCCCGCTTGAGGGCTCCGACGACCGCAAGCTGATGGCGACCCTACGCGAGGGTACCCCGGCGCAGCCGCCGGTGATGGTGGCCTCCGCCGGTAAGAACTTCGCCCCGGCCTATTTCGATTCGCGGCCGATGACCCAGGTTGCCACCCGCGTGCCGAGCCTGCCGCCGGAGCGGCCCTACCGGCTGGGCGACGACAGCGGCCACCAGACGGTCGCCGTCGCGACGGCACCGCGCGCCACTCCGGATTTCGCGCTCGCCACGACCCGTTCGGTCGATTCCATCCCGGCGGAGCGCAGTGCCGCCCCCGTGTCGGCCTACGCCCCGGCCGCCAGCGATACCCGATCAGGCTTCATGAGCGGCCGCGGCCTTTACTGAGCCGCATTTTTTCGCCACATCATCGCCATTGTCCGCACCGGGCCATGCCGCCCGGGCGTCTTGAGCATTGACGATGGTCATCGGCTTCCAAATCGGACGGTTCGCGGCGGCAGCCCTGGTGGTGGCCGGCCTCATCGTCTCGCCCGCACTGGCGCAGAAGGGGCGCGATGCCACGGCACAGGCCAAAAAGGACGAGCTGCAGCTCGCCGCTCCGCACGCCATCCTGATCGACGCCGAGAACGGTGGCGTGCTCTACGAGCGCGACCCGGACAAGCTCATCTTCCCGGCAAGCCTCGCCAAGCTGATGACGGCCGAGTACGTCTTCCACGAGATCAAGGAAGGCCGCATCAAGCTCACCGACGAATATCCGGTCAGCGAGAACGCCTGGCGCAAGGGCGGCGCCCCATCGGGCGGCTCGACCATGTTCGCCGCGCTGCATAGCCGCGTCAGCGTCGAGGACCTTCTCAAGGGCCTCGCCATCCAATCGGCCAACGATGCCTGCATCGTGCTGGCCGAAGCGATCGCGGGCAGCGAAGCCGAGTTCGCGGCCAAGATGACGCAGCGCGCGCGAGAGATCGGCCTGAAGCAGTCGGTCTTCACCAACTCGAACGGGCTGCCCGATCCCGACACCAAGGTGACGACGCGCGAGCTCGCCATCCTCGCGCGCCATCTCATCTTGAACTATCCCGAATTCTACAAAATGTTCGGCGAGCCGGAGTTCACCTGGAACAAGATCCGGCAGCAGAACCGCAATCCGTTGCTGCCGCTGGGCATCGGCGCCGACGGCCTCAAGACCGGCTTCACCAAGGAAGCCGGCTATGGCTTGGTCGGCTCGGCCGTGCAGAACGACCTGCGGCTGATCGTAGTGGTCAACGGGCTCAAGACCGCGAAGGAGCGCGCCGACGAGGCGAAGAAGCTGATCGAGTGGGGCTTCAAGAGCTTCGAGCAGCGCGTCCTGTTCGCGGAGGGCCAGGAGATCGGCGCGGCCAAGGTGTTCGGCGGCGCCTCCGGACGCGTGCCGCTCGTGGCGACCGGCCCGGTCAAGGTGATGATGCCCAAGGCCGGCGGCGACAAGCTGATCGCGCGCATCGCCTATACCGGCCCGGTGCCGGCGCCAGTGGTCGCCGGCCAGCAGATCGGCAACCTGAAGGTCTGGCGCAACGACAAGCTGATCCTGACGCAACCCCTGAAGGCGACCGAGAGCGTGCCGAAGGGCTCGCTGCCGCAACGCGCGATGGATGCCGTGACGGAATTGGTGATCGCGCTGTTCCGCTCGGGAGCCGAGCGGCTATGATTGCCGCGGCCGAGACCTGATTTCATGCGCGGACACTTCATCACCTTCGAGGGCGGCGAGGGCAGCGGCAAGTCCACCCATGCCGCCACGCTCGCCGCACGGCTGAAGTCGCTCGGCATCGAGGTGGTGTTGACGCGCGAGCCGGGCGGCTCGCCCGGCGCCGAGATCATCCGTCACATCATCCTGTCCGGTATCGCCAAGCCCCTCGGCTCGGAGACCGAGGCGATCTTGTTCGCCGCCGCGCGCGACGACCATGTCAACAACACCATCCGGCCGGCGTTAGAGGCCGGCAAATGGGTGATCTGCGACCGCTTCATCGATTCAACGCGCGTCTACCAGGGCGTACTCGGCAAGGTCGACGGCAAGCTCATCCGCGGGCTCGAGCGCGTCACCGTCGGTGACTGCTTTCCCGAGCTGACCTTCCTGCTCGACGTGCCGGCCGCCGTCGGGCTTGCGCGCGCCTCGCGCCGTCGCGCCAAGGGCGCCACAGCCGACCGCTTCGAATCCGAATCGGTCGAATTCCACGAGCACTTGCGCACGGCCTATCGTGCGCTCGCCGAGCGCGAGCCCAAGCGCATCATCGTGATCGATGGCCGCGCGCCGCGCGATGTGGTCGCGGAGCGCATCTGGAACGCCGCGCAGCAACGCTTTCAGCCTGCACTCGAAGGCCGTCTCGCGGAGGCTGCGGCCCCGTGAGCGGCGAAACCGAAGACGACGTCCCGCATCCGCGCGCGACCTTGGCGCTGTTCGGCCATGCCGAGGCCGAGCGGGCGCTGCTGGACGCTTACAAGAGCGGGCGCGTGCCGCATGCCTGGCTGATCGGCGGCCCGCCCGGGATCGGCAAGGCGACGCTCGCCTATCGCTTTGCCCGTTTCGTCTTGTCGCATCCGGACCCGCAGGCGGCGGAGGTGCAGAGCGCGACGTCGCTCGCGGTGGACGCCGACAATCCGGTCGCGCATCGCATCGCCGCGCAGGCGCAAGGCGACCTCCTGGTGCTTGAGCGCGTCATCAACGAGCAGACCGGCAAGCTCTACACCGTGATCCGCGTCGACGACGTGCGCCGCACGGTGGGCTTCTTCGGCTCGACGGCGGGCGAGGGCGGCTGGCGCATCGCCATTGTCGATGCGGTCGACGATCTGCAACGCGAAGGCGCCAATGCGCTTCTGAAGGTGCTGGAGGAACCGCCGGCACGCACGCTGCTGCTGCTGGTCAGCCACGCGCCCGGGCGTGTGCTCGCCACCATCCGTTCGCGCTGCCGGCGCCTGTTGCTGCGGCCGCTCGACGAAACCGATGTCGTTGCGGCCGCCGCGGTCGCGAGCGGGCGCGGTAGCGGCGACGCCGAGTTGCAGGAGGCGGCGCGGGCGGCCGGTGGCAGCGTCGCGCGCACGCTGGCGCTGCTGGACGGTGCGGCGCTGGGCCTGCGCCAGCGCGTGCTCGACCTCATCGCGCAATTGCCCAATCCCGATCCGCGCGCGCTGCACGCACTCGGCGACGCGCTCGGCGGCACCGATCCGGCCACGCTCGAGACCTTCATGGACCTGGTGAACGGCTGGCTGTCGTCGCGGCTCGCCGATACGACGCAAGGCAAGCCGCAAATGGCGCGCGTGGCAGAGACCTGGGACCAGATCAACCGCGCCGCCCGTGACGTCGAAACCTACAATCTGGAGCGCAAACCGCTGGTGTTCAGCGTGTTCGGCGCGCTCAGCGAAGCGGCGCGGCCTTAAGCGCGCTGGTGCCAGAGCGTCACCGTCATCCAGCCGATGGAGGTGCCGAGGAAGCCGCCGGCGATCATGTCGCTGAGGAAGTGATAATCGGCGCCGACGAGCCCGATCACCACCGCTGCGATCGCCAGCACGTAGAGCGGTCGCCCCCTGGGCACCATGATCCACAGCACGGAGACGAGAGCGCAGATCGCTGCCGTATGTCCCGACGGAAACGAGGCATAGCCCGCGCCGCCGTGGAAGAAGTTGAAGCCGTAAGCGCCGTCGCGAATGAAAGACGGGTTGTTCTGCACGAAGGTCTCCGGCCACGTGCGGCCGAACACGTATTTGAGCTGGCTCTTGGTGATCTCGGTCACCAGCACGCTGACGCTGCTCAACAGCGCGACCGTGCCCCACGACGGCAGAGCGCGGCCTGCCAGCACCCACAGCCCGGCGACGAAAAACGTCACGCAGGCGAGTGGCACCAGCGGCTCAGGAATGTAGGTGAGCTTGGCGAAGCTGCCCTGATACGCGTGATACGCATGGGCGGTGAGCGCGATCGGCCGGTCGAGCCAGAGGTAAGCGCCCGTGCCGGCGAGCGCGCTGGCCGCCAGGCTCACGCCCCATTTCTCGATCGCGCGCATGCAGGCCCCGTGTCGTGACGGAGGCTGTTGTGGCGAGATCGCGGCGTAACCGCAATCGTAAAAGAGGCGGACTTAGGCCGCGCGCGTCGGGGGGCGTACCGACGCGTTTTCGGCCTTGCGCTCGAATTCTTCGGCAAGCTGGCGCAGAGCCTCGGCGACGAAGGGATCGGCTTGGTCGCTGGCGCTGCGGCGGCAATGTTCTGCTTGGCTGAGAAGATATTGCTGGGCGGTCATGCGCGGCTTGTTCCAGTTTGCCGGGACGTGTTTTTTGTCGCCCCAACAACGCCGCGCATCGCCCCCGGTTCCGTTAGGAACCGGCCCGGTTAATAACCGCGCCGGCGCACCTTCTTGGCCGCTTTGCGCGCGGCATAGCGCGCATCCCGCGCCGCCTTTTGCTCCGCGAGCAGCTTCTCTTCCGCCTCGGCTTTTTCGGCCTCGATCATCGCCTCCAGCGCCTTGGCCTCGCGACGCGCGGCCTCGGTCCGTTCGGCCTCGATCGCGGCGAGCCGGGCGAGCTCGGCTTCGCGCACCTTGCGGGCGGCTGCGCGCTCGGCCTCGCGTGCCAGGCGCGCTTCATGAATGGCGGCGCGCTTTGCAGCCTGCTCCGCTACCGCGGGGCTCGTGACAGCGGCGCGAAACTTTTCGAGCATCGCTTGCTTGACGGCAGCGGCATCGCGCCGGCGTTGCTCCAAATCGGGGGTACTGAAGGCAGCCATCGATTCTCCTTGTGACAGTCTCAGGCTGCCATATGGCCTGTCACCGCGACATGTTCAACTCTCCGGAGGGCCATTGCCCTCCGGAGATCACATCTTGCGGTATTCCTGGATAATTCGGCCTAAAGTTTCGCCTCCGCGAAGGCGTGCACCCACATCGCGCACACGCCGGACCGCACGATGTCCTCGCGGCCGAAGGCAACCACCGGTACCGGCAGGTTCTGCGCCGCGATCATGTCGATTACCACCTTCAAGCCGCTATCGGCGGCCAGATCGCACTGGCTTACGTCGCCGTTGATCACCACGGTGCAGTCGTCGCCGATACGGGTGAGGAAGGTCTTGATCTCCGCCGGCGTGCAATTCTGCGCCTCGTCCAGCAGCACGAAGGCATTCTTCCACGAACGCCCGCGCATGACCTCGAACGGCACCAGTTCGATACCGCCGTTCTTGAGCGCGATGTCGTAGGCCGCCTTGCCGATGCGATCCTTGATCGCCTCGGTAACTGGCGCCGCCCATGGCGCGAACTTGTCCTCCAGCGAGCCGGGGAAGAAGCCGAGCGACCGACCGCACGGCACGTTCGGCCGCGTCAGGATGATCTTGTCGATATTTCGGTTGCGATAGAGGTCGGCGGCGTGGGTGGCCGCGATCCAGGTCTTGCCGGTGCCCGCGGGCCCGAGAACGATCACCTGGGGCGATTTGTGAAGAGCATCGAGATAGTCGGCCTGGGTCGGGTTGAGCGCTTTGATCGGCGGCAGGATGCGTTCAGCTTCGAACTTGTCCTGGAAGTTTATGATCTCGGCGGATCCAAGCAGGCGCTCGTGACGGCGTCTCTTCTTCGCGAGGTTCTTACCCAAGGGCCTAATCCTTTCGGTGGGCTGCAGGTGAAGCGCATACGCGCACGCCCGCGCGTGCGGCGCGGGTATAGGTACAGCGATCGGGACGGGGTGTTTGGCGGCCGCAGGGCGTACGTTCGGGGTTGTGTGGGTCCCGACTGACGCCTATCGATCCGTAAGGTACGAACCGCCATGCCTCGAAGGCTAAGCGATTCGCGTGACGGATTTCTAAAAATTATTGCGGTGCACCTTTACTCCCGAGCCAGCGTGAAAAAAGTATTCACTTTTTGGCCGGCCGGGAGCGCCCGGTACGGCTCTCCGCGCCTCTTCGGGGTAGACTGCTTCACCTCCGCTTGACGCATCGTGGTGACACCATGCCTATTCCCAACATGTCCGACGAGCAGATGCGCATCGCGCTCAAAGAGCTCGAACAGGCCCTCTACAATCACGAACAGTGGACGGAAACGCTTTACGGCACGTTGATCTGTCGGTTGCCGCCGGACGAGCGCGACACCGATCGGAACGCGCACCACAATTGTCGCTTCGGGCAGTGGTACTACAAATCCGGCATACCCAGCCTTGAGCGCCATCCCGGCTTCGCCGAAATAGGGCTGGAACACGAACGCATGCATCAATATGCATCGAGCCTGCTGCGGTGTTCGGCTGAAGGCGCCCCAATTTCGATCAAGGACTTCGAACGCTTCGTGACTGCGTTGAAGCGCATGCGTCTGGAAATCACGACGGTACAGCGCGAACTCGAAGGTGCGATCTTCAATCTCGATCCGCTGACGGGCGTTCACAATCGCGTCGACATGCTGACGAAGCTACGGGAGCAGCACGAATTCGTCAGGCGCGACCATCCCTGTGTGATCGCCATGATGGATTTGGATATGTTCAAGTCGATCAACGACACTTACGGTCACGTGGCCGGCGACAAGGTCCTGATCTCCTTCGCGCGCTACATCATCAACCATTTGCGGCCTTACGATAAAGTGTTCCGTTATGGCGGCGAGGAATTCCTGCTGTGCTTGGCGGACACCGACGTGCAAGGTGCGCAAACCATCATCAACCGCTTGCGCGAGGAGCTTGCGTCCCTGCCGCATGAGGCGCCGGGCAAAGGGCCGTTTTTCGTGACGGTGTCGTTCGGCCTCTCGGCATTGGATGCCAACAAGTCCGTCGAGGTCGCCATCGACCGCGCCGACAAGGCGCTCTACGTCGCCAAGACCAAGGGAAGAAACCGCGTTATCTGCTGGGATCCATCCATGGACGAGCCGTCCAGGGATGCAGCCCGGCTGCCGTGACCTGATCTCTTGGGAAGCTCTGCGCCGCCTACTGCCGCAGTAGCCCGCAATATTTCTGCACGCCGTTGTCCCAGCAGCCGCTCTTCATGCAGATGGCGTTGCGCTGGCCGCAATTCGTGATGCACATCGGCAGCGCCGCCTTGGTCGCCCCCTTGTTGCACACGGCAATGCAGGTCTTCTGCTCGCCGCTGCAACGCATGGCGGCGGCCTGCGCCATCCCGATCCCCGACGCGACTAGCCCTGCGAGCAGGGCTAGTCGGATCCCGATCACAAAAAAGGCCATCCTGGTCGCTCCAAATGTCGAATCGGAAGCCGGTCCACGCCAGAGTGGGCGAGGGAGCCAGACCGCGGCAAGTCCACGGCACAAACGCGGCGATACCCCGCACATTGAACACTGGCTTTTCCGGGCGCCTGCCCTAAATTTCATTCCAGGGCCGCCATCGGCACACCAGGGGTTTCGACACCGCCGATGCGCCGGCGCAAACATAATTTCCGCTTCCACCTCGGAGTTCTTGGCGCACTGACCGCCGTGCCGTTCATCCTCGCCGGCATGGCGATGGCGGTTTTGTACGTGAATGCTCAGCGGCAGGCGACGGAGCACGACCTCGTCACCGCCGCCCGGGACCTCTCCAACGCCATCGATCGGCAGATCAATGGCGGTTTGGTCACATTGCGGACGCTCGCCTTCGCGAAGACGCTGGAGGAGGGGGATCTCGGCAACTTCTACTCACAGGCCGCGCGTGTGGCCGGAACTTTTCCCGGCGCCCTCGTCATCTTCCGCCGTGCGGACGGCCAGCAACTCGTCAACACCGCAGTCGCCTGGGGTTCGCCCTTGCTCAGGTCCGAGCACCCCGTGCTGCGCGCCGCCGACGAGAAGGCGATCAAGACCATGCAGCCTGTGGTGTCCGACCTGTACACTGGCGTCTCCACCGGCCAGCCATTCGTGATGATCGAGCTGCCGATCACCTACGAGGGGGCTCCACATCTGCTCGGGCTCGCCCTGCCGCCGGAATCCATCTTGCGGCTCATCCAGCAGAGCAGCGTGATTCGTCCGGATTGGCTGGTCATCGTCGTCGACAGTCAGTACCGCGTCGTCGCGCGCACACGCGATCACGAGGGCTTCGTCGGCCGCAGCGCCAGCGACGAATTCATCGAGAAGCTCACCGGCACTGAGGGCGTACTGTCCTCGACCACGCTCGACGGCTCGGCCGTGCTCGACGGCTACTACAAATCCCCGCTCACCGGTTGGACCGTCATCACCGCCGTGCCGGTCGCATCGATCAACCAGTCCGTGCAGCAAGCCGCACTTGCGGTCGCCGCGGCCGGCATCCTCGGTCTCATCTGCTCGTTGCTGCTCGCGGGCTTGTACAGCCTTTACATCACGCCGCCGATCTGGCGCCTGCGCAACGACGCGCTCGCGCTCAGCCGGCGCGAACGGGTGACGAGCTTCAATACCGGCATCGCCGAACTCAACGCCGTGAGCGAAACGCTCGCCAGCGCATCCGCTTCCCTCATCCGCGACGAGGAAGCCAAGAGCCAGATGATCAAGGAACTCAATCACCGGGTGAAGAACTCGCTCGCCACCGTGCTGTCGATCGCGCGGCAGAGCGCGGCCAAGACCGACAATTTCACCGAGTTCTACGATGCCTTTTCCGGCCGTCTGGTCGCGCTGTCGCAATCGCACGACGCCTTGAGCGAAGGCGAGTGGGTGGAGGCGGACGCCGCCGAGCTGGTGCAACGCGTCTGCATCAACGTGGCCGGTGCCGAGCGGATCGCCGCCAAGGGGCCGCGCGTGCCGCTTTATCCGCGTGCCGCCCTGACACTGGGCATGGCGCTGCACGAACTGTGCACCAACGCCGCGAAGTACGGGGCGCTGGCGCGGCCCGAAGGTTCGATCACGATCGAATGGTCGGTGCTGCCGCATGCGCCGGGCGGCGCGACGTTCGCCTTGGAGTGGACCGAGCGGGGCGGCCCGCCGGTCGAGGTGCCGGAAAAGAAGAGCTTCGGCACGCGTTTCATCGACGAGAGCATCCGGCACGAGCTGCGCGGCGCGGCCGAGTTCGACTTCAAGCCCGAAGGGCTGGTCTTCCGCTGCCGGTTCCCGTTGCGCAGGCCCAGGGCTGACGAGCCGGCCGCGGCCTAAATTCGCTCCGCGCGTTTAGGGCTGTTTAACCTTAATGCCTACAATCTTAGGAGATCGACGTGCCGTGTAAGCGGCCGGCTACGCCGTGAGTGAAGAATAGAAAAGAACAGAGTTGAGTAGCGTGAGTATGACGGCTGTAGTCGCCACGTATGATGATGTTGTCACTTCGTTTGAGGCGCGCTTTGACGCCCGGCCGTTCATCGTTGCCGGCAGGCGGATCGTCAGCCACATCACGCTCTGCCTTGGCGCCGTCGCGACCGTCAGCATTGCCGGCGCCGGCATCACCTTGGCCGCGGCGTGGATCGTCACCGCGGCTTTATCCGGCAGCGCCCACAATCCGCTGAAAACATCGACGGGCGAGGGGACATTTGCCGGCACCCGGTTTGTCACGCTGTCCGCCGATCGCGAGACGCTGGCGCAGCCCCGGCGCGCATCGGAATTGACTTTGGAGGCCAAGGTTGCGCGCGCACGAGCGCTCGTCATCGAATTGGCCGCCGCAATGCCACCCGAACCTTTGAAGCCGATCGAGATCGCGGCCGCGCCGCCGATCGTCGTCCAGCCGCCTCCGCCGGTGCGCGCTGCGAGCGTGCCGATGCCGCTGCCCAATCCGGCCAAATCAGAACTTGCGCCTGCGCCGGAAAGCCAACCCGCGCCGCAAGTGGCGGCGACCGTGCCGCCGCCCGAGCCCGCGGCGCCCAAGTTGGCCGCTCTGCCACCACAACGCTCCGACACGAAGAAGCTGCCTGAACTCGACGGCCGTACGGCCGTCTACGACATCTCGGCGCGCACGGTTTACATGCCCAATGGCCAGCGGCTCGAGGCGCATTCGGGCCTGGGCGAGAAGATGGACGACCCGCGCTACATCCACGTCAGGATGCGCGGCGCCACGCCCCCGAACGTCTACAATCTGACGATGCGCGAGAAGCTTTTCCACGGGGTGCGGGCGATCCGCCTCAATCCGGTCGACGAAGGCAAGATGTTCGGCCGTGACGGCATGCTGGCGCATACCTACATGCTCGGCCCCAACGGCCAGTCTAACGGCTGCGTCTCGTTCAAGGATTATGACAAATTCCTGCGTGCCTTCCTGGACGGCGAGGTCGACCGCCTGGTGGTCGTTACGCATCTCAACGGCGCGCCGCCGTCGCACGTGGCCCGTACGGGGCGGGCGCCAGCCGGGCGCTATGCCTCGGTCGAGCCGTTCGACCGCGCCAGCGCCAAGACGTGGTAGGCCATCGCTTGCCCCACCCCTTAGGCGTTGCTACCTAACCCTCTGACTCGTCATGGCCGGGCTCAAGGCGCGAAGCGCCGTCTTCGCGCTTGAAGCCTCCAGCCGTCCACCTCTTTGAAAACGCTCCGGTTTCAAGGTGGATAGCCAGGGGGAGGACGGCCGTTTCACCCTCGTTTTGGGACCTCCGGGCTTCAGGGCGCCTCGCCCCGCGCCCGCCCGGGAAGACAACATGGCCGACAAGACCCCTTTCTACATCACCACTGCCATTTCCTACCCAAACGGCGCGCCGCATATCGGCCACGCCTATGAGGCCGTCGCAACCGACGCCATCGCGCGCTTCAAGCGGCTCGACGGTTACGACGTCTTCTTCCTGACCGGCACCGACGAGCACGGGCAGAAGATGCAGCAAACCGCGGCGAAGGAGGGACTGACCGCCCGCCAGTTGCGCGACCGCAACGTGCCGCTGTTCGAGAAGATGGTCGAGCGGCTCAACTGCTCCAACAACGACTTCATCCATACGACGGAGCCGCGTCATCACCGCGCCTCGCAGGCCATCTGGGAAGCGATGGAGAAGAACGGCGATATCTATCTGTCGAAGTACGCCGGCTGGTACTCGGTGCGCGACGAGGCCTACTACGCCGAGGACGAGACGCACATCAACGAGCACAAGGTACGGCTTGCCACCAAGACCGGGACGCCGGTCGAGTGGGTGGAGGAGGAGAGCTATTTCTTCAAGCTCTCGGCCTACCAGCAGAAGCTTCTGGACCTCTACGACAGGATCCCGAATTTCGTGCTGCCGCGCGAGCGGCTCAACGAGGTCGCGAGCTTCGTGAAAGGCGGCCTGCAGGACCTCTCGATCTCGCGCACCACGTTCGACTGGGGCGTCAAGGTGCCCGGCAACCCCAAGCACATTATGTACGTGTGGGTGGACGCGCTGACCAATTACATCACCGCCGTCGACTATCCCGACGCGAACAGCGCCAAGTTCAAGCGCTACTGGCCGGCCGATCTGCACGTGATCGGCAAGGACATCGTACGCTTTCACGCGGTCTATTGGCCGGCCTTCCTGATGTCAGCCGGCGTCGCCGTGCCGAAACGCATCTTCAGCCACGGGTTTCTGTTCAACCGCGGTGAGAAGATGTCGAAGTCGGTCGGCAACGTAGTCGACGTGTTCACGATGACCGACACCTATGGCGTCGATCAGTTCCGCTATTTCTTCCTGCGCGAAGTACCGTTTGGCCAGGACGGCAATTACAGCCACGAGGCGATCGTCAACCGCATCAACGCGGATCTGGCGAACGACCTCGGCAATCTGGCGCAGCGCTCGCTGTCGATGATCGCCAAGGCCTTCGGCGGCGTGCTGCCGGTGCCGGGCGAATTCACGGCCGAGGATAAGGCCATCTTGGCCGCGGCCGACGCCATGATCGGCACGGCGCGGGAGCAGATGAAGACCTTCCAGCTCCACCAAGTACTCAACGCGGTCTGGGCCGTGGTCGCCGACGCCAACCGCTATTTCGCCAGCGAAGCCCCTTGGGCCAAAGCCAAGACCGATCCGGCACGGCAGGGGACGATCCTCTACGTCACTGCGGAAGTGCTCCGGCAGGTGGCCATCCTGGCGCAGCCGGTGGTGCCGGCATCGGCTGCAAAGCTGCTCGACATTCTTGCCGTCCCGTCTGCGGAACGCAGCTTTGCCGCGCTGGACGCGGGGCACCGCATCAAGGCCGGCGTCACGCTGCCGCCGCCTTCGCCGGTATTTCCTCGCTTTGTGGAAGCAGAGACGAAAGCCTGATGATGCTGGTCGACAGCCACTGCCACCTCGATTTCCCGGATTTCGCGGCCGAGCTCGATGCGGTGGTCGCGCGCGCCCGCGCAGCCGGAGTTCGCCGGCTGGTGACCATCTCGACCCGTGTGAAGAAACACACCCATCTCATTGCGATTGCAGAGAGATTCCCCGAGGTGTTCTGCTCGGTCGGCACCCATCCGCACCATGCCGATGAAGAGTTGGACGTCGACGCCGAGGCGCTGGCGGCGATCGCCAGGCACCCGAAGGTCGTGGCCATCGGCGAGGCCGGGCTCGACTATCATTACGACACCGGGCCGCGTGACAATCAGGCGAAGAGTTTCCGGCAGCACATCGCGGCGGCGCGCCAGACCGGCCTGCCGCTGGTGATCCACGCGCGCGAGGCCGACGCCGACATGGCGCAGATACTTAAGGACGAGATGAAGCAGGGTGCCTTCGCCGCCGTTTTGCACTGCTACACTGGCGGCCGCGACTTGGCCTTCACCGCCGTCGATCTGGGGCATTATGTGGGCTTCACCGGCATCCTGACCTTCAAGAATTCGGAAGGCCTGCGCGAGATCGCCAAGGCGTTGCCGGCCGACCGTATTCTCGTTGAGACGGACTCGCCGTATCTCGCCCCGGTGCCGTATCGCGGCAAGCGCTGTGAGCCCGCTTACGTGACGGAGACAGCCAAAATGCTGGCGTCGGTGCGCGGCGTCAGCCCGGTTGAGATTGCCCGCCAAACCACTGAGAACTTCTATCGACTTTTCAACAAAGTTCCACAGGCCATTGAAATAGCAGCATGAGTCTCGCCTTCACCATCCTCGGCTGCGGCTCGTCCATGGGCGTGCCGCGCGTGGCGCTCGGCTGGGGCTCCTGTGATCCGAACAATCCGAAGAACCGCCGCCGCCGCTGCTCGCTGCTGATCGAGCAACGGAATGCCGCCGGCCGCGCCACGCGTGTGCTGATCGACTGCACGCCGGACCTGCGCAATCAGCTTCTGGATGCCGAAGTCGACTGGCTCGACGGCGTGCTGATCACGCATGAGCATGCCGACCATACACACGGTATCGATGACCTGCGGCCGCTGTTCATCAACAAGCGACGCAAGGTCGATGTCTATCTCGACGAAGCGACCTCGCGCGCGATGCACGCCCGCTTCGGCTATTGCTTCATGACGCCGCCCGGCAGCGAATATCCGCCGATCGCACATGAGCGGCGTCTGGCACCCGGCAAGGCGGTCACGATTTCGGGGCAGGGCGGCGATATCGAAGCCGTGCCGGTGCTGCAAGGCCACGGCGATATTCCCTCGCTCGGCTTCCGCATCGGCAATGTGGCCTACTCGGCCGACATCAAGAACCTGCCTGACGAGAGCCTGCCGCTGATGCAAGGCCTCGACGTCTGGGTGGTCGATGCGCTGCGCAAAGCGCCGCATCCGAGCCATCTCAATCTGGAAGAAGCGCTGTACTGGATCGACCGTGTGAAGCCCAAGCGCGCGATCCTGACCAATCTGCACACCGACATGGACTATGCCGAACTGCGCGCGACGCTGCCGCCGCACATCGAGCCGGCGTATGACGGTATGCGGTTCGAGCGCTGAGCCCGGCAGAGCTCCATCGCGGCAACTTTAGCGAAATCGGCGCCATATCCATCGATTATATGGCCCGCGCACGGCCTCGATCTGGGCGCCCAAATATATTCCATAATATGTCTTATGCGAATCCGATCGGGCCGGCAGGCCAGCGTGGTGTGGCAGGTTTCGGCAAAATACGAGTCCCGTTTGGCCGCCTACTTGTTACCCCGCCGATCTTCCCCACGGGCTTCCGCAAGGCTCTTCGTGACAAGAGCGATGAGCATGTCGGCGACGATCCGACCAATTCTCGTCAAGGGTTTGCGGCCATCGATCGCCACACCGACAGATTGCGGCTCGGCACCGCGGTCACGCACCGGCACAAATACCAATGTCCCGTCGATCACTTCAGGCGCCGCATCGAGCTCCGACGTGAAAGCGACATAGTGCCCGCTGCGCGCCAGAAGCTTCACGAGTTGAAGCGAATTCGTCTCGACGGTCTCCTGCCCCTCGGTAAACAGCCAGCCGTGACGCGCCTCAAGGTAACGCCTGATCATGAGCGTCTTGCTCTGGAGCGCGATCGGATAGGCGACCGCCTCCTGCATGCTGATCGAGCGCTTGCCGGCCAACGGGTGGTTCGGCCCGGCCACACAGCCGAACGGAAGCTCGGCCGACCACAGCACGTGCAAATCGCGGTTCGGTGAGAGATTGAACACCACCGCGATGTCGGCCGTGCCGTCGAGCAGCGCACCGGCCGCGACGTCGGTGCTGCCGATTTCGATTTCGAGCGAGATGCGCGGATGCGCCTGTGCCAGTTGCGTCACCAGTGCCGGCAGGATTCCGTTGACGTGGCTGTCCATGGCCACCAGCCGGACATGGCCCTGATTGATCCCTTGGAGTTGTTGGAGATCGGCGGCAGCACGGCGTTCGTCCGTGCGCCAGCGCCGTGCCATGGCTACGATGGCGGCGCCCGCAGGGGTCAACCGCATGCCCTTGGCGACCCGCTCGAACAACGGGACGCCTAGAATTCCCTCCAATTGCAGGATTTGGCGGTTGATGGCCGAAGCCGCGATGCGCAATTCCTTGGCCGCGCGCTGAATCGAGCCAGAGCGGGCGACCTGATCCACATAGCGCAGCGAAGCAGGCACGAGTGACGCGGGCATTCAGGGCACCCATACTAATTTTGCGAATGGATGATTGCCTAATCTGCGCTGGACGGCAATGCCTCGAACGTCAATCATGCCAGCGTCGGGGGCAGCATTAGCCGTCGCCTCGATCGCTGTTGTTCGGTGCCGCGGGCTAAGGCGCTCGTACTTGATCGAATGAGGTCTACAGATTCGTGGCGCACACGGGCGGACACACGCTGGCGATAAAAGGCGTCACCCATCGCTTCGGTGATGTGATTGCCGCCCACGACATCAACCTCGATATCCGACCGGGTGAGTTGGTTTCGCTCTTGGGCCCAAGCGGCTGCGGCAAGACGACAATCTTGAAGATCATAGCCGGCTTTGTCCGGCAGACGTCCGGCGACGTGGAGGTCGATGGCGCCTCGATCACGCATCTGCCGCCGAACCGACGCCGCATCGGAATCGTATTTCAGAATTACGCCCTGTTTCCACACATGACGGTCGAGGAAAACGTCGGCTACGGGCTCGCGGCTATCGGCAGGCCGAAGGCCGAGATCGCCACGGTCGTGAAGGAAATGCTCGCCGTCGTGCAGATGAGCGCCTTCGACCAGCGCCTGCCGCGAGAGCTGTCCGGCGGCCAGCAGCAGCGCGTGGCGTTGGCAAGGTGTCTGGCTATTCGCCCGCGCATTCTCCTGCTCGACGAGCCGTTCAGCGCGCTCGACAAGAATCTCCGCCTTGACATGCAGATCGAGATCAAGCGGTTGCAACGTCAGTCAGGCATCACGACCGTCCTGGTCACGCACGACCAGGAAGAGGCCTTGAGCATCTCCGACCGCATCGCCGTTCTCTCACGCGGCAATCTCGAGCAGTTCGCCAGCCCCGCCGACATCTACGACCGACCGGCATCACTGTTCGTCAATACCTTCGTCGGCACGGCCAACCTGATCAAAGGCTTCATCGCAGCAAAGTCGAACGGCGGCACAACGGTCCGTATCGGCGAAGCGATCGTCGAGACGAAGCTGTCGACGCCGTTGGCCGAGGGCGCCGCCGTACTGCTCTCGGTAAGGCCGGAAGCCTTGAGCGTCTCGCATATGCCCGGCGCGCTGAAAGCGCGCGTGACCGCGGTCATGCCGATCGGCCCCTCGCTCATTTATGAGGTAGCGCTTGCCGACGGCACGCCGGTGAAAGTCGTGCAAGACCGCGCCGATGGCGCAGCCAACACGCCGTTCGATGGCGACGTCTTCCTCGACATCAAGTCAAACCGCATCAGCGGGCTCTTCCCGCCATCCAGACCTTCGTCAACAACAGGAGCCAGTCATGTCCCATAGCCTCACCCGCCGCGGCCTACTCGCCGGCACGGCTGCCGCCGCCGGAATGGCGTTGGTCCCCCAACGCGGCCTCGCGGCCGACGAATTGGTCGCCGCCACCTTCGGCGGCACGTGGGCAAATGTGCAGAAGCAGGTGCTGGCGCCCTACTTCACCAAGCGCGCCGGCGCCACAGTGGTGCAATCGCCCATGCTCGCAACCGAGCAGATCGCCAAGTTGACGGCAGCCAAAGGCGGCCAGGTACCTTTCGACGTCGCCATGCTTGACGAGGGCCCGGCGCTGGAAGCGATCGATGCCGGTCTGATCGCGCCCTATGACCCGGCGAAGTCGCCCAACTTCGCGAACCTCTATCCGAAATTCAAAGGCGAGTTCGGCCCCGCCATCACCATGCAGGCGATCGGCATTGCCTACAATCCGAAGACGGTGAAGACGCCGCCGGCCTCGTGGGCCGATCTCTGGAAGCCGGAGTACAAGGGTCGTGTCGGCATCACGTCGCTGGCGAGCACGCTCGGCCTCGCCTTCCTGCTCGACATCAACCGCTTGGAAGGCGGCAATGAATCCAGCATGGACAAGGCCTTCGCCAAACTGAGGACGCTGTTGCCCAATCTGGCAGCGGTTTCCGCCAATTTCGGCGCTCACGGCGCGCTGTTCCAGCAGGGCGAGATCGATATCGGCGTGCAGAACTTCAACTTCGCCGAGGAGCTGAAAGCGAAGGGCGTCCCGATCGAGTTCGTGCGCGTCTCCACCGGCACGCCGGCCTGGAAGACGACGATGCACGTCGTCAAGGGCGCGCTGAAGCCCGACCTCGCCCACACCTATATCGACAGCCAACTGGCGCCCGAGGTGCAGTCGGCGATGCAGAAGTCGCCGTGGAACGTCATCCCGACCAGCAGCAAGGTCCCTTACGAAGGCCTGGTCGCGAGCAAGATCGCCAAGGAGCCGGCCGATCTCGACAAGATGGTGTTCTTCGACTGGAAGAAGGTCAATCAGGGCCGCGCCGCTTGGACGCAACAGTTCAACCGCGAGATCCGTCTCTGACCATGGCGAACGCGACGGCTATGCGGGCGCATGAATGGCAGCTGGCTCTGCCGCTCGCGCTGTTCTTTGCGCTCTTCTTCGCCGCGCCGTTGCTCCTGCTGATCTGGATCAGCTTCCAGGCCGACCGGCAAATGACCGGCGGCCTGGGCCTCGCCCAATACGTAGCCTTCCTTGGCGACAGGCTCAATCTACAGGTCCTGATCGACACGCTGCTGCTCGGAGTTAAAGCAACCTGTCTGTGCCTGGTCGCCGGCTATCCCCTCGCCTGGCTCTGCACGCGCGTCTCGGCGCGATTTCAGGCGCTGCTCATCTTTCTTATTGTCTTGCCTATCGTCACCAGCGTCGTCGTGCGTACCTTCGCCTGGATCGTCATCCTCGGTCGCCGTGGCATGGTCAACGAGGCGATCGTCGCACTCGGCTTGTCATCGCAGCCTCTGCATCTCCTGTTCAGCGAAACGGGCGTCATCATCGTCCTCACGCAGGTACAAATGCCGCTGATGGTGCTGCCGCTGATCACGGCGCTGCAGCGCATCGATCCCAACCTCGCAAACGCCTCCTCGGCGTTGGGCGCGGGCGCCTGGCGCACCTTTTTCAAGATAACTCTACCCCTCAGCATGCCCGGCGTCATCGCCGGCATCATTCTCACTTACACCGCCTGCGTCAGTGCGTTTGTCACCCAATCGCTGATCGGCGGATCGCGGCTTCTCTACATGCCGATGCTGATCTTCCAGCAGGCGATGGACCTGCAAAACTGGCCGTTCGCCGCGGCGGCGTCGATGCTGTTCACCGTCTCGGTCTTGCTGATCGTCGGCCTTTTGGTTGCGCTCTCGCGCAGCCGCGCCGCGCAGCTCTACGGTTAGGAGCGCAGGCCATGCGGACGAGCATCGACTGGGAGGCCCTGTCGCTCAAGGCCGTGTTCGGGCTGATTTCGCTGATCACGATCTTTATCCTTGTAGCGCCGACTGTCGTCATCCTCATCCTGTCATTCACCGGCGAGGAGGCGCTGCGATTCCCGCCGGCGAGCTATTCGTTGCGCTGGTATGCGGCCCTGCTCGACGCCAATGAGCTTCAGGACGCCTTCGTCATCAGCATCAAGGTGGCCGCGATCACGACCCTGGTTTCCGTCGTCCTTGCCGTGGCCGCGGCGCTGGCGATCGCGCGCAGCCGCAGCGCTTTCGCGCGAGCGCTTGAAACCTTGTTCATGTCGCCGCTGATCCTGCCGGCGCTGGCTTTCGGTTTCGCCTCCCTGATGATGTTCTCGCTCATGGGGCTCAGGCCATCGATCATGACACTGTCGATCGGCCACATCATCGTGTGTGCCCCCTTTGTTCTGCGCACCACGCTGGCGAGTCTGGCGCAGCTCGATCCAGCCCTGACCGACTGCTCCACCAGCCTGGGGGCGTCGGACGCCTATACGTTCCGCAAGATCACCCTGCCCTTGATCAGTCGCGGCGTCATATCAGGGGGGTTCATCGCCTTCATGGCCTCCTTCGACAATGTGCCGGTGTCGCTGTTCCTGCAGGATACGCGCACGCAGGTGCTGCCGATCTATCTGTGGGACATTATCCAGAACCAGCTCGACAGCCGCGCGGCCTCCGCCTGCGGCGTCATCGTGATCATGACGATCATTCTCATGATGATGATGGAGCGCGTCGCCGGCTTCTCGCGCTTCATAAAATGATGAACAAAACTCCGGGAGAATAACGTGGCGGCCACACTCAGCAGCCTGGATGAAATCAATGCATTCTCAACTGCGCAATTCAAGGTGACGCTCGCGCCGGTATTTGAGAATGCTCCGTGGGTCGCCGAAGCCGTTGCATCCGCGCGCCCTTTTGCCAGCCTTACCGCGCTGCATAAGGTGATGATCGCCCAGTTGGCCGCGCTGTCGGACGATAAGCAGATCGCGTTTCTGCGCGGGCATCCGCGCTTGTCACCGGAAACGTTGCGCCGGGGAACGACGGCTGAATCGACCGCCGAGCAACAGGCGGCCGGACTTAACACGCTCGACAGCGCGACAGGGGCACGACTCGACGCGCTGAACGAAGCCTACGAAGCCCGCTTTGGCTTTCCGTTCATTCTCGCGGTCCGGCACGCCTCGCTCGCTACCATCCTGGCGACATTCGAGCGGCGCTTGGCGGCAGCGCCAGCGTCCGAACGCGCCGAAGCGATGATGGAAATCGCAGCGATCAGTTGGATGAGATTGCTGGACCGCATCGGGCCAGCCCCGACCGGCAGCGTGTCAACTCACGTGCTCGATACAGTTCGCGCGAGTCCCGCCGCCGGCCTGGGCGTCGAACTGTGGCAGCTGGAAATGGACGGCGCCATGTTGCGCCTGGAGTCATTCACGACCAATGCGAATGGCGCCAGCGACCGCGATCTACTCGACAATGGGCGCTTGCGCGCGGGCCGCTACGAATGGCGCTATGACACGTCAACTTACTTCGCCGGCAAGGGCTACCCAACATCCGCGCGCAGCTTTCTAGGAAAAATCAACGTCGCATTCTCGGTGTGGAATCCGGAAGAGCACTTTCACGTTCCCCTTTTGCTGACACCGGGGTCGTACACGACCTATCGGGGAAGCTAAGTCATTTTCACACATATTGTCACCCCAGCAGCGCCGGCAACCAGGTTGCCACGGCCGGCACGGCCAGGATCAACGCGAGCAGCAGCAAGCTCATCGCCACATAAGGCACGACGGCGCGGAAGATGTCGGCCATGGTCACCTGCGGCGGCGCCACACCGCGCATGGTCATCAGCAAAAGCCCGTGCGGCGGCAGCAGCAGACCGAGCTGCATGCAGATCAGGTACAGCACTCCGAACCAGACCAGATCGATATCGAGCCGCTGCACGACCGGCATGAAGACCGGCAGCGTGATCAACATCATGCTGACCTGGTCGACGAACACGCCAAGAAAGATCAGCAGGAGCAGCATGCCGGCGAGGATCATGCCTGTCGACAGACCTTGGCCGAGGATGCCGGAGACGATGCCTTCGGTCGCACCGGAGAAGCTCAGAATTTGGGAGAAAGTCGTGGCGCCCAAAATGATGAAGAGGATCATCGCGGAGATGATCACCGTGCCCTTGAGCGCGGTCATCAGCGCCCTCACCGTCAGCACGCGGTAGCCGGCCGCCAGCGCCATGGTGGCGATCGCCCCGAGCGCAGCAGATTCCGTCGGCGTCGCCAAACCGCCGGACATGGCGCCGACCACGACCACGAAAATCGAGATCAGTGGGATCACATAGAGGACGAGCAACTCGTATTTCGCCCAGCCGTGGCGCTCCTCGACCTCCGCCGCCGGCGCGAGCTTGGGATCGATCAGCACGCGTACGACGATGTAACCGACGAAAGCGACGCTCAGGATCAGTCCCGGCACCACGCCGCCGATCAACAGTTTGGAAATGGAGATGCCCGAGAGGCTGCCGAGCAGCACGGTCAGCGCCGACGGCGGGATCAGCATGTCGACCGCGCCGATCGCCATGATCGGCCCGGTCGCCATCACCGGATTGTAGCCGCGCGACAGCATCACCGGCAGCATCAGCGAGCCGAGCATGGCCGTGGTCGCGATGGTCGAGCCGGAGATCGCCGAGAACACGGTGCCAGCAACGACCGCGACAACGGCCAGCCTGCCCGGCACCTGCTTGATCAGCCGCTCGATGCCTTCGATCACCTTCAGCGCCAACCCTGTGTGAAACAGCACCTCACCCATCAGCACGAACAGCGGGATCGGCGTCAGCGAGAAGTTGGAGACCGAAACGACGCTGTTGCGTACGATCTGCTCGATGCCGACAGCGCCGCCGAGATAGAGCACGGCACCGATGAGATTGACCGCCAAGAACGTAAAGGCGACTGGAATGCCCATGAACAGGAGGACGGTCGAGCCTCCAAGCAACAACAGCGCCGCAGCCTGCCACGACATCATCTTGTTGGTCCCGACTTCACGCGGCCGAGACGGCGTCGGCGCGCGGCGCCCGCTCCGCCAACGCCAGATGCCGCATGCGGAAGATGAACTCGATCGCCACCATCAGGAAACACACCGGCATCGGCACGAAGATCCACCATTCCGGCAGCACCAAAGTTTTGATCGATACGGAGCCCGCGGCGTAGCTCGCCGCAGTGACCCGGATTCCGTACCAGACGAAATAGATTGAGCAGACGATGCCGACGGCGTCGCCGATCCACTCGAAGCACCAGGCGACACGCGGAGGCAGCGCGCGCAGCACGATATCGACCCGAATGTGCTGGCCGCGCCGCAATAGGGCCGGCGCGGCCAAAATGGTGATGAGATAGATGCCGTATTCGGACAGCTCGTTGCTCGGCGGGACGCCGCCGGCGCCGATGTTGCGCAACAGCACGTCGGCGCCGATCAGGAAAGTCATGCCTAAGAGCAGCACACAGGCGATCGCTAGCATGCCGTCGAGCAGCCGGCCGTACCAATCCGAAAGCCGCTGCATCTTAATCTCCCGCGATGAGGGGGCTTAACGCCCCCTCGCCGTTAGCATCGTTCTTAGTTGGTTTTTTTGGAGAAGAAGCCGCGCAGCTTCGGGCCATTCTCCGGACTCTGCCGGACGATGCCGGCCCAACCGGCCTCATAGGCCTGATCGAGGAACTTCTTAGTGCCGGCCGCATCGAACTTGATCGTCTCGATGCCGGCCTTGGCCTGGCGATCGGTGTCGGCGGCGTTGGCCTTGGCAAAATCGTCGATGGCGTCCTTCTCGCCCTGCTCACCCGCCTTCTGCAGGACGGCCTTCTGCTGCGGCGTCAGCTTGTCCCAGGTGGTCTTGTTGATCAGCACCGAGACTTCCGCGGTGTAGAAGCCGGGATCGACGCGGTACTTGGTCTTCTCGTGCCAGCCGAGATCGAAGATGCCGGTGATCGGCCAGCCGTAGCCGTCGACCACGCCACGCTCAAGCGCGGTGTAGACTTCGCCAGGCGCCGTCTGCACCACGGTCGCGCCCATCGCCTGGAAGAAGTCGCGATAGACCGGTGTGATGCGCAACTTGAGGCCGGCCATGTCCGGGCTGGTGATCTTCTTATTCAGATAGAGGTGGAACGGGTTGTCGCCAACGAAGTTCGCCAGGAAGATCGCATTCATCTTCTGCGCATAGAGGCCCGCCATGTAGTCGAAGCCGCCGTTCTTGCGCAGTTCGGCCATTGGCACCTGGCGCAGCTTCCAGGCGTCCGCTTCAGGCATCACATTGGTGTAGAAAGCGCCGGTGACGTTGGCGATGTCGACGACGCCATTCTTGAGCGCGTTGCCGACCTCGAACGGCGGCATGGCCTTCGGTCCGCCGATGTAATTGATGCGGATGACGCCCTTGCCCGTCTCGTTCACGCGGTCGATGAAACGCTCGAAGCCGCGCGAATAGGTGGTTTTCTCGGCGAAGGACGTCACCGCCCGCAATGTGACTTCCTGGGCCACGGCGGCCCCGGTCAGGCCGAACAAGGCAAGCGTCGTAAGCGCGACAAGTTTGCGCATGATTTCCCCTCTCACTGTTTGAGTTTGTTGCGCAGAAAGCCTGCGCTTTGTTGAACGAAAGTGTGGCCTGCGGACTGTTGCATGGTCAATCCCGGCGCGTGGCAGCCATTGCGAATTATCTTTCCGGACCGAGTCATCAGCCGGCCAACATCTTTGCCAGCATGAAACCCGAGCCGGCGCCGGTACCCGCCCCCGGCCAGGTCGACGCGCCGCAGAGATAAAGCCCGTCGACCGGCGTCTTGTAGCGCGACCAGCCGAACACCGGCCGGAAGACGAAGTTCTGATCGAGATGATGGCTGCCGGACAGATTGTCGCCGCCGATCAGGTTCGGGTTCTCCCGCTCTATATCGAGTGGTGAAAACACGGCCCTGCCGAGGATCTTACCGGACAAGCCGGGCGCGTAATGTTCGAGCAGGCCGAGCACGCGCGCGGCGTAAGGCTCCTTCGCCTCGTCCCAATGCTTCGCAGTGATTTCGTTCGCGGCATCGCCCCGGATATTGGCCGGCAGCACCCTCACCTGCACCCAGAGCACGTGCTTGCCTTCCGGCGCGCGCGAGAGATCGAGCGCAGTTGGCTGGCCGACGACCAGCACTGGCTCGCGCGGCAGCATGCCAGACGAGGCCTGCGCGTAAGCCGCAACCATGGTGCCGAAGCTCGGCGCGAGGTGCACGTAAGCGAACTTCTTGAGCTCCTCGCCCGCCTTCCAGTCCGGTAGACCGGAGAGCGCGAGATGGATCATCATCGTACCGGGACCGGCGCGGAATTTCGCGATCTTGGCATCGAAATCCGCGCGCGCATTGTCGGTGGCGAGCAAGCGGCCGAAGACGAGCTTGGGATGCACATTGGCGATGATCGCGCGTTTGGCCGACAGTACCGCGCCATCGCTCAGGCGCACCGACGTGGCGCGGCCGCCGGACGTTTCGATGCGCTCGACCGCTCGATTAAGATGCACTTCGCCGCCCATCGACGTGAGCGTTGCAACCAGCGCCTTGATCATCGTCGCAGCGCCGCCCTGCCCCAAGGCCATGCCGAAGCTTTGGTTGGCCATCGACTCGAGATACGGAAACAGCGCGCCGCCGGCGACATCGGGCGAGAAGTCGAGATGCATGCCCCAGCATGCCATCATCACCTTCAGCTTATCGCTCTCGAAATGGGCATCGAGGAAATCGCGCGGCGAGGACAGCACCAGGCGCGCCAGCTCGGCGACGCCTGAGGCGCCTTTGGCGCGGTAGGCGCCCCACAGCGCTTTCGCCGAACCCCAGGATGGCATCGGCGAGCCGAGCAACGCGAAGATATGCGGCGCATCCTTGGCGAAGTCGGCAACCATCTTGCGCCATGCCTCGGCATCGCGTTGCGAGACGGCGGCGATACGCTTCGCCGTCACCTCGACATCGGTGCTGACGCCAAGCCAGGAGCCGTCGGGAAAGGTGCTGGAGAATGTATCGGTGGCGCCGACGATCCCCAGTCCGTTGGCGAACAGCCTGTCCTTGTACGTGGCAAAGAACGGCGAGCCGGCGAACAGGCTGAGATTGGTCGCGAACAGATCGTGCTTGAAGCCGGGGAGCGTGACCTCGCGCGTCTTCACCGCGCCGCCGGCTTCGCTCGCCTGCTCGACGACGGCGACCTTCCAGCCTTTGGCGGCCAGATGCACGGCGGCCGCAAGGCCGTTGTGGCCCGCGCCGATAACGATGGCGTCGTAGATGGCCATGTATCGGCCTGTTTCCCCTGCCCTCTATCCGCCTACGCGCGCGTCCGCGAAGCAAGATGAAGTGAAATTATTTTATACTTAAAGTAATGGGGACAAAGGCCGCGTGTCAATGGCGGTCGTGTGTCCGTCAGTCCGGGGACGCCCGAGCTAGCGGCCTGCGGCCCCTCCTCAGGATGAAACTCCGAGAGCGTCCGCAGTGACGACTATCTCTTCAACACCACGCCCGCTTTCTCGCGGTCCCAGGTCGCGTCCGTGCGGCCGCGTTCGCGCAGCTTGAACTTTTGCACCTTTCCGTTCTCGGTACGCGGCAACGCATCGACGAACTCTACGAAGCGCGGAACGGCGAAGTACGACATCTTGCCTTCGCAGTAGCGCACCAGCTCCTCTTCGGTGGCGCTCGCGCCTTCCTTCAAAATGATGGAGGCCATCACCTCGTCTTCCGCGAGATCGGACGACACGGGAAACACGGCGGCGAGCGCGACCGCCGGATGGCGGATCAGCACCTGCTCGACCTCGAAGGACGAGATGTTTTCGCCGCGGCGACGGATCGCGTCCTTCATGCGATCCATGAAGCGATAATAGCCGTCGGGATCGCGCACGACGCGGTCGCCGGTGTGGAGCCATAGATTGCGCCAGGCCTCGGCCGTCTTCTCCGGCATGGCGAAATAACCGGTCGCAAAAGCAAAGGGATGATCCGCGCGCAGGATCAATTCGCCCGGCTCGCCGTCCGGCACCTCTTCATCATTCTCGTCGACGACGCGCGCTTCCATGCCGGGCACGAGCTTGCCCATGGTACCCGGCTTCCGGTCGTCGACATAGGACGCCATGATCAGGTTGCTCTCGGTCGAGCCGTAGCCGTCGAGCAGAATGACGCCCGTACGTTCGGTGAACTCGGCGTGGTAGTTGCCCGGCACGCCCGGCGCCAACGCAACGCGCACCTTATGGCTTTTCTCCGCGGGCTGCGGCGCGCGCGACAACAGCATCGGCACCATGGCGCCCAGGAGATAAGTCACGGTGGCGCCCGACTTCGCCAAAGCCGGCCAGAAGCCCGACACGGAGAATTTCGGCTCCGCGACCTGCGTTGCACCATGTAGGAGCGCCTGGAAGAAGCAGTTGAGCGCATTGGTGTGGAACAGCGGCAGCGGCGTGTGCAGCACATCGCCGTCACACACGCCCAACTGCCAACCGGTGTAAACAGCCCACCAGAAATATTGCGCGTGCGGACAGCAGACGCCTTTCGAGAGACCCGTGGTGCCGGAAGTGTAGAGAATGGTGAAGAGATCGCCCGGCGCGATGGTCGCGGCCGGCGCGGCAACGGTCGCCGGCGGTAAGGCATCTATCAGGATAGGTTTCGATGCTAATGCAGTCTTTGGCGTGCCGATGAGCCAGATACGCTCAAGCGGCAGCGCGCTGAAATCGAGGCCGTCCAGCGCGTCGAGGAATTCCGCGTCGATGGCGAGGATCTTGGCGCCGGAATTGCTCAGCATGTGCTGGAGCTGGAAGCCGCGCGCGGCGGCATTGATCGGCACCGACACGGCACCGATCCACGCGCAGCCGAGCACAAGCTGCATGATTTCCGGCCGGTTGCCGCAGAGGATGGCGACGCGGTCTCCACGCGCGATGTTGTGCGCGGCCAAGAGGCCGCCGGTGCGTGCGGCGATGTCGACCGTCCCCACATAGGTCCAGCGCGTGTCGCCGCAAGCGAACAAAGTACGGTCGCCATATTGCGCGGCCTGCATGCGCAGCATGTCCGGCACATTGCGACGCTCCGGCGGGAACGCCTTGGTCAAACTCAAATTCATCTCGCGGGAATGCAGCATTGTCACCTTGATGCGATGAGAGCGAGAACGCGCAAGGGGCTGCCGGAGCCCTGCCTGATCTTCAACGGCGCGGCAACGATGACGGCGCCCTTGGGCGGAAGCTGGTCGAGATTGGTCAGGCATTGCAGGCCATAGCGGCCTTTGCCGTGCATGTAGAAATGCGCGGGGAACGGCGGGTTGAACAGATGCGCCTGCCCTGCGTCGGTGCCGATGGTCTCGGTGCCGAAGCCGAGCACGTCGCGCTCCTCGACCAGCCACTTCACGGCTTCCGGCGCGGGTCCTGGCGTGTGCGCGCCGTCCTCCTTCAGATTGGCGTAGCCGCGCGCGTCGCGCTTGGACCAATCGGTGCGTAGGAAGACCCAACTCCCCGCCTCGATGCGGCCATGCTGCTTCTCCCAGGCCTCGATACGCGCGACGGTGAGCAGGAAATCCGGATCGGCGGTCGACTCGGCCGAGCAATCGAGCACGCAGGCCGGCGCGATGAAGTTCTTCGGCTGGATGGTATCGACGGAATTCTCGGGCAGGTCCTTGCCGGAGACCCAGTGAATCGGCGCGTCGAAATGCGTCCCCGTATGCTCGCTCATCGAGAAATTGTTCCAGTACCAGGCGGGACCGCGCGCGTCGTAGCGCGAGATTTCCTCCAGGCGGAACGGCGCCGCCTGGCCAAGCTCCGGCGGCAGCACGATGGTCGGGAATTCAGGCGCCAGCGTCTGCGTCAGGTCCACGACGCGAACGGCGCCGGAGGAGACGGCCTTGGCGAAGGAGAGAAGATCGGGGGCGGTCATGCGGGCCTCACTCGCCAAGCTCGCGCTCAAGCGCTTTCGGATTGACGGCCAGGCGCGCCCGGATGTCCTGCGCGACGTCGCCGACGAAGACGTCTTCCGTGCCCTTGCGCAAAGCATCGATCACCGCCTTAGCGAGCGCGGACGGCGCGACCTTCGGCGGCGGCACGGTCTGGTACCATTCAGTTTCGAGCGGGCCGGCGAAAGCGTTGATCACTTTCACCCCACCGCTGCGCAGATCCGCGCGCAGGCTTTGCGCGGCGGAGAGACAAGCCGCCTCAACGGCAGAGAAGATGCCGTAAGCGGGCCAAGCGGCGAGCGCATGCACCGACAAGAGATTGACAAATGCGGCGGCGGAACTGACGCCATCGGCGCCGCGCGTGCGCAAGACCGGGCCGAAGGCTTGCGCGAGGCGCAAGAGGCCGAAATAGCGCAGCTCCATGGTATCGCGCGCGTCGTTGAGGCCATGGCCGACGACGCCGCCCGCGCGGACGTGCTCGGCGGTGTTGATGACGATGTCGACGCGCGCGCCGATCTGCTGCGCAAGCTCGGTGACGGAATTGCTATCGGTGAGATCGAGCGGGACGAGTTCGACACCCTTGAGCGCCTTAAGTTTGTCTTCGCCGGCAAAGGGCTTCCATGGATTGTCGAGGCCGACGAAGACCAGCGACGCGCCGGCGTCGATCACAGCCTTGGCCATCGTCTGGCCGAGGGGCCCTCGCCCGTCGGTGATCAGCACGCGGCGGAATTTCGGATCGCAAGTCATTTCCCGTAACGCTGGATCGTCGGCCATGTTGGGCGTGTCCTCCTGCGGCAGCGCGAACATCACCGGCGCGCCGCCGCGGTCTAGCTTCAGGTCGAGACGCACACGAGCCTTGGGCGCCACGTCGCCGTGCAGATGCGCGACCACAGTCGGGCCGGCATCGAGCTTCACGAGGCCGATGCGGCGCGGCAATCGTTCGCGGAAATAAGGCTCCGGCGAAATGTGCACGGTCGTTTCTCTGAGCACGGCGCCCCGCGGATCGACATCCTTGAACGGCAGCTTTGGCGACAGGCACGACGGGCACGCTTCGCGCGGCGGATAGGTGACGGTGCCGCATTCGGCACAAACCTGCAGCATGAAGCGGCCTTCGGCGGCGGCGGCGGTGAGGCCTTGCGCGGTGCGGCTGCGCGCCTGCGGCGGCAGCAAAGGCTGGCGCGTGCGCGCGAGCGGGTTCTTGCGTTTGGGCTTTGCGAGCAGTTCGGTCATGCCGGCCTCGCCAGGATCGCCGCGGCCGACGACAGGCCGCGGTCGTAATTGATCATGCCGAAGCCGGAGACGACGCCGGTGCTTGCGTCCTTCACCTGCATGCCGAGGGCCTTGCCGGTCAACTGCCGCAACGCTTCGACCACGCCGAGATGACCGCCCGCCGCCCCCGCCTGCCCAACTGACAATTGTCCGCCCGAAGTGTTGTGCGGAAACGAGCCGTCATTAG
>Ga0255338_1001572_pt1 | contig 41627 bp, 35 predicted proteins | sample MeOH1_35cm_T4_19_FD_203715 | JGI IMG/M metagenome (GOLD analysis project Ga0255338, IMG submission 203715) | Sandy soil microbial communities from University of British Columbia, Vancouver, Canada - MeOH1_35cm_T4_195 | ecosystem: Engineered > Artificial ecosystem > Sand microcosm > Unclassified ... | reverse complement strand
CTGGCAGAAAGCATTCGCTTTAATACCTCTCTCTTTCAAGTGACTTTTGATAACTCCGGCGCCGCTGAACAGAAACTGCTGGCCCCTGCAAGTCTGCCTTTGGGAATCACCACGGACGGAACCATGGTGCAAAGATCCGATTGCTCCCTCTACGGATGTAGAGCCTATGCGGGATATGTCATCATCCCTCATGAATTTATTAGAAACCTTTATCAAGTGAGATTTTTGGTCGTTAACTCAAGCAACGTGAGCGAAAAATGGGAATCAAGCTACTACATCACAGTAAAATAAAAAACCGTAAGGGTTTTACCATTATCGAGATTCTCCTGGTTTTGGGGCTCGCAAGCTTTATGTTGCTTGTGAACGTTAGCTTTTTGCACAAATTTTTAGAGAACCTAAAGAAAGTTGAAACAGAGTCTTTCGATGAGGCAGAGTTAGCCATCACCAATCGTCGCTTTGCGAACATTTTGGCGAAACTCAATCCGAGCTTCAATCGTATCAATATTGGAGATGTAAACTCCACCAACTTCTTCGACTACTACCCTGATATGCCTCGCAGTGCCTTTGCGGGGACCACGGGCGCAAGACAAGTCACGCTCTCCTTGAATCAAGGTGGCAGAAATGCCTTTTACTTCTTCACTTCTGAAGAGGCCACATTCCCAGGTATCAGCATGGATCCAGTTCATGCCTATACTGAAAATGCAACTCCTCTAAACATGAACTTCGATGGAACTGTGACCTACAAAGGCCTCAACTCGATTCCAGCAATTGGCGCAAGCACGAAATTGATGACACAAGTTTTTGGTACGAGATGGAAGAATGGCGAGCTCTTTATAATCTCAAGCCCTGTCTATCAAAGACCGTTGAACGCCGCTGGAGGCATTGATCTCTATACGACACCTCGAACGCCTACTTTTGTTGGCTACGTCGATCAAGATGATCTCTTGCCTTTTAGCTCAGCGGATTTCACGGTGATTAATACCCATCCTTTTACCGGAGCAAACTATAGTAGCGCAGATACCTATTTCAGAACTCTGCCTCCGGTGGGCGGCGCCTCGCCGTTTGTAAAAATCGAAGCCGTACGCCTGATTCGTTTGCAATTCAAATCCAGTGCAGGATATCCAGCCAGTTACGGTGATCTTTATATGTCTCAATGGACCAATGGGCAATTCACAGGAGATGAAATCGTCATTCGAAAAATTAAAGAAGTCCGATTCAAAAGAACATCTGTCACGATGCCTCTCATAACATTGGAGATCGACAAATGATAAACACTCTCTTCAAATCCTCATTAAGAGTTTTGTCAGTCACATTGATCATACCATGGATGAGTTTCGCGCAAACCTCAAGTACGACAACCACAGTAAGTACGATGTCGGTCATGAGTGTTCTGCCTTATTCTATTACGAATATGTCGGATGTTATTCTTGATTCTCAGGTGCGCATTACTCGCTCCGACAACACCGTGACTTTCTTGGATATTTATTTGAGCTGTTTCGGAACCAACCTCCGTGCTGTGGCAAATCCGATCAGTCCAAATTCAACGATTGTAGCGACCCTCAAGTACCAGACTGGCAGCGGCGCCTACAAAAACTATCGCCTCGAGTTTCCGGCAAGAGCCGCCGTGGCAACAGGCGCCCTCCTTTCAGATGTGATCGCCAGCTCCGACGTTCTCAATTCGGATGGTACGGTGTCAGGCACGACCTTCAACGCCGCTCTGAGAGGCAATATGATTCGCGTGCAAATGACTGATACGAAGTCTCAAACCGTGGATGTCGGATCCACGGGGACTCTCTTTGGCCAAGTGACAGATATCAATGCCAAAAGTTCTTTCATCGACTCAATTCAATTCGACCAAAAAATGCCGGCGGGCTACATTCCGTCTCAATTCATGGGCGTGGATGGGCCACTGAGCTCAAATCTAAAATGGTATTTTGCTGAAAACGGCAAATACACCACGATCTATGCAAGTTTCCCCGGAGAAAACAAATTCTGCGGCGGTTACTTCTCTCCACTGGTTCTGAGTTTCGAAGAAGGCGCGCCGACTTTAAATGGACGATCCGCCTTTCCTCTCTATACAAAAGCCGATCCCAAAGGGAATTTCGGCCTACACTATTCATGGCCTGACTTCAAAAAAGAAATCTATTTTTTAGTTTTGGATAAAAATAAAAATGGAAAAGTGGACGACGGTGATGAGCTCTTTGGAGACATGAACGGTCAAGAAAACGGCTTTTTAGATTTAGCTCTCTATGACGAGAACAAAGATGGAGTCATCGATGCCAAGGATAAAATTTTCTCGGAGCTTCGCCTTTGGAAAGACACCGATGGCGATGGCAAGAGTAAAAAATCGGAATTACTGAAACTCTCGGATAAGGGAGTTACGTTTATTTCTTTAGATCATAAGAAAGAAGTGCGCTATGCGGGCGATCGCGGAAAGATCCTCGGCCCCTCTGCTTTTGAATACAAAACTAAAAAAGGAGAGATCAAACAGGGACGCATGTGGGACGTTTTCTTGAAGCTAGTGCCCTAGTTTACCTGTTTGAACTTTTTTGGAGGTTCTATGAAACAACATTCTGCACTGAAGCTTATAAAAGGCATTGTTGTGCTTGCACTGGTCATGACGGTTCAGAGTATTTACGCCGGCAAGAGTACAAAATGGCAACAACGCTTCATCCAATCAACACAGGAAGGAACCACCGCGACGGCAACGTCCATTCCCGGTGATGGCCTCAGCTGTATGGTGGGTTCACTTCAGGTCAACCGCAATCTCGCGGACCAAGGGGTCTCGGCAGATCTTGTCACCCTCAATCCTCCTGTGATGAAAAGCGGTGCTGCTCCTTATGTTCTAAGATGCGCCTCTTTCAGCCCAAAATTTTACAATAGCGCTAGCGGCAGAGAAATGAACTCAGGAAACGTGAGCCTGACCTGTTTGAATGGTAATATTAGTATCGCAACCAGTTGCCGAGTCGTTGACAATCAACCTTGTCCTTTTGCCAATGGTTGGGGCAGCAACAAATTCGACCCTGCGATCGATGACTACACCGGCTGTTCACTGGATGGCTGCAATGGAGGCTTTACTCCATTCAACAACTCTTGCTGGGCCAACCAAGTCGGCTGTTATATTCCAAATGGCTCTGGCGTTCAAAACTATGCGGGCAATGGTGCCTACACCGGCTGTATCCTCACCGGTTGTAATGGCGGATTCACAGGTTGGAGCAACGGCTGCTACCAAAGCACTGTTGGTTGCAGTATCGCCAACGGAAGTGGGGCGCAGTATTTCAGTAATGGTGGCTACTCCGCTTGTACTGTGACCGGGTGTAACGCTGGGTACGTTCAGTCCGGCAACGCGTGTATCATCTACTCCCCAGATCCTCCACCTACGGGCGGAGATGGAGGAGACGGCGGAGACGGTGGTGACGGCGGCGGTGAATAGTGATGACTGTTCGCTTGGGATTCATCGTGATGGCAGTCCTTCTCGTAAGCTCGGCTTATGGGATGGACTGTTCACAGCCAGTAAAAAATAAATTCCAAGATTGTGGATTGTTTAGATCCAGCAATATTCCTGTTCTTGAACAAAGAGCAGGATCTGCGCAAGGATTTTTTTTCGAGACTGCCCTACTGACGAACGCCAAATTGAAAGATGTCAACATGAGCGACTCAACCTTTAAGGGTGCCCTAATTTCCGATAGTCGCTTTGAAAATGTGAACTTTAAAAAGAACAAATTTGTTGGTGTTCGCTTTGAAAACGTCAACTTTAGTGGCAGCGATTTTACTGATGCAATCTTTATTCGATGCTACTTTAATAAGGTGAAGTTCCAAAGTACCAATCTCAAGCCAGAACAGTTCATCGATCCTATTTTCGTCGCTTCAGAACTACCAAGTCCCCCTCGTTCTGAGCCAAAATAATCAGATCCTTATACACGAAAGGCACCGCCGAAAGAGGCTTCGTGCCTTTAAAGAGAACTCTCCTGTTACTCAACTGATTGTCTAAACGACAGAGGTCTGTCTCATTACAAACGGTCAAGATCGTTTCCTTCTCGCCATCATGGACAACGAGAGGACTTCCGATATGGGTCTTATTCCCGAGAGACACTTCCCTGAGAAGATCACCATTAAAGGAGAAAAGGTACAGCTGACTTCGATCGGCCACCACTATCCCCGTCTTTGCAAGCGCCGGAGAGCTCTGCGAACGAGTCTTTAATTCTTTCGCAAACTTCAAATGCCCATTGGAAAGATCCGTCCCATAAAACTGCGGAGCCCAGTCGGTATAATATGCGATGCCCTTATAGACCACAGGAGTGTCTTTGATTTGTCCCTTAGCTAGATAGGACCATCCAAAGGTTCCCAACTCCACATCAGTCGAAAAGAAAATATTATTATTCGCACCAAAAACGATGTGCCTATGCATTTTATCAAATGAGGGAGAACTATGAGACTGCTCACCCATAGAGGCGGACTTGAAAACCATGGTGCCCGTATATTTATTGAGCTTGGTAATGTAGCCATTCGCGGGAACAAGCTCCACATTGGCATAGATATAATCACCCATCACCAGAGGACTCGCGCCGAGGGTTTCACCTAACCAGCGACTCCAAAGTGTTTCACCCGTTTTCTTATTAACAGCGTGTAAGTACCCCGCATAATCACCAAAGAATAATAAATCCCCGTCAACAATGGCGGTTCCATGAACTCCCTTTAAGGAGAGGGCATTGTACAATCGCCACTTCACCTTGCCGTCAAAATCAAAACAGTAAAACCAGCCCGTATCGCTGCCGACATAAATTCCATCGTCATCGACGATCGGTGAAGACTTTGCCGCGCTATGAATCTGATTATTAAAATAAGGAAACCGCCACTGCTCAGAATACTCAGAGCCGACGTTTCCTTCAACCCATCCCTCACGAGCAGGATTCCCTCGGAACATCAGAACTTGACCGTCCTTAGCGGCGGCGAGACCCGAAGCTTCTTGATGGATTTTTGCTGGCCAAGCTCCATAATTGATTGGAATCTTCCAATAAGGCTGACTCGAAAATAAAAATTTCTGATCTGAGAAGATTTTTATAGTCAGACCGACAAACACCCATAGACACCAATATTTCAGAGCGAGTTTCATTGCACAACGCTCCCCAAAATACTTAATCGCGGCGGTCGAGAACACGCATTCCGTACACTCATCACCGTGCTTGCCGTCGTTTCCGTGCGAAGCATAGATTGAAGATCAAAATCCATATCTACAAAACCGTCAGTCTTTCGCCACTTTTCACATTCCTCACGCAACAAAGCGATGTAAACCGCAGGATCGCATTGAATACGCACGCCAAAATTTTTTGCTTTCACTGGAATTAACATTTGTTGCTTATTCATTTTAACCAGCGCTGTGGCATCGCAAACAGTCCAAGCATCCAACATATTTAGCGAAAGGATTCGGCCTTCACCGCTGACAGCCGAATTCTTATAGAAAATAAAAGGCACCATCTGCGCGCACCAGAAAAGGGCCAACGCAAGCACGCCCGCTTTCGGCCATGATTTACTGTCTTGCTTTTCTGGAAGCAGCCAAAGCAAAGGGAAAAAAGCAAGAAGACAAAACATGATCGTCGGATAGAAAAAGCCGACAATATGCCAAGAGAAAATATGAAAAAGAACTAATTGAATAAATACAATCCAACGCAACCATTGCTTGGAGCTGACCAGTCCCCACACAAAGAGTAATTCCAAATAAATGACATACACGAGAGCCCATTCTAATAGCTTTCCTTGAATGAAAGCAGGACGTAAAAGCGTGCTCCCCGAGTACCACTCTGGAGTAAATTTAAGTAATCCGGCGGCGACATAAAAAGAAATCAAAAAGAATGGCAGAAGATTTTTCTTACTCGGAACTAGCAAATACACAAGGCTCAATACCAAAGGCATGTAGTGATAGTTGCCCATAAAGCGATAATCCAAAGAAATCATTGCCCACTTCACAATGACCGCAATCAGAAGCAGCCACCAAAAAGCTCGCCATTTTTTCGCAATCACAGCAACGAGAGTGGCAACTCCCAAGAACAAATAAAAATACAAGAGACCACTAACAAAAGATTCGCTCAGTGGGCGAAGGGCATTGCAATCGGGAAAATAAGACCAGCATATAGCCGTGCGTTCACTTAAAACTTTGACGAAAGAGCTTCTCCAGGGGCCCCAGAAAAACCAGGTTACCAAGTGAGTCAGCGCCAGAAATACGCCAAAGAGACCCAGAACTCTACTGCGACGGATCTCTTCAATTTGTGCGTGAATGTATTTGATCATGGCCTATCTATTATCTTCTTAGACAGGCCCCCATGGAATACAGAAACAAAGAACTCAGACCAAGGACTTGAGCTGTTTAACTAAAAATCAGTTTAGCTCTTTTTGTTGAGGTTCAAATTCTTGAATTGATCTGCCAAAGTTCCGAGCCCCTTACCACTACTGCTAGAGCCCGTGAATCCCTGCCAAGACGTGTCCTCTTGTTCCTTCGGAAACGACAGAGAAATCTTTTTTTCTACAGTGTTTACGTTCTGAATTTGAACTTTCAGAGTTTCACCGGGATTTTTCTTTTCCATCTCGCGCTCATCAGCCACTTCGCGGAAAGCACTCTTTGGCAAAAGCCCAACGATGCCAGGTTTCAACTCCATCAAGAAGCCGAAGCGCTCTTTGCTGCGAATCTTTCCTGTGTGGACACTGCCGACCGGAAAATCCTTATACGCATTCATCCATGGATCTTCTTCCGCCTGCTTGCGAGACAAAGAGATCTTCAAGCGACCCGCAGCGTCCTCTTCGATTTTTAAAATCTTCACGGTGATTTCTTGACCAATTTCTAAAGCCTCAGAAGGATGAGTCAATCGAGACCAGCTCACTTCAGAGATATGCACCAATCCGTCAACCCCAGGAGCGAGCTCTACGAAAGCGCCATAGGACTCGATACGAGTCACACGGCCATTCATCACGTCACCTACTTGGTGCTGGTCCATGAAGCTGCCTTGGTTTTCAAGCTTCTCCATGTCCAACATACGTCGGCGAGAAACAACGATATTACGTCCGCCCTGCTCAAATTTAGTAATCAGAAAATCAAACTTTTTATCAATGTAGCTTTCAGGCTCCGTGATCGGCTTCGAATCCATTTGGCTAATCGGGCAGAAGGCCAATTTGCCCATCACGCTCACGCGGAAGCCACCGTTCACGACTTCAGTAACACGTCCTTCGACAGGAGTTTCAAAGTCAAATGCATCTTCCAAATCATCCGCCAACGCTTTGCCAGACGCTTTTGCCGAAAGGACTAAAAGTCCTTCTTGGGACTTTACAACGTAAAGTGTGATTTGATCTCCGACCTGTACTTTGATCTGGCCATTAGCATCCAACAACTCCGCCCGAGGAACCATGCCATCGCGGCCGCTAATGTTAACAAAGACTTCGTCCTTACCAAGCGTCATGACCTCCGCAGTCACTTTGTCGCCTTTGCCGTAGGATTTGGTATAGCCCTGGACGGACTCTTCGAACATCGCTGCAAAGTCGTTTTTTTTGTTTTGGGAATCGTCGTCACCGAACATGTCTCTCATATGAACCTCGATAGAAGGTCCCTATATGAGCTTTTTTTAGTACTTTTGTCTATGGTCGAGCAACGACGCAGCGAATCCTGACTGGATCTTTCCCTACGAAAACTTCCATAATAAATCCATTCGATTTCAAGAACTCAAAAGGAGCTTAAAATATGAAAAGACAAATCGTTCTTATTGCTACTGCTGCGGCCGTGCTTTCTGCATGTGCTACTGGCGACAACAAAAATGCTGCTAAGGATGCAGGGATCGGCGCTGCTGTTGGTGCGGTTGCTGGGGCTGTTATCGGCCATCAAACAGGTCATCGCAATGAAGGTGCTTTGATTGGTGCCGCATTAGGCGCTGGTGTGGGCGGAGCTATCGGCCACCGTTTGGATAAACAGCAAAAAGAACTCGAAAAAATTGCTGAAACCAAGCGGACTGAGCAAGGTCTGATCACAAAATTGAAAAGCGATATTCTTTTCGATACAGGTAAGTCTGATTTGAAACCAGCTGCAAAGTCTAACATCAATGAACTCGCTGGCATCATGAAAAAATATCCAGAGAACGTTTTGACGATCAAAGGTTACACTGACAACACAGGTTCAGATAAAGTGAACAAGCCACTTTCTGAAAAAAGAGCGAAAGCGGTTCGCGATGCTTTGGTTTCTAATGGCATCCCCGACAGCACAGTGAGCTTCGTCGGTATGGGTTCTGAAAACCCAGTCGACCCAGGTAAAACAAAAGACGCTCTTTCTAAAAATCGCCGCGTGGAAATCGAAATCACCGTCGACGAGAGCAAAGTTCCTAAGCAAGCACAAAATTAATTTGCGCTTCGCCTAGAACGAAAAAAGGCTGGTTCATCACCAGCCTTTTTTTATCTCTTTATCCAAGTCATTTCAATTCTGCAAGAAACCGGTCTTTCATCACCCTCACGGTCTTTCACCGTTACGCTGATGTTGGTTTTGGTTTTTTGGGCATCTCCCAAATCAATCTCTTGCACGATTTTATATGTTCCTGACTTATCACGAGACAAGACGTTCAGAGACTTTTCAAAAGTTCCCTTCGCAGTTCTTGGCCAGATCATATATTCGCGGTCTTCACCAAATGTCAGAGTTTGATTTCTGCCGGCTTCCGCAGTGAATTGAACTTCGTCAATTCCGCGGCCATTACTGATCACCTTTTGTTTATTGTGAATAGCGACACCGTTTGCTTGGCAGTTATATTTGGTCTGAAGAGCGAAGTCTTTCGCTGCACCGGTGGGTGCTGCTTGAGCCACTAAAGTGCCCAAAATAAGCCCTGAAGCCAAAATTGGTCTGATAAAACGTTCCATAAGCTAATCTCCTTGAGCTCACGCTCAACTGATCTCAAAGTAGCACAGTCCATGCCAAATTTCTCATTCTGAGACAGCTATAAAACTCAGCAAAACCTTCGTCTCAAAATCATCGCTTTATGTCTTCATTTTTTACAACTGATCAGGCCGGTGTATACATCGAGGTCCAATTCCGACCCCATCTCAAATAAAAACAGAAACGACGGTGACAAAATACGGACCCGATTTTGCACTCTAGGCTAGTGGGAGCAAACTTTTTTCGGGGGTAAACACCATGAGAATTCATAAATTGAATTCTTCAGTCTTGATGGTCATTTTAGGATTGACCTTAACAACGTTCGGATTCCAGAACTGCACGAAAGCGAGATTCGTCATCGATGATGCGGCTAAACAAAAGGCTCTCGAAGATGGCAGTGTTCTCAATCACGGCGATGATGGAAACATTCCGGGAACCGGCACTAATACTCCGGGCGACGATGGTAATATACCTGGCGGTGTCCGACCTGGTGACGACAGTTCCATTCCGGGCGGAGGCACTCCTCCTGGTAACGATAGCTCCATCCCGAAAATGCCAGGCATGGGCAATGATCCAAACACGCCTCAATTCCCTGGTATGGGGAACGACCCGAATATCCCTAAATTCCCTGGTATGGGAAATGATCCAAACATGCCTCAATTCCCTGGCATGGGGAACGATCCAAATATCCCTAAATTCCCTGGTATGGGAAATGATCCAAACATGCCGGGTGGAAACACTCCTCCTCCGGGCGATGATACAGCTAATCCAAATGGCCCATCATCCATCTCCGTTATACCACAAGCTGTGTGTGGTCCACGCGTAACAAGCAGCCAAGCTTCGTTGCCAACAGCTTCGAAAGTTGTCGCGGTTCTCTATAAGTCTGCGAACTTCGGAAGCAACACTGCGACCATGATTCAAGCTTGGGACACGGAACCAGCTATTACAGATATGCGTGCAAAACTGATGGCGAACCAACCGTTGACCTTCCAGCTGAGCAGTCCTCTTGCTGACGGAAATTACTCCATAGTGATTTACGATGCCGCAAAAGTGCAGAAGCCTTACGTCTATGACTGGGGTAAATCTCAAGCGGTGATTGCGCCAATACAAGATTCTGTCGCTCACCACATTGATATGAACTCATCATTCAAGGTTACCAACGGAAAGGCGTCATCACAGAGTATACAAGTCTTGGCGGGCCTGGAGGGCGATGCCGTCTGCGATCAAGCGGGTTCTATCGATCCATTGCTGATCCAGTTGAAAACATCGACACCTCAATTGATTGCCTTGACGGCTCCAGAGAACGGCGTGATGTTTGACTTGCTCGGCCGCCGCTTGAATCACACGAAAGTAAAAACAGCTTGGTTTGCGACTTCAAGAACAGAGAACTACTTCCTGGTATTGCCAAACAGATCCGGTGAAGTTCTCGGCATCGACGAATTGTTCGGTGACGCGACTCTCGGCCCAGATGGCAGATACGCAAAACAAGGCTTCGCAGCTTTAGCTAAGTATGACGACAGCAATGATAAGATCATCAGCGAAGACGATGAAGTATTCTCGAAACTCCGCTTGTGGAGAGACGACAACCTCGATGGTATCGCTCAATCTTCAGAGCTTCATACTCTGGCAGAAAAAGGTGTTGAGGCCATCGACTTAAGATTCGACCCTCGCTACCAAGAAGTGGACAAGTACGGTAACGTGACGAAATACAAATCGATCATCGTCATGAAAGATGGTCAATACGGTCTGGTTTATGACTTGTACCTGAGATTTCTGAACAAATAAAACGGAATCAAGATCCAAGGGGAATGAAAAAAGGGTCGCTCGGAGAGCGGCCCTTTTACTTTTGCGCGACTCTATTTCTTGATCGGAGCCACTTCGCCTAGGAAGTCCATAAACGCCTGCATAGAGCGCTTATCAGAGACCGGATTGTATGCCGCCCCCTTACTGATATCGTTGCCTGCCTGAGGATTCGTGAAAGCATGGACCGTACCGCTGTAGCTGATGAATTGATAATCCACTTTGGCATCATCCATTTCTTTTTGAAATCCCGGTACTTCGGGCTTCACACCCGGATCAATCGCACCATGAAGAATCAAAACTTTGCCTTTGATATTTTTTGCATCCTGCGGATTTGGATTTGAAAGTCCCCCATGAAAACTTGCAATACCAGCAAGAGGCAATCCCGCACGCCCCATTTCAAGTGCTACGGTTCCACCAAAACAATAGCCCATCGCGATCATGTGTTCTGGATCCACATAGGGTTTTGTCTTGATAAAATCATATCCCGCTTGAGCGCGCTCGCGCATCAGCTTGCGATTTTCTTTGTACTTGCCCGCCTCTTTTGCCGCTTCAGGTCCTTGGGGTGGGCGCACTCCTTTACCATAAATATCCATCGCAAATGCGACATACCCTTTGGTTGCAAATTCTTTCGCGCGTCCTTTGACGTAATCACCTAATCCCGTCCACTCATGCACGATCATGATGACAGGACGCTTGCCTTTGAAACTGCTGTCGTAGGCAATATAGCCTTCCAAAGTCGTATCACCTTGTTTGTACTCAACGGTTTCTGTCTTAATTTCCGCGCGAGCTGTAATAGCACCGCAAAGAAGGAAAAAAGGAACCAATAGCTTTCTCATGCTGCACTCCTTGTTATGCTTCATAAGGAAGCATTCCAGGTCCTGCTTGTAAACAACTTGCAGGCATCAACTGCTTTTTTTGTTTTTATGCAGGTTGGAGTGCTTAATTGCTAATCTCCGGACCTAAGTCCTGCGTCAAGGGTCAAGGAGGACTAGACAAGGTTTTAATGAAGCGTGCTATTATGGAAGTTCATCTATGACCACAATTGTTTTCTTATTTTGTCTGACGCTTCTCATTTCATTCACATGTTCACTCCTGGAAGCCGTCATCCTTTCCGTTTCACCTGCCTATGTTGCCGTTGCCGTTCAAGGTAAAAAGCGCAGTGGTTTGCTGTTACAGCATTTGAAGGAAAATCTGGATCGTCCCCTTTCGGCGATTCTGACCCTCAACACGATTTCACACACTCTTGGTTCTTCGGCGATTGCTTTTAAAGTGCAACAACTCTACGGAGAGTCCTTCGTCACGTTGTCTTCATTCATTCTGACCTTCATGATTCTTATAGTGTCTGAGGTTTTGCCGAAAAGTATCGGCGCCGCTTACTGGAAAGTGATCGCTCCTTTTGCAGCCTACTTGATTCAGGCGATGATTTTCGTTTTGTATCCTCTGGTGAGCTTCTCCCAATTCGTCGGAAAACTGGTAGCCAAACCCGACGTGCCCGACGTCACTCGTGAAGAGATGATCATGACTGCGGAATTAGGCGCTGAAGAAGGAACTCTGAAAACCAAAGAGTCCAACGTCATCAAAAATCTTCTGATGTTGGATAAAATCTATGTTTCGGATATCATGACTCCCCGATCGGTCTTTTTTGCTCTCGAAGCAGATATCACTGTGGATGAAGTGGTGAACAAGTATGTGCCTTTGCGCTTTTCGCGTATTCCGGTTTATCGCGACAGCCTGGATAACATCATCGGCATCACTCACCGCTATAAAATTCTTGAGGCCTCCTCCGACGATCAACACACCAGACAAGTATCGGACTTAGTCACACCGATTGCGTCTGTCTCCGAACGCCTCACGGTGGCTCAGGTTTTGGATTTCTTTATCAAAGAAAAAGAACATTTGGCACTGGCAGTAGACGAGTACGGTGTCATCACCGGCCTCGTCACTTTAGAAGATGCTGTTGAAACTCTTCTCGGTGTTGAAATCGTCGACGAGTTCGACAACATCGAAGACATGCGCAAGTATGCCTTAGATCAATGGCAAATCCGTAAGAAGCAACTGCGCCGCAGTTAAGGAGTCCCTAATGCACGCGAACGTGCAGCTCTTTTACGTTACCTGTCCTGATAGTGAAACAGCTCAAAAGATCTCCCGCACACTTTTGCAAGAGGGACTCATTGCTTGTGCCAATATTCTTCCTGGAATGGAGTCTCTCTATTGGTGGGAAGGCAAAATCGACTCTGCCAAGGAAGTGATTTTGATTCTCAAAGCCACCGATGTTCAGTCTTCGCGCATTATTGCCCGCGTTGAATCCCTGCATCCCTATAACACGCCTTGTATTCTGTCTCTTCCGATTGAAAAAGGCTCTGAAGCGTATATAAGATGGCTCAAAGGGAGCCTCTTTTAATGCAGAAAAAAGACCTCGCAAAAAAGATCTACGAAGTGGCCCATCTCACGGGCGAATTTAAACTCCGATCCGGCCAAACCTCCAACGAGTATTTTGATAAATACCGTTTCGAAGCACGCCCGGAACTCCTCAGTGAAATCGCGCAACAAATGCGCGCATTGATTCCGCCGGGAACTCAAGCATTGGCAGCCCTTGAGATGGGTGGCATTCCGGTCGCCACCGCGCTGTCGCTGATCACGGGCATCCCTTGCGTCTTTGTTCGCAAAAAAGCCAAAGACTACGGCACCTGCAAATTCGCTGAAGGCCTCGAGATCAAAGGACTCAAACTTTGTATCATCGAAGACGTCGTCACCACCGGCGGCCAAGTTCTGCTCAGCACAGAAGACCTCCGCGGCATGGGCGCAAAAGTCAGCGACGTCCTCTGTGTGATCCACCGAGGCGGCGGTGAGGAAAAACTGCGAGCCGCGGATTTAAAACTCCATGCACTCTTCGAGATGGAAGATCTCAAAGCTCATCTGAAATAATCCCCTAGACCAAAGCGCAGGCCGGAACAGATTCCCAGGCAACCCGGCCTTGTGAGAGCAAACGAAGTTAAAGCATAATATCCTTATAGAAATAAGTTTACGAAGGAGACATTATGCTTCGTTTTGCAAAGATACTAACTCTTGTCGGTTTGCTTGTGGCACCTATCGTTTCGTGGGGGGATGAGTTCCTGAAAACTACCGAACTCAAATGCATCTCTGCCGGCATTGAAGAGGCTACTGATCCTAAAAATTCCAACGATTCAAGGGGTGATACTCCTTCACCGAAGTTCTTGGGCCTTGTTGCATTTGGCATACAAAGTGCCCATCCAGATGCAAATGGGCTTTCCGGAAAATCAAAAGAGAACTACCAGAAGAAAATTATCCAATTCATACAAGCTAATGGCTATTGTATAGCAAAAGATGATTATGGAAGCATCGAAAACGGCGATGTCAAAACGCCCGATAAACTTGCTCGCATCGTCGCCGGCATTGGTAATACAGATATTCAAGAAGGATTTCAGAAAAGCCCTTTCACCAGTGAACAACTTAAAGAGGCCGCTAAGTACTTTGGCTTGAAAAACGTCGGCGATCTCCGAAAAGAACTCCAAAGACTCTTTTTTGACGGAAGTTGGTATAAATGGAATCCTGAACAACGCCGACAACATTTTAGCAACGCCACAGAAAATCGCGGCGATTTCAGAAATGGTCTCCCAGAATGTCTCAACAAAATGAGCATAAAACGACAAGAAGAGTTCTTTACGAACCCAAAAAAGAACGTTGCTTTCTGCGAAACTGTGGCAGCAAGATGTGGAATAGAAGCCCAATTCTGTTCATCCAATAATGCCAGACCTGCTCAGCCTCCACTGCCACCTCCAGGCGCGCCGATTCCTGCAGCGGGAAGTAGTACAGCTCAGTAATTACTTCTCAGCGACGATATAGGCGATCCAGCTATCACAGGACTCGCCTTTCTCAGTGCGGGTGAAGACACCATTGCCCGATCCGTCCTTCGCAGTGCCTTCCCAATAGACGTGAGTTTTTTTGAAACCGACTTCGCTCATGATTTCGCGAAGCTCTGGAATACTCCACAGGCGCCAGTCATAAGTGAAAACCTTTTCGATCTTCTGACCGCCCACGCGGAAGTGAATGTAAAACAAAGCTTCGCCGCTCACAGGATCATAATTGCTTTGATCCCAGTAATAGGTGAAGCCATCCATTTTGATCGTATCTTCAATCGGCCCCTGGCATTGTGAACCGCCAAAGCAGTCGACTAAGAACACACCGTCTTTGCCAAGACTCTTGTAGACGTTGGCAAAATAAAGTTTCATCACGTCGCGCGACTTAAAACAGAAATACGAAAAATTCATCGCCGCAACGACATCCGCTTTTGGCAAATTCGGGTGAAGCACATTGCGCTCAAAGAGTGACATGCGCTTTTGCTGCTCGGGCTTCAATTTCGACAGGTAATGAGTCTTGCCGTAAGCCATTGGCTCTGGATCGAGATCGATCCCCACCGCTTCGTGACGGGGATTCAACTTGATCCACTCTGTAGAAAGCGCGAAAGTCCCGCAGAAGTCTTCGCGGAAAACACGCGCGTTTTTCTTTTTGAGCTCTTTATAAGTATCGCGGATGAATTCCACATCGTTTTCCGCAGACTGAACCGCGCGACGATAGAGGTCGTATTTATCAAAAACAATGCGCGCGCGTTTTTTATTCACACGACGGCGCACTTTTTTACGATGAGGTTCGAGGCTCGCTGCCATTACGGCACTTCCGCCACGATCTCGCGGATCGCAGTTTCAATGTCCGCCACTTGCGGTACGGAATTCTTCTCAAGGTTCGGCGACAAACCAATACCTGGAAGATTTTTACCTGCAAGAACGCGAGGACGTGCCATTAAATTATAAAACAACTCTTGTGTCGTTCTGTAAGCCAAATGCTCGCCGAAGTTTGTGACTTCAGTGTCCTCATTGACGAAGAGTACACGGCCCGTTTTTTCAACAGACGATTTAATCATCTGCCAATCATAAGGATAGATCGAACGAAGATCGATCACTTCAACAGAAATACCTTCACCTGCTAATTTCTTGGCAACATCATCGCACAAGTGAACCATGCGGCTGTAAGTGACCACAGTGATGTGATTTCCCTCGTGAGTGATTTTCCCCTTACCAATCGGCACAATGTACTCTTCAAGATCCGGCCAACGCGCTTTCCAGTTGGCAAAGTTTTGTACCGGTTTATCAATCATTGCATTGAGTTCTTTTTCATCTTCGGGCTCGCCAGGAATCAATTCATGACCTTTGTGGCGCATCAGTGCTTTCGATTTCAGATACAGAACCGGATTCGGATCTTGGATCGCCGCCAGCATCAAGCCGTAAGCATCCAACGGGTTCGAAGGCATGACAATCTTCCAGCCCGGCAAACGTGATGCCCAAGCATCGAAAGAGTGAGAATGATACACAGAACCGAAAATTCCCGCACCGACCGGAGTCATCACCACCATCGGCAATGGCACTTGCCCGTTGGTCACCCACAAGGTATTACCGGCAATCTTCAGCAAATCGATCGTATTAAAAATATAATCCGCAAATTGAATCTCAGCGACACAACGATCCCCCGTCATCGCGATTCCCATCGCCATGCTGATAATTCCGCGTTCATCGAGTGGAGAGTTCCATGCTGTCTTCAAACCTTGAGTCGCCGTGAAAACTCCCCCGAGAGGAGCCCCCACGTCTTGACCAAAGATATCTTTTACTCCGAGATGTTTTTCACCATAGTGAAGGGCCATTCTGATGGCCTGTTTTATACTAGCCATTAGAATTTTCTCCAATCTGCATTTTCATTATCAACATAAACATGATCCCACACGGATTCCGCAGAAGGACTTGGCTCAGTTCGCGCTTGCATTTGAGCTTGAACACCTTCCTCTTCATAATCTTCCCAGATTTTCATCGCTTCCGCTTTACTGAGCAAACCCGCCTCAATGAGACGCTTTTCAAAAGCGTAGACCGGATCTACTAATTCTGCTTTGAGATTTGCCCCATCCGCAGAGGAGTGACCATACAAACGCGAAACATACACTTCAACGAACGACGGCTTACCGGTTTTACGGATGTAATCCATTTCTTCTTTCAAAGCGATGTAAGCTTCGACAGGATCATTGCCGTTGATCACACGAGAACGAATATTGAAAGCCTTCGCGCGATCCGCAATTTGAGTTTCACCATGCTGACCATCGTAAGGAGTGGAAATACCAAAACCATTGTTCTGAACCGTAATCAAAACCGGAAGCTCTTGACCTTTACGGGACGCCCACACCAAGCAGGTTGCAAAGTCGCCCTCAGCAGTTCCGGCGTCACCGCCAGTCACGATGCTGATGGCTTTATGACCCGCACGTTTTTGCGCATGAGCGGTTCCACAAGCCAATGGATACTGTACTTCAATCGGCGAAGTCACCGGCGCCACATTCCATTTCGGAAAGCAATAGTGGCCCGCAAAGTTACGACCACCTGTTGAAGGATCGGTCACACGATTCATCATCAAGCGAGTCGCATCCAACATCGGCATGCCCAAAGCGACCATGGTCGGCGTACAACGATAGTGCAAATGGAGCCAATCATACTCAAGGCCTTGTCCCTTGCGTGCAAGCAAACCGAGTGGCACGCCAAAGGCTTCCTCACCAGGTCCACCGATCCAGAAATAGCCTTCGCCGGCTTTATAGATCTTGATCACGCGCTCTTCGAGAACGCGGGACTTCACCATCAAGTCATGCATTTTGAGCAAAAGCTCGTTGGACAGTCCACCAAAGTCAGAGGTGGATTTTTTAGGAGTCGCCGTCTTAGCTTTGCTAGCCGCCTTGCCGATCGCTTTTGCAGCCGGCTTGGCTTTGGCGCTGGATTTCGTGGTCTTTTTAGACATTTCTGTAAGCCTCCAAAAGTAGAAATATCTAAGCGAAACCGGGGGTTTTTGTCCCGTGGAATCGTGATTGACGCAAGATGTCGTCCTTGGCTCCGACCCGAGCCCGTGTTGGAGAAGCATCGGTCACCTTAAAAGAATTGATACTCTCTACCTTCGTTCTTTTAAACCGAACCAATCGATATTCAGACACATCATTTTTTCGGACTCCGACTGTCTGGCTCTTTCTGTGACTTTACCAATGGCATTGACCAACTGATCTCGCACCCAAGCCGCATCTTTTTCGGATAACACCATCGGTCCCGTATAGAAGACGAAGTCCTTTGATGGGCGATCCATAGACTGGATCGCCTTCTGCCGCCACTGAAGCTGTCGCGAATACACCCAGGGAGAGTCGGAGCTTAAATGAGTATTACGAATAGCCATTTTGTATTTGCCGCCCTCATGCACGCAAAGCCTGCACTTTATTAGGAACTCCATAACTTCGCTGACTCTTGCTAGAGAAATTTCCAAGTACTGAGCAATCGCACTTGCCGTATCACAACCCGGAATATCCGTGAGTAACCGAATGGCGCTATAGTGCCAGTGCGAATAGAATTGAGCCTTATCTTCTTCATTCAGATGGATATCCTGCGAGACCCGATTCTTTACTTCCGTATTGCTGTCGTAAATGACCTCAATACGCTTCATGAGGTATTTTTTGTAGGAATTGGTACCGGCATTCTCGTACTGAACAAGAAGTAGAAAATAGTCAGTTTCAGTCGCGGTGAGACCCATAAACTCCGCAAGATGAAAGGCATAGTCGATCTGCAAAACTCTGTTGCCACTGAGAATCTGGCTCACCAACACGGTGCTAATATTCAAAGTCTTGGCTATCTTCTGCGCCATGCCTCGCCCCTCTTTAGGCTGTTCTTTTAGCCATGACTTGAGGGCGTCTCGATAGCTTTTATGCTTATAAATCTCCATGACCTCATATATTTACATTTTGTAAATAAATTCAATAATTTTTTGCAAATTAGATCTATTTTTCACAGCCAGTGGGCTTTAGGATTCTTCCATGTTAAAGGGGGAACCAATGAAGAACGTAATTACTTTATTAGCTATAACAATGTCTCTGCTCATCGGTGCTTGCTCGCAATCTCGCGAGAAAGCCGAAGGCGGAGTGGATGGCTCCGGTGGAGACATGCCTTACTTTGTCGAGGAGTCTGTTCGAGACTGGCTTCAGACATCACACAAATACTATATGCGCGATATGATTCACCGGCTTTTCTTGATTAAGGAAAACTCGCCGAGTGATTTCGGAAGCGATAGAGAAGCGGCGAACAAATTCCTAGGGAATGACCAAGCGGCGTTTCTTAAGGAAATGGACCAGATTAAGTACACACTTGTTTCGGGCCGTTGCCCTTCTACAAATCCTGAACATGGACAAAGCGATGCCTCTTATTCACCGGGAAACATCTGCTTTTCCTACAGTGCTTTCAAAAATCTTCCACTAGGTGCTCTCATTTCTAGAATGATCTCATTAACCTTTCACGAGTTGGCTCATATGCGAGGATTCAGTGAGCCCGAAGCCATTCGCTGGCAGCTGGCCTTTAAGGAAGATGCTCCCCTGGCAGGCAAGACAATCACTTGGCAAAACTACCGCTACAAAGAAAACTCCGAGATTATTGAATCCATCGACTTTAATTTAGGCATGGCGTTTTCCGCAATAGCCGAGAAGTGGGATCACTCAAAAATCACTGCCTGCCAGGCGATTGCCGCTGCAGAAGCAATGAGTAGCAGATTCTCAATGTCTGCGCAGTGGGCTCCTAGATATATCTCCGATCACTTACACAGTCAGCTCGCGACCCCGCTGTATTCTGCCAACGATTGCGCTGCTAAAAGTGAGTATGAAATCATAGAAAGTCTCATCCCCATCATGAAGGCACTCATAGAGGCTAACAGAATGTTTGCTCAATATGATTCTCCTTTCTGTAAAGATCTTATGTGCCTCGAGACCTATCCTCGCTATTCGGCACAGAGCCTTCTATGGTTCGAGGCCACCTCTTCACTTCTTAAGAAAAATGAAACACCCGCAGCCGTCAGATTTGACCGCACTGAGTGTACTCTTATACACGTAGGGGACAATCAGGAAATTCCTCTGGAGTATGAAGCCACTGATGGCGGCGGAAAATTTGTTTCCGAAATCAAGGACCCGCGCTTCCCTGATTTAAAGGCGATCTCTTATATTTCTATCGGTAAAGGCTATGACGGGAGTACTTCACAGATAAAAATAAGCCACGATGGCATGATTACCGTACTGGACTCTAAAGGCTTTGTCCCGAGTGCACTGGAGCTGAAGGGCAACTTCTTTTCCGAGCAAGAAAAAAGCATTTACACTCGATTTTCTACTATCAAAGATGAGCTTGCAGGCACCGATGCTTTAAGCTTCAAATATGGCGTCTATAGTTCCTTCACCGGTGTGATTCCAGAAGCTCCTTCGGTGATCAATACCTACGAACTTCGCTGTTCCTTAGGCTACTAGAAATAAAAAACCCAGGCGAATTCAGCCTGGGTTTCCCTTATTTTGCAATTTCATCCAACTCTAATTTTTCGCTTGTTTGCCCGTTGGCTGAGCCGCTTCGGACTCCATCAAGTCCAAGAGGACATTGGTGGCTTCGTTGACATCGGGACGCTTGAGGTACTCTTTATTTTTCTGTTCTTTGTTGCCATAACGAGCGACCTTTTCTTTTTCTTTTTTAGTCTTGGTCTCGTTTTTATCTTTCAAAACCTCGCTGACCTTGATCAGCTTGCCGCGCGCTTTGGCTTTTTTCAGCTCATCTTCAATCTTTTTGAAGTCTTCATTTTTCTCAACACGTGCAAGTGACTTATCACGCAAAGTTTTGATCCACTCTGGTTTCAACATAGACCATGCGCCTTGTCCTTCTTTGACGTAAGCCTCTGGCGAAAGGAAAGGAGCAATCTTTTGCGGTGGCAAAGAGTAGTCCAAGAATTTTTCACCGATGTCATCCGTGCTGTAAGGTCCTGGCAACACAACGTCGGCTTCAACACCGCGATGCTGAGTTGAGTTTCCACCCGGCACAAAGAACATACCGACAGTCACTTTCAATGCGCCTAAGTTGTTTGGCATTGGCAAAACGGATTGAACACTGCCTTTACCGAAAGTATGGTCACCACCAACGATCACAGCACGTTTGTAATCCTGCAAAGTTCCCGCAACGATCTCAGATGCCGAAGCACTGATACGGCTGGTGAGAAGAACCAATGGCCCCCCCCAGTCCACTGCTGGATCTGTGTCACTCAAAGTTTGTTCGCCACGGCTCGCATCACGAGAAGATTGTTTTACAACATTTCCTGTCTTGAAGAACAAGCCGGCGATTTTCACTGCATCTTCGAGGCTGCCGCCACCGTTATTAGATAAATCGAGAACCAAGCCATCGACTTTTTTGTCGTTCGCCTCTTTGATGATCTTCTTCAAATCTGCAGCCGAAGAACGACCACCACGACGAGAGTCCGCATAGAACGATGGGAAGTTGATAATACCAATCTTCTTCTTTTTACCGTTGATATCTTTATCTTGATAAATGATCGAAGCCGCTTCGTCTTCCAAGTTTACTTTTTCGCGTGTCAAAGCGACATCGAGGCGCTGTTTGCCTTCACCTTTTTTGCGAAGAATCGTCAAACGCACTTTCGTACCTTTCGCACCACGGATTTTCTTAACGACATCTTTCAAATCCATGTCGATCACGTTTTCCATTTGGCCTTTATCTTGGCCGACAGCGATGATCTTATCTTGTGGCTCGATCAAACCGGACTTCGCAGCCGCACCACCGGGAACCAATTGCTCAACCACGGTGAAGCCATCCTGCGATGAAAGTGTCGCGCCGATCCCTTCCAAAGACAAACGCATTTGGATTTCGAAATCCTCCAAGCTGTCGCGAGAGAAGAAGCTTGAGTGTGGATCCAATGCTCTTGCGAAACTGTCCAAATAGTCCGAGTAAAGGTCCGTCTCTTTGGTATCCTGCAAACGCTTCACAGCACGATCATATGTTTTAATGACGTTCTTTTTTGCTTCATCCATTTTCATATCGGTCGCTTGGTAGTTCGCGATTTGGAAGTGGATGTACTTCTTCATGAAATCGTTAGCTTCGTCGGAGTTCTTTGGGAAAGGTTTTTTATCTGGATCGAAAGTGAATTCTGTTTTTGGATCAAACTTATAGTCTTTACCAAGGAACTTCTTTGCAAACTCTGCTCTTTCTTCCGCTCTCTTCACCAAGAGTTTTTGTGTCTCAGTCAGGAAAGCGCAGTCTTTGTTTTTCGTCTTATCAAAGAGTCCTGCCATCCAGCCTTTGATTTGATCTATGTCGGTCGAGAGTAAATAAATCTTAGACGGGTCAATACGTTTGATATATTGCTCGATAGTGTGATTCGCCAGCTCTGTATCGCGATTTGCGTAACGAATATGATTTGCAAGGAACCCGCCCTCAATCGCACTCAAATATCTGCACTCAAGATCATCTTTGCTTTGTGCGTGAGAGAGAGAAGTAAAGAACAAAAAAGATCCTGCTAACAAGAGCGAGGTGATTCCTTTGAATGAGCCCATGTATATCCTTCCTAATGGTCTACCGATAGGGTCGATCTTCTTAGAATAAGCAAATATCTAAGCGAGATCATTTAAATTATCGGCTAAACAAAGAAAAAGAATAGTCGGCTATGCGTTAGGACTTATGTCTATCGACATCAAATAATTTAAGCTGGTTTGCGAAAGAACCTTCACCTACTTTAGGCTCGGCCCCATCTCGGGTGATCTCGTGTTTGACGAAATTGCCATCATGAGTAGCAATCAAAAAGAAAGACATTTCAGGATAATCCGTCTTCAATCGTGTCATCTCTTCCGCAATCAATTGAATGTTTTTCGGATCATCATCCGACATACCAAAACGATGATGTGGATTGTGGCCATAAACATCCAATGCTTTTTCCACACTGGCGCGAATGGCCTTTTGTTTCAATTGGGCCGCACTCATCGTCAAACTCGTGTCGCCTAAAATATGGCGAGTCGGTTTGTGGTTCACCGGAAAGACACTCAAATAATTCGGCTCGTGTGGAAGGAATTGTTTCTCAACGAAAAGCTGAATGCCTTCCTTCAAAGTTTTGGGATCATGACCACGAGCTGTAATCACCGAGATCGGACGGCGATTGAAAGTTGCGTGATAAAAACACTGCCACGAAGGGCCCTTCCACTGCACATCCGGAAAGCCCAAAACCTCGGCTAAATCTTGCACGAAGATTTGCTTTTTACCTTCGAGCTTTTCAATATCGCTGATTTTAATATCGCGGAAATTTCGATAAGTCCCGGTCTCATCATCAAAGCGAACTTCGTAATCCTGATAGCGGCCGGGCTCACCGATGTGGGGATGAATTTTAGCGTACTCACCACTTCCCACGCGCAGCTCTTCGCCGGTGGTTTTATGGAAAAGAATCAATGGAGTTGAAAGAAAAGCGATGTTGTCGTCGAAGTCGAAGAAATAGAAACTTCGACCACCCAAGTGATGATTGCGATCTTTTTCGTGGAGCCTTTGGATCCCCAGCTCCAACTGCCCCTTATGGGAGTTCGACATAACAAACCTCAGGCGACTTAAAAAACGATCCCGAGTGCCACCGAAGCGCCAAAGCCGTTAGAATTGGCTTTTTCCATATCGTCGATGTTGCTCTGAACCAAAGGGCCGTAACTACGGCGAATGTTTGGCTTTTGTACCATGATTCGGTACCCAACATCTAGGGTGAGTGAAAAAAACTCCCGATAAATCGAACGGAAGGCCACGCCTGGGAGAATATACATCGAATTCCCCAGGTCGTAATCGGTAACTACACCATCATTTGTGTAGCTCTTCCGGCCGCCATTTGCGTAATAGAGGTTCCCGCCGGCCAATACTTGGCCATGGCAATTAAAAGCGAAGAAACAGGTGGTTTTAGGCCAGTTATAAACAAAATAGTTGCCCCCCCCTGTAAAGAACCATCCCAGGCCATCAATCCCAGTACCCGCGTTCCACTCCCAGATGTCATTAACAGCACTTCGATAGGTGACCGCGCTGGTCCCGGTCGAGGACGAAAAGCCTGTAAAGGTGAAATCGATCCCCTGCCAAGCTCGGACCTTGCGGTATTTTTTGGCTTCTTGCTCGGGATCGACCCATTTAGCGTGACAAATTGAACCAACAAAAACAGAAAAAACCAACAAAGCTGCGAGGACTTTACTCATCTCGATTCCTTATTTCTTTCCCTTTTTACGAGTCACAACCTTCGTCACCTTCAACTGCTGAGCCTTCTCCCCTTTACTGAGAACTTTCTTAGGGGCCTTGGCCTCCGCCGAAGCCTTGGCGGAGGCGGCTTTTTTCGCCTTGCTTTTGCTGCCAGTGGTTCCGGCTTTATCGTTGATCAACTCAATTGCTTGCTCGAGGGTGACCGTGTCTACAGTCGCCCCTTCAGGCAAAGACACATTGGTCTTACCGGACTTAATGTATGGTCCGTAAGGTCCGTTATAGATTTGAATCGCTTCTTCGCTTCCCGGATGAATTCCCAACTCTTTAAGTGGCGCCGCTTTTCCGCGGCCTTTTTTCGGCGTGCTCAGCATTTCCAGAGCGCGCTCGAGTGTAATAGTAAAAATGCTTTCGCCTTTTGGAATAGAACGATAGTCACCGTCGCAAACAACGAACGGACCAAAGCGGCCCAGACCGGCTTTGATTTCCTTTCCCGTGCCAGGGTGAGTGCCCAAGAGTTTCGGCAAACTAAGCAGCTCTAAGGCGATGCTCAAGTTCACGTCTTCTGGTTGAACCCCCGGTGGCAATGAAGCCCGCTTTGGTTTTTCCGTGTCGCCAACATCGCCCAATTGTACGTACGGTCCATAACGACCATTGAGCACATAAATCGGCTCGCCCGTTTTGGGATCTTTGCCAAGGGCATCGGCACCATTAATTTTTTGATCAATCAGTTTTTCAGCAATTGCCGGAGTGATATCTGCGGGAGATTCACTCTCCGGCAAAGACGCACTGACATCCTGACCATCCCGTTGAGTCGTGAGGTAGGCACCATAGCGACCCACATGGAACGCATATTTTTCCATACCTTCGAGTTTGATCGTACGCGCATCTTCAGGATCAATTTTGTCTGTTTGCTCTTCAACTTGCTCCTTCAAACCTTTTGGTCCGAAGTAAATCGACTTCAAATATTTTTCGAGCTCTAAATCCCCATCGGCAATACCATCAAGAGATTTTTCCATTTCGGATGTGAAACCCAAGTCCACGTATTGCGGTAAATAGCGACTCAAAAGTTTTGAAACAACCATCGCCGTGAATGTCGGAATCAAGGCCGTGCCTTGTTTGCGAACATAACCGCGATCGATAATGGTTCCAATAACCGAAGCGTATGTGGACGGACGACCAATCCCCTCTTTTTCCATCGTTTGAACAAGGCTGGCCTCGGTAAAACGCGCTGGTGGTTTGGTTTCGTGCGCCGTTGGATCTGCCTTCACGCACTTTACGCTGTCTTTGGTTTTCAACGCTGGCAAGCGAACTTCACGCTCTGACAACTCTGCTTCAGGATCATCACTACCTTCGACATACGCGCGGAGGAAACCCGGGAACTCAATCGTCATCCCTGAAGCACCAAAGAGTGCTTCACCGACTTGGATTTTTGCACTGACCTGTTTCTGACGAGCATCTACCATTTGGCTGGCGATCGTCCGCTTCCAAATCATATCGTAAAGTTTAAACTGAGTGCCTGTCAGACCGGTCTCATCCGGATCGATAAACGATACACCTGCAGGACGAATCGCTTCATGGGCTTCTTGCGCGCCTTTGACTTTCTTTGCGGCATAGAAGCGTGGCTGATCTGGTAAATACTCTTTACCATATTTACCGTTAATACAATTACGAGACGCTGTGATCGCCTCACTCGACAAGAACGTAGAATCTGTTCTCATGTATGTGATGAAACCTTGCTCGTAAAGTTTTTGCGCCACTTGCATGGTCTCACGCGAGCTCAGTCCTATTTTTCTGTTGGCTTCCTGTTGCAATGTCGAAGTGATGAATGGCGGAGCTGGACGACGAGTGGTTGGTTTTTCTTCGACTTCAGTGACGGTCCAAGCACCGGACTTAATGGCCGCTGCTAAATCTTTTGCTTTGGTCTCATCCAAAACCAAAACATCTTTACCGGCGACGAGCTTCCCCGTCGTGCCATCGAAATCCTTACCGGTCGCGACTCTCTGAGATTTTACGTTTTGCAAACGTGCTTCGAAATCAACGCCGTCTTTTTGCAGATTCGCCAAAATGCCCCAATAGTTGGAGCTTTTGAAACGAATGCGCTCGTGCTCGCGCTCAACAATCAAGCGCACAGCCACGGATTGTACACGGCCCGCAGACAAACCATACGCCACCTTTTTCCAAAGGAGCGGAGAAATCGTGTAACCCACCAAACGATCCAGCACACGGCGGGCTTCTTGTGCCTTAACAAGATTAAAATCGATCTCGCGCGTGTCGCTCAAAGATTTTTGAATCGCGTCCTTGGTGATCTCATGGAACACCATTCGCTTGGTTGGCACTTTCGGTTTTAAAACTTCGAGCAAGTGCCAGCTAATACTTTCCCCTTCGCGGTCTTCGTCCGTCGCGAGGTACAGCTCTGTGGCTTCTTCGAGTTTGTCTTTGAGATTCTTAACAACTTTGGTTTTATCTTTGGGAACGCAGTAGAGAGGCTCAAAATTCTTGTCGACGTTCACGCCGAGCTGCGCCCATTTTTCTTTTTTCACTTTTTCAGGGATGTCTTTTGCGGATTGCGGCAAATCACGAATATGCCCCATGCAAGACTCCACCACATAATCCTTCCCCAGGAATTTACGAATGGTTTTGGCCTTGGTCGGAGACTCCACTACTACTAACTTTATACCATCTGCTGATTTCTTCGCCATTTTCACACCTTTATCACACGTGCAGGCACCACATAATATATAGACAAACCATGAGTGGAATTTTCCAAGTGCGCAAGTACAAATTTTGACTTTGCGCTTCCTAAGTCGCTCCACTAGTATGGACTCATGTCGAAAATAAAATTCCTGTTAACCGATATCGACGACACACTGACCGATGATGGGCTCTTAGGTCCTGAAGCCTACGAATCTTTGTGGAGTCTCCATCGCGCGGGCGTGCATGTTGTTCCGATCACTGGACGTCCAGCCGGGTGGTGCGAAATGATTGCTCGCCAATGGCCCGTGAGTGGAGTGGTCGGTGAAAACGGCGGCTTCTACTTTCGCTATCACAACAAGAAAATGCTCCGTCATTTTTTCTTCGACCAGAAAACTCAAAAAGAAAATCGAGACAAACTCAATCTGCTTGAAAAAGAAATTCTGAAGAAAGTTCCCGGCTGCGCTTTGGCCAGTGATCAGTTTTGTCGCCTGATGGATTTAGCTATCGATTTCTGCGAGGACGTTCCAGCACTACCAAAATCCGAAGTGCAAAAGATTGTTGATATCTTTCATCAACACGGAGCTCAGGCAAAAGTTTCTTCTATTCACGTGAACGGTTGGTTTGGAACTTACGACAAGTTGACAATGACGCTGACTTTTTTAGAAAAAGAATTCGGCGTCAACGCCATGGAAGCTAAAAAAGTTTGCGCCTTCAGTGGCGACTCTCCCAATGATGAGCCGATGTTTGGCTACTTCCCCAACTCCTATGCGGTAGCGAATATCCAAAACTTCATCAATGAGATCCAGCAAAAGCCCGCTCACATTGTTAAAAGCCGTGGTGGGCATGGCTTTGCTGAAATTGCAAAAATTCTACTGACCAAGTAATATTTTAGCAAAGAGCTTATACCAAGCTCTCTGCCATTTCTTTTTGATTCCACTCTTGAGGATGACGAATCGACTTTACTTCCCCTGCGGAAATTTCCACGACTTGGTCGCAATCAGCAATGGTTCCCAAACGATGAGCGATGATCAACATCGTGACACCTTCAAAGGCACTGCGAACAACTTTCTGTAAAAGCGCATCTGTTTGTACATCCACACTCGCGGTGGCTTCATCCATCACAATGACTCGTGCTCTAGTCAATAGCGCTCTTGCCAAACAGAGCAGCTGCCTTTGCCCCTGACTCAAATTCAGTCCGCTTTCAGTCACAGGTGCGTTCAAACCTTGCGGAAGGCCCGCAACATAGTCCCACATCGATGCGTGCTTCAACGCCGCGATCACTTCTTCGTCGGAATACTCGTTGTAGCGATCGAGATTGTTCCGGATCGTTCCCAAAAACAAAGTCGGATCCTGCGGAATAATCGCAAGGCTGCGGCGGAGCTGTTCTAACGGAACCGTTCCAATATCCACGCCATCGATGGAAATCATTCCTTGCTCAGCTTCAATGAAGCGGAATAAAGATTGGAAGAACGTGCTCTTTCCCGAACCAGTTCTGCCGATAATTCCCACGCGTTGCCCAGCCTTTACATTGAAACTGATTCCCTTCAACACTAAAGGCAAATGTTCCGCATAGCGAACTTGCAGGTTGTCCACTTTGATTTCCCCAAACTCAGGCCAGGTCGGGCGCAACGCCACCACCGGTTTTCTGACAATGGGTTTTTCTGCTGGCAAATTCATAAAGAATTTTAATCGCTCAATCGATGTCATGCGCGACTCAATATCCGCAAAAATTCTCACGCCCCAATTCAAGAAACCCCAAAACGACAGCGAGTACAAAGTCACCAAACCCGCCGTACCGGCGCTCATCACACCCGCATAGGCCGATAGTGCAACCCCGACGGTGGTCGCCATAGAAATCAATCCACCCAGCATTGGAATGCGCGATGAAAACCATCGGTTCAGCATAAAGTGCGAATAGAACATTCTCTGGCTGTGCGCGAGCTTGTCATAGAAGTTCTTCATGAACCACGACTGCTTGTTGAAACTGCGGATGACTACCAAGCCCTGCAAGCTCTCTTTAAAGTGAGCATAGCGAGGCGATCGCGCAATGCTATCGAGTCGCTTGGCTTCTCGCGCCGGCCGACGGTAATCTTTTTGCATCAGGTAATACAACGTCATCACCGGGCCAATGACGACAATCATAAGTGGCATCAAGCCCAAGATCAGGATTAATGAGACAATAACCTGCATGGCGCAATTCACAGCTGAACTAAACATCCACTGCAAATAGACATCCACGGACTCAATGTCGCGGGAAAATCTTTGCAGAATGCGTCCCACCGGTGTCGAGTCAAAGAAACGTACCGGTGCATGCAAAACACTGTGAAGCATCTTGCTGTGAATGTTTTGCCCCGCCTTAATTCCACGCGCGAGCCAGAACAACTGATCTAACAGAGTCAAGGCGATCAAACCCAAACCCATCAAGCCATAGATACCGACTGCGGTCAGCGCCAGCCACTCCGTTTGGTGCGAAGAATAGTAAGACAACCAGGCCTTCTGTAAGAGCGGCAAGAAGTTCACCGAGCAAGTCGCCGCAAACAACGCGAATAAAATCCACAGGCGCGTATTTTTATTATCGCCGCCTAAAGACAGAATATAATCCCAGTAAAGAGAACTTTTCACAGCTCCCTTTTCTCGATCTTCATCTTCCGTCACACGCACTTCAGAATCTTCTTCGATTTTTGCAGCCGCCGCAGGTTCATGAGCGATTTCCGTCGCCACATTGATCTCTCCGGTCCCATGAGACTTTCCATGTTCTGCATAGAAGTCCCTGAAAGCCGCGCAATCTTTCTGTATCTCCTCGAAAGTGCCTTTACCCTTGATCTCACCGTTCTCCAGAAAAATAATCTGATCGAATTGTGACAGATACTCCAAACGATGTGTGACCACCACGCGTGTTGTCTCTTTCCACGCGCCAAAAATCAGACGATCGCACAAAAGTTTTTCTGTATCGACATCCACGGCAGACAATGGGTCATCTAAAAGCACCACTTGAGGTTTGCTTAAGAACGCACGCCCCAAAGCCACGCGCTGCTTCTGTCCTCCGGAAAGGTTCACGCCCTTCTCGCCGATCTCTGTGCGCAGGCCGCCCTTCCATTGGCGTAAATCCTGACTTAAACAACTGCTGTGCAAAGCCCGGCGCAATTCTTCTTTCGTGACATCTTCACCAAACTGCAAGTTTTCCAGCAGTGTGGTGTTCACGATATAAGCTTCTTGTGGCACATAAGCCGTGCGAGGGCTCAGAGCTCGTTCAAGACCTGTATAATTATACGATCCTCCAGTCAGCGGCACTTCTCCTAACAGCGCGTTCAATATAGAGCTTTTTCCCGAACCCACAGGTCCGACAATCGCCAATGATTTTCCTGGCTCCACAATGAAGTTCAGATTTTTGAGCACGCGATGCTCAGACTCTGGATACACCAAAGTTAAATCCCGAACTTCCACTCCGACAGGTCGAGCACTGGTATCCAAAGTTTTGTGCCAATTAGGAACTTCTTCTTGTTTCAAGAAATTCAGAATACGAGAGGCCCCAACCTTGGCCGCCGTCGCGCGAGAAATCAACCGCGACAAATCCCCGAAAGGTCCCTCGAGCAATCCAAACAATGAAATACATGTAAAAATCAAAGCGGCGTCTAAAGCCTGCCCTCGCCAGGCATGAGTTGCCAAAGCGACAAACAATACCAGCGTAGAAACACCTAAGTATCCAAGGCTCGCAACGACTTCTGCTTTCACCAAGCGACGACGACTTTGCAATTCCTTTTCGCGAATCTCCGTCACCTCTTTAGAGACACTCTTTTCCCATGCAAAATATTTCACCACGCGAATTGCGTTCAAAGTCTGAGTCATCAAAGTCACGCGATGATCACGACGCGCCATCATTTCTTCATCCAGCGTCGTAAAACGCTTCGCCACATAGCTTGTCAGCGGCGCCAAGGTGAAGAGAACGATCAAGGCCGTAACAGCCGACCAGCCGATGTAATAAAATAACATCCCAATCACCGATGTGATCATGAAAAGGTCCATGATGAAATCAGCAAAGATGATCGGCCAATCCGCAACCGAATCACTATCACTACTCATATAGTTCACAATATCGCCCAATTGATTTTTTTGACGAGCATTCTGGCTCAGCTTCAAACTGTGAGAAAAGATTTTCTCATTCAGGACATTCGTCAAAACTTGATAGCTACGAAGCGTGTTATGAAAAAAGTGCTGCAGGCAAAAGCCGGACATAAAACCGCAAAAACCTAACAACAAACCTGAGCCAATGGCCATTGGCAGAGTCTCTTGTGTGACTCCCTTGGAAATAAGCCCGACAAAATAATTCACCAACACGGGCGTTGAAAGAGAAAATAAAGCATTGGCTCCATACCAGGCATAGCCCGGCACAACGAAGCGTCGTTGCACTTTAATAAGAGACATTAAGTGAGACCACGGAGAATCCCAACGAATCTCGTGCACGGGCGCGGAGTTCGTGCGCGGATTTACTAAATCCGGCAGAGCCAACATATCATTTTCTTCGAGATGCTGGTGCTTGGCCTTTTTAATCAAAGGCACAGCTTGGGTAAAAAATAACTTCCTAAAGAATTCCATATAAATCCATTCTGGATAAAACTGTGACTGACACAGCTGCAAAAACTAAATTGTGAAAAGAAACTACTAAAAGGCTTGGGTTAAATGAGGCCTTTAGAACTGAGAGAGACGAGGGGCCGACATTGTTCCATTGGGTTTGGAAATATGCATATAAATCATGGCGCCCTCCTCTCTATAGCGATTTTTTTTACGCTAGCCGGTAAATACATTAATGTCTAGCGCGATTTATTTTTTTCTTAAATTCCCAGACTCTATCTCCGTTTCATTTTTATGTGCTCGTACATTTCTTTTTGTCGCTTCTTCATCTTTTCCTTTTCTTCTCGCCGTTTTACGCGATCTTCAATTTGCATTTTTCGCCGCAATTCTCGCTGCAGTTTTTGATAACGTTCCCATCGCTCAACATCGAGGGTCCCCTCCTCCAGAGCACTTAACACGGCACAGCCTGGCTCCGTTCGATGCTGGCAGTCGTTAAAGCGACAAATGTTTTCTAATTCCACGAAATCCGAAAAAAGATTTTCAAATCCTTCTTCTTGATCCATCAAAGCTAATTGTCGCATTCCGGGCGTATCAATCACACAAGTTCCATTTTCTAACGAAAACAAGTAGCGCGCAGTAGTTGTGTGTTTGCCGCGATCGTCACTCTCGCGAATTTCTTGAGTGATCAGCACGTCTCTACCCAAGAGAAAATTCGTCAGCGTCGACTTGCCAACGCCAGATGAACCAATGAAAACCAACGTCTTTCCAAGCTGCAAATAGCGATTGAGCCCTTCTAGATTCTGCTTCTCTTTCACACTGACAGCTAAAATATCTACACCGACAAACTGCGCACGCAAAAAGCTCAAATTTTCTTCGAGATTATCCGCAAGTTCTGACTTCGTAATTAAAATGACAGGCACAGCCCCGCTATCCCAAACAAGACCCACATAGCGTTCAAGCCTTGCAAGGTTAAGGTCCGCATTCGCAGACGTCAGAATAAATGCATAATCTACATTGCTCGCCAAAATCTGCGCAGCAGGTCCTTGCCCAACCGCCTTTCGATACAGGCAAGATTTTCTCTCCAGCACTTCTTGAATCAGAGCCATCGATTGATGTTCTTCATACTGACAGAGAACCCAGTCTCCCACCGAGGGAAAATCCATTCTTGATCGGCTTTGATAGCGATATCTTCCGGGCAACTCCGCCCATACCGCCGTCTCCGCCGAAATCTGCAAACGCCAACGGTCTTTCTCTTCACCAATCACGCGGCCGATCGTAAACTCCGAATTCTGAATTTGTTGCGCAAAAAAATCATTCCATCCCCACGCGAGGAGGAATTCCGAATTGCTTTTAATCAAGCAAAACTCCTTAAGTTAAAAATTGAAAATAAAACTTAAGGTCGTCTAAGCTTCTAAGAAATTAATAGGAAATGTCTATGGATCTCAGAAAGCAAAGAGGACCGACATTGTATTGATTTGAATTGCAATCATAGGCCCTCCTTGTATTTGTAAGTAGATGTGACTACGAAACCAGAATAAACGAATTTAGCTAGATCCGCAAGAGGCCACACCAAAAAAACAAAACCCCCTGATTTTACAGGGGGTTTGTACTGCCACCGCTTATTTGCGGATCTTAGCTTTAATCATTCTTTTCTTTTTCAAGATGCGTTTTGCTTTATGACGTGAGCTTTTGTTCTTTCTCTTTTTTGCTGCCATGTTGTCCCCTATTTTTTGTCGTTAATATTGAGTAATGCTGCAAACGGATTGTTGAACGGATTGCCCGCTGGCTTCCCGCCGCCCCGCTGATCGCGATCTCCGCCACGATCTTGACGAGATTGATCTCTACGGGGACCGCCGCCACCATGCTGAGGTCGGCCAGCGCCCTCACGACGAGGCCCACCGCCGCCCTGTTGCGCGGACTTCATTTCACGAGGAGCTTTGTGTTCAGGAGCATCGTCGAGTCTCATCGTCAAAGAAATCTGCTTCTTTTCCAAATCCACTTTCAAAACTTTGACTGTGACTTGGTCTCCTGGATTCACCACCTTACGAGGATCATCCACGAACTTATTAGACAAAGCACTGATGTGAACCAAACCATCTTGGTGAACACCGATATCAACGAACGCACCGAAGTTCGTCACGTTGGTCACAATACCAGGACAGATCATGGCCTCTTTCAAATCCTTCACTTCAAAGATGTCATCACGGAACTGGAACGCCTTAAATGGATCCCGTGGATCACGGCCTGGTTTTTCTAGTTCTTTGACGATGTCATCAAAAGTGAAATCACCAATGAGTGCAGCCCATTTGGTTCTGAGCGCCAACAATTTTTTAGCACCATCACCAACAACATCTGGAATCGCGCAACCGAGCTCATGGACCATATCGCGAACTGCTGTGTAGCGCTCAGGGTGAATCCCTGTGTTATCTAAAACAATTTTACCGCCGTGAATTCTCAAGAAACCAGCAGCTTGTTCATAAACTTTTGTAGAAAACTTAGGAACTTTCAAAAGCTCAGAGCGCTCTGTGAACAACCCTTTGGTCTTTCTATGCTCAACGATATTATTCGCAAGAGCCGGTCCAATACCAGATACGAAAGACAATAGAGCTGTCGAAGCCGTATTCAAATCAACACCGACGTTATTCACGCAGGACTCGACAACGGCTTCCAAAGATTTTTTCAAATTCGACTGATTCACATCGTGCTGATACTGACCAACACCGATGGACTTTGGATCGATTTTCACAAGTTCCGCCAAAGGATCTTGCAAACGACGTGCGATCGAGATCGCACCCTTCACGGTCACATCCAGGTCCGGGAATTCTTGACGAGCGACATCCGAAGCCGAGTAAACACTGGCACCAGATTCGTTCACCATCACTACTGGAACGTTGGATTTCAGATCTTTCAAAACTTTTCTCAAGAAGACTTCGGTCTCGCGACCGGCAGTTCCGTTACCGACAGCGATCGCCTCGATTTGGATTTGCTTCAGCACTTCTTTAAACAACGTCTTCGCTTTCTCTTCAGCTCCATCACCCAAAGTGTACAGAACTGTGTGAGAAATGAAATTACCGCCTTTATCGATCAAAGCGACTTTACAGCCCGTGCGCAAACCAGGGTCGACACCCAAGATACACTTCGGTCCGTACGGAGACGCTAATAAGAGCTTACGCACATTCTCCGCGAAAACCTTGATTGCATCTTCGTCGCCTTTTTCCTTCAATACGCGATGAACTTCATTCACCACAGAAGGAACTACATACACATTCAAAGCCAAACGCGCACACTGAGACAGGAAATCACCAATTGCATTGTCTGGATTCTTCGTCGCATAAGAAACAAAGGTTCTCAGAAGCGATTCCTCATCGCCCTTCACGTCGACAGAAAGTTCTTCTTCCTGCCAGCCACGTCTCATCGCCATGTAACGATGAGAGCTCTTTGTTTCCAGCAAGCTCTTCACAGGCTCTTCGAACTCTTTGTACATTTCGTACTTCGAATGCGGTTTAAAACCCTTTGCCGCTTTCGCGATCACGCGGCCTTTTTCCATATAGTTGGTGCTGACGATCGTACGAAGATCAGCATCATTGGCAATTTTATCCACGATGATATCTTGTGCGCCTTTAAGCGCCTCTTCGTAAGTAACGATCTTCGCCGTTGGATTGAGGAAGTTCTTCGCCTTCATCTCCATGGTTTCGGCGTCTTTCAACAGACCGTGGCCCATGTCCCAGATCCAATTTGCCAAAGGCTCGAGGCCCGCTTCGCGTGCAATCGTCGCTTTGGTCTTTTTCTTTTTCTTGAACGGCTTGTAAATCTCTTCAAGCTCCCCCAGATCCCAAGAGAGATCGATCCGTTTCTTAACTTCGGCGGTGAGATTGTTTTGCTCACCGATTTCCTTAATCAAGAACGCCTTGCGCTTGACGATTTCGTTGTAGGTTTCATGACCTTCCATCACCGCACGGATTTGCACCTCATCGAGGTTTCCGGTTTTCTCTTTACGATAGCGGGCGATAAAAGGAACGGTTGCGCCTTCTGCAGCCAGTTCAATCACTGCCGCTGCAGACTTTGCGGGAACCGTTGGGACAATACTAGACAAATAACTCTGAAGAGCCTGATCCATAATACCTCTATTTTGATGAAGGAATGCGAGAGATCAAATGAATTATTTATGACGGTACATGATAAGGCCGTGAGTTGGATCGTATGGGGAAACCCCCACAGTCACGCGGTCACCCACTACAACACGAATGTTGAATCGGCGCATTTTTCCACACAACTTTGCGGCAATCTCCACATTGTTGTCCAATTGAACCTTGTAGATTCCCCCAGCGAGGGCATCTATGACCTTACCATCTAGTTGAGCTAAATCTTCTTTTGCCATGCCTCTCAATATTTAGGTGAGATTTAGAGGCTAAGCAATAAAATTTTCACTAGGCGGACTTATAGTTACTGATGAGCATCTTGATTCCCTGCTCAAACAGTACTTCTAAGCGATCATTTTCATTCGACAATACATATCCCCAACCCAAAACCTTGTGTTGGATTGGTTTATTGGCTTCGAATTGAGCAGACATGTTATAAACCTGAGGCTTCTCCGATTTATATTTCTGATAGAGATCACCCCAGCGAACTAGCCCTTCAGCGACTGCCAACTTCTCGGCCTTCGCTTTTTTCGATTCTTTCGGAGCTTTTTCCGCCTTAGGCTCTTTTTCTGCCTTCGGAGGTTTTTCTTCTTTCACAGGGGCCGGCGGCGGAGGAGGAGGCGGAGTTGCCTTCATTGCCTTCGGGGCTTTTTCTACTTTTTCAGCCTTTTCGGTTTTTTCAACCTTCGCGGGCTTCGGAGCGGCAACGGGCTTCGCCTTTGCGGCCGCAGGTTTTGCAGCCGGCTTGGCGGCGGGCTTCGCTGCTGGTTTCACGACTTTTGCAGCAGGCGCTTTCGCTTTTGCCTTCGCAGCAGGTTTTGCAGTTTCTTTTTTGGCAGCTTTTTTTGCCATGGACGATGTCCTCCCCTTATCTCAAGAAGATCTAGGAATGGTCAAAATACCTTAACATAAGCACACTTATACTACTTCCCCGTCCCTTGACATCAAAAAAATAATAGGATTCTCTTGTGCAAGGCATCACCAAAGAGGTGTTTATGATTAGTGGTTCTATGATTCATGAAATTCCCGGCGACGTACTCACTTATGTGCAAGGTCCCCTGGGAGCCAAAGTTCTCAAAATTCTCCCACCGGAACAATCGAACGCAGAGTGTTTGGCCTTCGTCAGCAAGCAAGACCAACTCGAGCTCGCACTCAAGCAAAACGCCTCCATCATCATTGCTCATAAGAGTCTCAAAATCCCAGAGAAGGCTCACGCCTGCTTCTTTACTACACCTCATATCCAATTAGGAATGGCGACGGTCGGACCTTTGTTTGACAAAAAGATCCAACGCTTCCATCAAGAGGAGCACATCCATCCGAAAGGCTCGGTTCATCCCAGCGCCCAACTGGGCAAGAATGTGATCGTGGGGCCCTGCGCAGTGATCGGTGCCGAAGTCCGCATCGGTGACAACAGCATCATCGGTGCCAACTCCGTCGTCGAATCTCACGCCCGCATCGGCCACAACACCATCATTCATCCGCAAGCCTTCATCGGAGCGCATTGCGAAGTGGGATCTTTCTGCGAGATCCACCCCCACGCCACCATCGGCGCGGATGGCTTCGGCTTTGTTCCACTCAAAGATTCCCATCCGGTGAAAATTCCGCAACTGGGAATCGTTGTCATTGAGGATCACGTCGAAGTCGGCGCCAGCAGCACGATTGATCGCGCTGCTCTGACCGAGACTCGCATTCGCGCGGGAACCAAACTCGATAAGCAATGTCATATCGCTCACAATTGCGAACTCGGCGTAAATAATATGACGGCCGCGGGCTTTATGATAGCGGGCTCCAGCAAAACCGGAAAAAACTTTGTCTGCGGCGGCAACGCAGTCGTGTCTGATCACGTGACAATCGCAGACAATGTCATGATTGCGGGCCTCTCTGGCGTCACAAATGATATTACCGAGCCAGGTCAATACGGCGGCTATCCTTTACAACCTTTGAAAGATTCACTAAAAACGTTGGCAAATACGATTCATCTCACAAAAATGCGCAAGCAGCTGAGCCGAATCGCCAAACACTTGAACCTTTCTGAGGAGTAAATCATGTCTTACGAGTTTTACAAAGTTCTCCATCTCTGTGGCCTGATGTTGTTGTTCTTCGGCCTGAGCTCCGCAATGACTCTGAAAATGGCTGGCGTCGCATTCACCGGTACGGTGAAAAAGTTGGCATTCATTACTCACGGCGTGGGCTTGGTTATCATGCTCGTGGGCGGCTTTGGTTTGCTCGCACGTATGGGCTTCATGGGCAATATGCCTGGCTGGGCCATCGCCAAACTTGGCATTTGGATTTTGTTAGGTGGAGGCATTGCACTCGCGAAAAGAAAGGGCCAGATCGGCTGGCCTTTGATGATTCTCTTTGTTGGCCTGGGCACGACCGCGGCATGGCTCGCGATCACCAAACCTTTTTAATCCGCCGGAATAAATTTTAAGTTAAACTTCGACAACTCGGATCGCTGTTCTGTATCGATATTAATACGAACAGCGTATCCCAAAGTGTGAGGGAAAAGAGCGAAGATAAAGTCTTCAGCTATTTCAACCTGCGTGTCGTTATCCACAGACATTTCGTGAGTCGCTACAACTTGAGCAAAATCATAGCGCACAAAACGGCGGTTCTTCTTTGCCGCATCTATGTCGTTGAAGAAGTAGCTCACTGGTTCTTTAGTATCTACGAAAGACCATGTGTTTTTCGTAAGATCCAAATTTGAACTCATCAAATAGTTCATCGCAAATTTTCCGGTATGAAAATAGAACGTCTTCACTTCAATTTGCGAGTTCTTCACATAGGCCACTTTGACCTGAGAACTATTTTGCATCACCACATGCGGATCATTAAATTTTGAAACTTTTGTAACGTCATCAGTAATGTCGTAACTCGAAATAATCGCCTGCGTACTAACATCCAAGAGGGAAATTTTACCGCTAGAACGAATCAAGACCTGGTTCGGCGTCTTTGGGATTGGAGCGAGCCACTTGATACCTGTGAGACCCGTCGCAATCGGTGTCGTTGTGACCCAATCCTTAGCATCCATACTTGCTTCTGGATTTACCACCACGACCGTATTATCACTTAACGCCAAAATCAGCTGACCATTGTCATTTAAGTCCCCTGCCGCAATCGTTCCCCCATTGGCAATGGCCGCACCGCCGAGCCAATGCTTCTCAACGTCTCCATTGTTATTCAACTTTAATAAGCCAACAGACATCAAATCGTCATAGACGACAACGAGTCCCTTACTCGGCAAGAAGGCAGCAGAAATAGGTTTGCCTTGAAACTTAACTGGATTATGAGTCACTTGATCGTAACGATTAAAGACACTCAAACCCTTCTCTGACAAATCAACAATGTAGTTGCCATTGTTTCCATAAAGAACATAGTGATCCAACTCAGGGTTACGAACGCCAAAAGAACGAACATGCTTCATCTCAGTTAAATCAAACTGATGAATGAGCCGCACAGCTTTATCAAAAATGACCAGACTCTGTGACTGTCCCTCATCCGGCGTCGTGAGTGCCGCTACATTTTTTGGAGCGTTGCCAATTATATTGTTGTCGTCAGGGTCTTCACCCAATGGGCGATAGGTGCAGCTAACAAGGCCTGTACACAAAGCAAGTCCAGTTATGAAAAGTAATTTTTTAAAATCCATAGGCCACTCCTAAAGCAAAAGTCGTTCCATTGTCTTTGTATTTAAGGTCCAATTGGTTGTCCAAATTATAGCTGTATTGCATGTTTGAATAGCCCGCGCTGGCATATCCCCAGAAGCCACCATCGAATGGGATGAAATAGTTACAAGCGAGTGTAAAGCCCGTAGACGTTGTTTCAGCCGATCCGCCGATTCCCTGCTCGTCGTATTTATAGTTTCCACTCAAGAAGTCTAACATCCCGCTGAACACAAAATGGGATTGTCCCATAACTGTGAGAGGGTTCGAAAACGGGAACCAGCGATAGGAAACCCCGCCGCTCAGAATATTTTTATGCTCAGTAGCTTTGATGGTTTCCATGATCGTTTTCTCACCATTTAAGACCGACAGCTGACCAACCACACCGAATGAAGGGGTCAACTGATAACGAACTCCAAACTGGCCGCCGGCTGTTCTATTAATATCAAACGATGTCGTATTATCATTCGGAGTCGACAACGCGGCATAACCAAGACTGAGATAGGTCTTTTTATAACTCTTTGAAAGTCTCTCTGCCGCCGCATAAGAGGAGAAGATACCATATTCACTTGTTTCAATTACGAGAGCTGCCGCCATCGCATTAATAAACAATCGTCCCCCATCAGCACCCTTGAACGGACCAATTTCTCCTTCATCCGTCAGCGTTGTTCCTTGATAGGAGGTCAGATGAAAGAGCTCATGGCCCACCAAGAAGACTCGTTCTTGTTCGTTCATCTCTAAGAAGCGTTTCTGATTCAGAGTCATTTTCATCGACTTCGCATCCGTCACTGCATCTGCACTTCTTAAATGTCCGCCGTCGCGGACCTCGATTTGCTCATGAGTCCAAGAAAAGCTTATTTGGTCTTTCTGACGAAGAATTTTTGCGAGCTCTCCTGATTTTTCCAAAACATACTTTGCGCAAAACTTAACTTGATCGCTATTCAATTTACTAAGTACGTCACACACGGGCCTTCCTTGAAAATCCGGCGAGCATGTGCACACATTTTTTTCAGCGTCTTTATCACCCTCAATAGACTCAAAGTTCTTCTGCAGCTTCCCCAGAGTCATTTGCAACTCCATATCGCCGACATTTCCCCCATTTCCAACAAAAGAAGATGCCAATGCTATTTGTGAGGTGAGGCCTAATACTAATATACAAATTAAAATTTTCATTCGACTTTTCCCCCTGTCGGGCTCAAATTCACTATAAGTTGATACAAGCGGTCTCCCGTTTCCTGATTGTGAGCTGAAAAATTCTGCAGCTTCTCGGCGAACTCCTGAATAATTTCGAGAAGCTCCCCATAACTCTTTTCATTGAGTGGCATGATCAGCGTATTCGCCATGCGCTCTGTCGGCGGAAATAAATCCAAAGCTGATTTTGCAACTCCCAGTGCCCCTTTATGAAGTTGGCGAATTTGCTTACTTGGAATCGGCGTATTCGAAATCGTCAGATTCGCCTCAACAACAATCTTCCCATCCAAGGTGCGACGTAAGTGGCCTTCGCGCAGCAAGAACTCAACGGACTTCTCCAAACGCTTAGGGTGAGCAAACGACGCTAAGTAGCGATATACTAAAGATGGATCCTCCTGCACTTTCGGGAACTGAAAACAATCCTTCACGTACAAATTAATCCAATCCGTAAGAATATGAGCGCCGACATCTTTTCGCCGATTCGGTGCTTGATGCTCTGGCTTGACCTCCAGAGATCTTCCGTTCTCACCATCTTCAATTTGCATCATCCAGTTTTTGAAAAAGATTTTTTCCTGTGCATTTAGCATCAATAGTTTCGAAAGTTCTTCCACCCGGTCTAAAGTGATCTTTCTTTTTCTCGCCAAGATCAATGATACCAGGGAGGGGGACACTTTTCTTAAACTCGCCGTCGCCGCATGAACAGAGAAACTTTTGTCCGTTTTCTTGCGGTATTCAATCATGAGCTTCACAAACTCCACTGGGTCGGTGAACTCACTAATGACAGGTCTTAATAGAGGCTTTTGTTCGTTCTGCATTTCCATAACTTGTATATATGTTTAGTATAATTATCGTCTAATTTCAATAAGTTATGAATTTATTTTATTTACTTTGTAAAAATATTTAAAAGACCAATGAAAACCCTCACTTGGCTTTTACAAGGTCAAATGTCCTGATTAAGACTATTTCTGATATTTTAAATTAAAATCTTCACAGGTCCCCGCGAAGATCAGCATATCCTTCCACTTCTTATCAACAAGCAGGCGACGCCGACTGAACCCTTCCTTGCGCAGGCCCAAGGCCTTCGCTACACGAATAGAAGGTTTGTTGTGAGGCTCAATGCCAGCCTCTATGCGATGAAGTTGAAGGTCTTTGAAAGCGATCTGGATGGCGCCACGGCAGGCTTCGGAAGCATACCCCTCGCCCCAGTAATTATTGAAAATGCGATAGCCCAAGTAGGCATTCTGAAAATTCTTGCGCGAAACATCCATGAAGCGCAAATAGCCCAAAAACACGCCATCATCTTTACGGAATACTCCGTAATCATAGAGCTCATCGTCCTTGCGCATCTTTGCAAGTCGCTTCAATAACTGTTTATATTTTACCAGCGTCAGCTCGCTGTCTTTCCACGCCCCTTCGTCCCACTCATTCTGAGCAGGACGAAGCATGGAGTAGGCCTGACGCCAGTTTTCATAATCGTGAAGTTCCAGAGGTCTAAGAACAAGTCTCTTCGTTTGGCGCATACGCAAGTCTAAAACATTGAGTACTTCAACCAACGGCATTCGATATTGCCATTGAA
>Ga0255338_1001571_pt1 | contig 41627 bp, 36 predicted proteins | sample MeOH1_35cm_T4_19_FD_203715 | JGI IMG/M metagenome (GOLD analysis project Ga0255338, IMG submission 203715) | Sandy soil microbial communities from University of British Columbia, Vancouver, Canada - MeOH1_35cm_T4_195 | ecosystem: Engineered > Artificial ecosystem > Sand microcosm > Unclassified ... | reverse complement strand
CATCCTGCATTGCGGGGTGACCGCGCGCAAGGTGCCCGGCCTGCCCGACGAGATCAGCGAGGCGGTGGCCCAGGAATATGCCATCGCCTTCCGTGACGCCTTCTTCCAGGATGTCGAGATCTGGCGCTACAAGACCCGCATCGACAACCCGCTGCTGTGCGAAGCCGACGGCCCGGTCTACCAGCTGCGCCGCTGGTACGAGCAGTTCTACGTCGATATCGCCGACATCCAACCCGACATGGTCGAACGCTTCGAATGCCAGGTCGACATGTCTCACGCCGAAAAATACTGGGACGAAGAACAAAAGGCCTTCATCGCAGAAAACGGGTGAATGGAAAAACGCGCGGCGTATCGAACCGGATCGCAACTGCCGGAGCGCACGCATTGAGGAAAGTTGAGATGGGACAGACAATGACCGCCAGAATCCTGGCCCGTGCATCGGGTCGGGACTTGGTGCAGCCCGGCGATGTGGTGATCGCGAAAATCGGGATGTTCACGCAGATCGACGGCACGACGTTCATCGACAATTTCGTCGCGAGAAAACTTGACCTTTGGGATCCGGCCCGCGTCCTCTTCTGCTTCGACCACATGTTCCAGCCAGACTGGATTCCGCAGGTCGCGACGCGTGAGCACCCGAAGATCAAGGCCTTCGCGCGGGCGCAGGGCGTGCCCGACGAGAATATCTACGATCTCGGCCGAAACGGCATTTCCCATCAGATCCCGGTGGAACAGGGCTGGGCCCTGCCGGGCATGGTCTGCGTCGGGGCCGATGGACAGAGCGCCACGATGGGCGCGGCGAATTGCCTGGCGTTGCCCGCCCTGTTCGGCGTCGATCCCATCCTGCTGACCGGCGACATGTGGATGATCGTACCCGAAGCGATCAACATTCGGCTGACCGGGGCGCTGCGGCGTGGCGTGACCGGCAAGGACTTTGTCTATCGCCTCATCGCCGATCTTGGCGAACGCGTGAACGGGCGGGTGATCGAGTTTTCCGGGCCCGGCGTCGCCACGCTGTCGATGGACGTCCGCATGGCTATCGCCAACGGATCGGTCCAGCTCAACGCCATGACCATGGTCTTTCCGCACGATGAGGTGCTTGAAGCCTATATTAAGAACCGCGCGCGCGAGCCTTACCAGGGGATCGCGCCCGATGCCGATGCGGTCTATTCCGAAACGCTGGAATACGACCTGTCGACCATCGGGGAACTGGTTTCCGGCCCGCACGAGATCGAACTGATCCGTCCTTTGCAGGAGTTGGAAGGAACGGAAGTCCATGCCGCGAATATCGGCTCTTGTTCCAGCGGGCGCATTTCCGACCTCGCGCTGGCGGCCGACATCCTGCGGGGCCGCAAGATCCATCCCCGTGTCCGCATGGTGGTCACTCCGATATCGGCCGAAACCGCTCGCGAGGCGGCGGCTGGGGGCTTGATACAGGTGTTCCTTGATGCCGGCGCGGTGGTCACCCAGCCGGGGTGCGGCGCCTGCTACAGCGGCAACCTGTCGCCGCTCAAGCTGGGTGACGGGGAACGTTGCATATCCACGTCGGTCGAAACGCTGCGCGGGCGCATGGGCAGTAAGGATTCAGAAGTCCTGCTCGGCAATGCCGCGGTTGTCGCTGCTTCGGCTATCGCTGGGTGCATCGCCGATCCCACGCCTTACCTGACCGGTCTTGCCCCCGCTCTGGAGACATTGCCATGATCTTGCGTGGACGCGTGTGGAAATTCGGCGACGATCTTGGCGCCACGGACCTGGTTTCTGCTGCCTATGACAATTTCGGCATGGGCCGGAAATGGGATGAATGCGCCAGGCATCTTCTCGAGGACATCGACCCGGATTTCGTCGGCAAGGTAGGGCAGGGCGATCTGCTCATCGGCGGGCGCAATCTCGGTGCGGGCCACGCCCACTACTACGCCGCAGCCATCATGGGGGCAAACGCGGCTGGTATCGCTGGCTTGTTCGGCGACACGATGGGTGGATTGTTCCGGCGTGCGGCGATCGATTTCGGCGTTCCGGCCGGGCCGATTGGAGGCATTTCGGACCTCGTCGAAACCGGAGATGAGCTCGAACTGGACCTCATGGGTGGCATCGCCACCAACCGCACCAGCGGAGCCACGTTGAAGTTCCCGAAAGTGGACCCGATCATCCTCGAGATTCTGGGCGAGGGTGGCAGCACCAACTGGGCTCTCAAGCGTGCCGGGCACGACAAGGCGCAGGTGACTGCCGCATGAAAATGTCGACCCAACTTCGGCAGATGCTTCGCCAGGGCATGGTCGTCGCCCCCGGCTGCTTCGATGCGTTTTCGGCTCGTCTGGCCGAGATCGGTGGCTGCAAGGCCATCCACATGACCGGGCTTGGCGTGGAGGCAAGCCTGCTGGGAGCTCCTGATCTCGGGCTGCTGTCAATGGTTGAAGTGGCCGATCATGCAGCGCGCATGCAGGCGGCGGTCTCCATTCCGATCATGGCCGATATCGACACCGGCTTCGGTGGCGTGCTGAACGTCCAGCGCACGATCCGGGAGTTCGAGCGGGCGGGGGTCGGCGGCGTTCATATCGAGGATCAGGCACTGCCCAAGCATTGCCCTTTGCTTGCCGGACGCAAGATCGTCGATCGCGCCGAAGGACTGGATCGGCTGAAGGCCGCGCTCGACGCCAGAACCGATCCCGATTTCGTCATCGTGGCTCGCACCGACGGCGATGTGATTTCGTTCGACGAACTGGTGGAGCGGGCAAATCTCTATCTCGAGGCGGGTGCCGACATGGTCATGCCGGTGCTCATGAACATCGAGGGCCGCAGCATGTTTAGCTTCCCGCCTGCAGAACAGATGGAATGGCTGGGCAAGATGATCGCGCAGATCGCAGGGCCGGTCATGGGCATGGGGTCCGGCCCGCCCAAGGGCTATGTCATGGACGATTTCGAAAGGCTCGGCTTTTCCCTGGTGCCGCTCGCTGCCGGTCCGCTCGGGGCAGCTGCGAATGCCATGGCTGCCTATTTCGAGTCACTCGGGAAAACCGGCAATGACCTGGCCTACTTCGAGGCCTGTCCTGGCGAATATCAGGATGCGTTCAATCTGATGCGCGCAGCACGGCTCGACACTTTCGTCGAAACAGAACGGAAATATTCCGCATCGTTGAAATAAACATGGCCGTCTCCCGCGCCAATGCGGGCGATAGCGACGTCAAGCCGCAGGAGAGTTGAAAAATGCAGCCAATAACCGCCCGGACCAAATTTCTCGACATGATGGCTGCAGGTCAAACGCCATTCGGGATATTCGTCGCCTCGATCGATCCTGCTGTGACCCAGATCATGGGTCGGGCGGGCTTCGATTATGTCGTGATCGACAACGAGCACGGGCGCAACGATCGCAAGGACGTGGAGAATCACGTCCGGGCGGCCGCAGCAAGCGGTGTGGTGCCGTTCGTTCGCCTGCTGGAAAACAGCCAGACCCTGATCCAGTCGATGCTCGATGTCGGAGCGCACGGCGTGGTGGTGCCGCATGTGGATACGGCAGAAGATGCGCGCCGAGCCGTGGCTGCAAGTCTTTATGCGCCGCGTGGCCGGCGCGGAACCTGCCCTGCATGCCACGCCGGGGCCTACAGTCTCGACGGCTGGATCGAGCAGACGCACAATGCCGACGAGAACGTCATGGTCATTCCGATCCTGGAATCCCGCAAGTCGATCGAGAACATCGATGAAATTCTGGCCGTGGATGGAATCGACGTGGTGCATTTCGGGCCGGGAGACCTGTCCGCCGACATGGGATTGGATGTCAATTCGCAGCGTCATCTTCTGGCTGAAGCTTGGCAGAAGGCATACCGGGCGACCCAGGCCGCCGGCAAACGGATGCTCGCGCCTGTCGGCTTCGGCTTCGATCAGGCGGACATGAAGATCGTCCAGATGGATTACATGCTGTTGAACGACGTCGCGGTGGAAGCCGTCCGGGCCCATAAGGCTGCGCTCCGCAGCTCAGTCCCTGCGTGAGGAGTGCGACGTGCCTGATACTACACTCAACACAGGTCCTCTGTCGCCCGATTTGCCTTTCGGGGCACGGGTTCGTGGGGTCACCCTGAAATCGCTGGAGGTTCCGGAAATCCGTCAGGCACTCCACGATCTGTGGATCCGCGAGGGTGTGATCGTTTTCGAAGATGTTGAAGGTGAGGATATTCACCTCGCCCTGAGTCGTTGCTTCGGGAAGCTCATCTCGCATCCTACACCGGAATCCAGGGCCCAGCACCCCGACCTTATGCAGGTGTATTATGAGCCGGTGGGCGGCTGGCTCATGGATGTTGATGGCGAACACCTCGGCAACTGGCTGCCCTGGCATTCCGACCTGATCTACGTTGACCGGATCAATCACGGCGGGGTGTTGCGCCCGGTTGAACTGCCCAGCCGACTTGGCCAGACGGGTTTCATCGACAAGATCGCTGCCTATGACAGCCTCCCTCAACGGCTCAAGGATCGTATTGAGGGGCTGAATGTCGTGTACAAGCACGACCTCAATCCTGAAATGCAGATATTCGGCAAGACTGCTGATGTTCATGTCGTTCGTTATGCCGCCAATGTTCTCGCGATTCAGTCACGTCTCGATGACTATCCCCGCGTGGTCCACCCACTGGTCTATGTACAGCGCGAAACCGGCCGACCGGTGCTAAACCTTTCTCCATGGTTCGCGGTTGGCATCGAGGGGATGGAAAACGATCAGGGCAATGAATTGCTGGAGGAAGTGGCGCAGCATATTGTCAACTCCCCGTATCGCTATATTCACGACTGGCACATGGGCGAGATGGTCGCCTGGGACAACTGGCGCGTGTTGCATAACGCGTCAGGCTGTCCAGCCGGTGAAGTCCGTTCGATGCTGCGCACCACTATAGAAGGCGATTACGGGTTGGGCCGCAATGAAGGCAGCGCGAGTAATGTCGGACTGAAATACATCTCGGTTTAAGTCCTGATATTACCATGCAGGGTTGCCTGGTTGTGGGGTTGAGGAGTTTATCGCAATGTCAATTGATATCATTCCGATTTCAGGCGAGTTCGTCGCGAAAGTTGTTGGAATCGACCTTTCAGTTCCTCTGACCTTCGAGGAGATTGAGGCGATTGAGAGGGCGATTTGGCGCTACGGCGTGCTGATTTTTCCCAATCAGCCAATCAGCGCTGGCGAGCAGGTTCGCTTTGCGGAAAGTTTTGGCCCCCTGAGCACGTCGCTGCAGACCAAGATCCTGCACAAGGTTCAGGATCGCCTCGGCAACGCGGCGATTACCGACATTTCAAACGTCAACAGCGACGGGAACGTGGTCGGCAGCCGTGACACGATGGCGCTCCTGAACATCGGCAACATGTTCTGGCACAGCGATGCGTCCTATGAGCATCATCCCTATCGCTATGGCATCCTTGCCGCCCAGTCCGTAGTGAGCTGGGGTGGTCACACCCAGTTCGCTGATCTGCGCGCCGCCTATGACTCGCTTGACCAGCGGACAAAGGCCTTGATCGCAGACCTCATCGGCGTGTTCTATTCGCATCACACCCGCGATCAGATGGGATTCAACGATTCCGAGGCTGACCGCGCTGCGTTTCCGCCGGTTCGCTGGCCCCTGGTGCGCACGCATGCGGGTTCAGGGCGCAAGGTTCTGTGGATTGACAGCAAGGTCACAGAGATATCGGGTATGTCGATCCCCGAAGGGAGAGCCTTCGTTCACGAGATGATCGAACACATCGGGCAGCGCGAACATGTCTACAGCCATCAATGGACGCCTGGCGACGTGGTCATGTGGGACAACCGGTCGGTGCTGCATCGCGGACGCCGGTTCGATCTTGCCGAACGTCGCGAGATGCGCCGTGTTTCGACGATAGACGATAGTTCCTCCCTTGGCGTTGTCGATACCACCAAGGAATATGCCGCCTAGAGCATGATCCGATCGGACTGGATCGGATCATGCTCTATTGGTCTTTTGTTTTCCGCGTTTTCCGAGCCAGCAGATGATGCCATCTGCTTCGAAAACGCTCTAGCGCTGGGAACCTTCGCCCTTCAGGCCTCGTCGGCGGACCGAACGGGCGTGATGAGCAAAGTTTAGCCTGTCTTTAAGTATTTAATAAATATAGGAAATATGAAATGACCCAATTCGGAATCGAGTTGAAGCGCTACAAAATCAAAGAGGGTGGATGGGATGAATTTTACGCCATCTGGAAGCGAATTGTCGTTGTGCGCAAGCGTCATGGATTTACGCCGATGTTCGCCTTGGAAGACAGGGCGAACAATATGTTCACCTGGGCCATCAGCAACGACGATTTTGATGGGGCAAGCGATCGCTATTACAACGATCCCGAGCGCATCGAACTGCGGATAGTTGAGGACTGGGTAGTGGAGTGGGAGATCACCCGGGTGGAGCAAGTGCCGATCCCGTGATTTCCGCCAACACCATCACGGCGGCCGTTGATGCTGGCAAAGCGCTTCGGACACCCCCTGACATCAACCCCTCGGACGAGGCATGCACTCCGCCGATTTACGCCGCAAGTTGTGCCAAATGTCCTGACGACGGACAGAATGCGTGAGTGACCAGGACGGTGATTGGCTTGAACAGCTTGACCGGCATTTGGTCTCGCTGCTTGGCGTGGCTGGGCGGCGGCGTCAGCTGCGGAGTGCGCATCCCAAAAATAAGCGCAGCAGGACATGATCCTGTTGGCTGGACAGGAGCGGTGCGATGGCGCGAGGCGTTCAATTGTCACGGCGGTTGGATTCCAGGCCAGCAGGGCGGAGTAAAATGCGGGCCACTGATAGTGAAGCGATGCGATATGCGAAGGGCCCCGACCGGGGGCCCTTCGCATATTGTCGACGCTTTCATGGCTCAGGGGATGAGAGCTTCGCCTGTGTCTGGATCGACGATCTTGGTGGCCTGCTTTTGCTCCGCCCCGATGCGGCAGCGATGGGCGGATTGCTTGAGTCGATAGCTGTCGCCGTTCATGGTCAGAATGCCGACGTGGTGAGCGAGTCGGTCCAGCAACGCGCCAGTTAGCCGCTCCGAGCCCAGAACCTGTGTCCAGTGCCACCTTGGCATACTCCCGCAGCCACCGTTGGCAACTTCAGTTGCTTGAGATGGTGCGCGAGCAGGACCTCCGGTGTGCCCGCCATGGTGCCGACCGGTATCGTGTCATCGGGCCCCGGCTCATGCTGCCAGCGGAATCCGCTCGACCACGCGGGCAATGATCGCATCCGTTTCATCGTTCATTTCCAGAACCTATGACCCGGCTCCGCCAAGCAGGCAAGAAAGCAATGCTATGGGTCAGGGGGAGAGCAGGCAAGGACGCTGCACGGGGACCGCCGCTGTAGAAGATTTTAGAGAGCGAATGGGAGACCTCGCAAAAGCACTGTCACCTTAACCTTTGATAACAAAGCGGTTCAGGCTTCACCCATGCGTGGGATGGAATAAGGCGAAGCAACACAAAGATTTGAGGAGACCCGTTATGACCATTCGTAAATCCATTCTCGGCATCGCTCTCGCCGCCGCCACCCTCTCGGCTGCCGTGCCGGCGACTTCGTTCGCCCATGACCGCGATCGTGGTTGGAGCCGCTATGATCGCCATGAGCGGGTTCGCTATTCTGATCGCCGCGACTATCGCGGCTATCGCGATGATCGCGGTTATCGCTGCCGCAAGTCGGGCGGCACCACCGGCCTGCTGCTCGGCGGCGTCGCCGGAGCGCTTCTGGGCCGCGCCGTCGATACGCGGGGCGACCGCGCACCGGGCACGATCATCGGCGCTGGCGCAGGTGCGCTGGCCGGCCGCGCAATCGATCGCAATTCGAGCTGCTAAGCGCGGAGGACGAGCGGCGGCGCCCGGACGGACGCCGCCCCTTTGCCTTGCACGCGAACAGCCCTCATGCAGGAACCAGCCCTGTCCGCCTGTTGGGAGTTCGACCGTGAACCGCAGCCGATATGTCCTTTGTTTGGCCTGAAAGGCACCGCTCTGCCAGTTTTCCTGAATGCCATGGATTTCCCCGGTCCTGGGCAACGTCACGAGACGATTTCCGTCAATCGGTCGGAAACGTCGTTAATGTCCACTTCATCCAATCCGAATCAGCTGAAATCGTCGACCTTGCCTTTGCGACCCGAGAGGCTTGGACTTTCCAGGTTTCTTCACTGGGGCCGGTCGAAGGGCCGGCCCTATTTTCCGTTCAGCGGTTCCGTCCAGCCGCGAAAATAGATTGGTTGGCGTAGGTCGCTATCGCCTTCATCCGCCGGCCATCAAAAGATGCTATGATCGTGCTGGATGGAGTTGATGGAGGCAAGCGATGGACAGCGGAACTGAGCTAGCAATTCGCGCAATAATCCGTGCGCTGTTTCAATCCGGGGCGATCAACCGGCAACAAGTGCAAGGCATCATGAGCGCGCTCAAGGAAGCGGCAGGCGGCGCTCAGGACAACCGCGATTCCGAGACGGCAAAAGAACTGGCCGCCTTATCCAAACACATTCATCTCGACACGGCCGTACCTCCATCAAGTGATTAGCGCCGGGTCCAATAGATTGGAACTATCGCTGCTGTGCTGCGCGTGCCGCAGCTTTTGCAGCTGAGGCGCGTGAGGGTAGGTCGACCAAGCCACCAACAGCAGAGCATATATGGAATTGATAGCGCCTTTGATTGGCTCAACTGGCGGTCTGCTCTTGGGACGCAACCAGATTGCAATATTTACATATGATGCTGAAGCGCGCAAATAGCGCCAACATTCCTCTCTCCACGGGTTCGCAAAATGGCCGAAGCTAATCAATCCGACATCACCGCTCTTACCGTCCAGCTTGTCAGCGCCTTTGTTTCCAACAACAGCGTCGCGAGCGACAGCCTGGCGGACTTGATCAAGACGACGCGCGCTGCGCTTACGGAAAATCCGGCCGCCGCTGCAGAGGAACCGGCGAAGCCGATTTTCACGCCCGCCGTGTCGGTGCGAAAGAGCCTGTCGTCGCCCGATCACATCATCAGCCTGATCGACGGCAAGCCGTACAAGACCTTGAAGCGCCATCTCGCGGCGAACGACCTTACCCCCGAACAATATCGCGAACGCTATAATTTGCCGAAGACCTATCCGCTGGTGGCTCAGAGCTATTCGGAATCCCGGCGCGCCGTCGCGGAAAAAATCGGTCTGGGCAAGAAGCCGGTCGCCGCTGCGAAACCTGCTGAGGCCATCGCGGCCGCTGCGCTGAAGGCCAAGGCCGCGGTGGCGCCGAAGGCACCCAAGAAAGTGGCCTCAGTTCCGGCGGAGAAGCCCGCAAAGGCTGATGCTGTACCTGCTGCAAAGGCCGCTGCGAAACCTGCACCTGCAGCGATGAAGAAGGCCGGCAAGGCGAAAGATAGCGCCCCCAAGGCCGCACCGATTATCTCGAACCGTTTAACCAGTGCCAGCGCCGCACCTGCCACGGCAAAAGGCGAAGCGCGCAAGCGTCTGGGAATCGCGGGTCCAAAGGCGGATAAGGCCGATGCCAAGGTCGAGCCCGCCGCGAAGAAGGCGGGCGCGGCTCCCAAGACAAAATCGGCATCCAAGCCCAAGACGTTGAAAGCCGCTCTCGAAGCTGCGGGCTCGCACCTTGGCACGGATGCCAAGATGGCCCAACCCGCGCCGGTGAAAGCCTGATGAACCGCGGGAGCGGGACTGTCAGTCTCGCTCCCGGTACAGTTTCGAGGCCAACGACCCTCGACAATGAATGCAAGCGGCGCGTGCGATGACTGTTTCGCACGCGCTCTATTCCAATCACCTCGCGCGATTCTCTGCGCAGCGGCAGTTGGTTCTGGCTGGACGAGGTCCGCCTGCGCAGCCGCTGAACTGGGAGATCGATCTGATAGACGGTCATTGCGCCGCGGCGATTGGCTTGGCTGATGAGATGGCCTTCTTCCCATTAAGAAGGGTGCTTCAAGATAGCAAAGTCCGGCAAGTTGAAGGTCCAAGTTATGGTCCCATCAAGAGCGGAACTGCCCGTTAAGCGGAGCCGGAATAGCTGGCATCGATTGCGGGGCGACGCCGGAGTGTTGTAAGTTTTCGCCAGCTATCCATCGATCGCCGGGCTATCCACCAGCCGCCGGCGCAGTTTCTCCGCCATGTAAGCACCCGCGGCAACATAACCCCCGTCCACGGGCATAATCACTCCGTTGATGAACGACGATGCGGGAGACGCGAGAAAAGCGACAGCCTGCGCGACGTCGTCTACTTCGCCGATGCGGCGAGCCGGAACCCGTTGGGCCGCGATCTTCTGCATCGCGGGGGTCAGGTTCTGGCGCAGCAATTCCGTGTTGATCGGTCCTGGCGCGACCGCATTGGTGGTGATCCCAAATTCGGCAAGCTCGAGAGCCATCGCTCTCATGAGGCCGTATTGCCCGCTCTTGGCTGCGCCGTAAGCCGCGATCTCATAGGGGCCTTGAAGACCACAGACAGAGCCGATCAGAATGACCCGTCCATATCCTTGATCTTTCATAATCTGGGCTGCGGGACGGGCGAAGTAGAAGGATGCCGACAGGTTGATCTCAATCTCCTGCTGCCACTGCTCCACACCGATTGACAGAAACGGCTTGGACGTGCAGAAACCGGCGTTGTTCACGAGGATATCGAGGCGGCCGTATCGGTCCGCCGTGTGCGCGACGATTTCCGCAGCCCGTAAGGGATCGGTGGCATCGGCCTGGAAGGTCGCGACAGTCGCGCCCGCTGAACGTAACCGATCTGCGGTCACGTTCAGCAAGTCTTCGTTCAAGTCGACGAGGGAGAGCTTGGCTCCCTCTCGCGCCAGTCGATCGGCGATCGCGCTACCGATGCCGCGGGCCGCCCCTGTGATCAGAGCGACGTTATTCTCGAGGTTCATTGAACTCTCCCAAATTTGAACAAACGCGGCCGGGCTCGTTGTTCGTCAAGCACAGCGCTGCAATCGCCCTTAAATTCAATCGCCGATAAATTACGCCCACCCTCGTCCGGTGCTCGCCATTATTCAACGGGCTCGGCAATGATCTGTTTGTAGTGACTGCATGCCAGGAGCAGCGACCCGATCATTATTGCGGAAGCGGTAGAGCAAACGATCTGCAGGGAGTAGCCGACCATAAGCTGATCTTTAAATAGCTTGTCCGTGCAAAGGGCGACGAGGGTCGGGCCCAATCCGTAGCTGACGATCTGCACGGAAAGGGCATACATTGATGAGACGAGCCCCCGCATCTGCCTGGGCGTTGCAAGTTGGCAGGCGGATCCGACGAGCGGAATGCAGACCGTGCTGAAGAAGATCACGATACTCACCGTAAGGAGGGCGCCGAAAATGGTCGACGACAGCGGCAGCATCAGGGAAAACAGTAACATGCCGACGCCGGCCATCGCCGAGACACGCAGCAGCGCGTCGTCATATCCGCGCCGCTCCAGCCATCGGGCGAAAACTGGGCCGGAGATCAGCCCCAAGGTGCTGCTCACCAGCAGGGTTCCTCCGAACAACAGGCCAATCCTGTCGAGCGGCGCATGATATACGCGCCCAAGGAAAGCAGGAAACCAAGCCGGCAGGCACAGATTTACGGTCCCCATCAGGCCGTTGGACACCAAGATGCAGCCGTAGAAGCGCTTTCGAGCTACCACGACCTGAAGGCTCCGTTGCAAGCTGAACTTCTCATCCGCCACGCCTTGCCGCCCCGAGCGGCGATGGGGATCGCGGAAGGTGAACAGAACCATCGCCAGGATCAGCCCCGGCAGGCCGACTACGATGAACGACGCCTGCCAGATTTCGAAACTCGATCCTGCCGGAAGCAGAACGATCGCACCCCCCGCTATGGCGAAGATGAAACCTCCAGCCAACAGCGAGAAGGAACTCCCCAACTGGCTGCCCAGCATGAAGGTGCCGTAGGCGCGCGTGGTGCGCTCCGCAGAGAATAGTTGCGGGATCATCGACCAGGCTACGGGGAATACCGACGCTTCGAAGAACCCGACTCCGAAGCGGGCGAGAGCCAGTTGCCAGAATGTGTCTGCGAGACTGCAGAACATCGTGCATACGCTCCAACCCATAATCCCGACGATCAGCACGTTGCGCCTGTTCGCTACGTCCACAAGCCGTCCGAAGATGGGGGCCGCCAAGCAATATGCCGAAACGAAGGCGGCACCTTGAAGAAAGCTGATCTGCGTATCGGTCAGAAGCAAGGAGCGTTTGACGGGTTCGACGAGCAGATTGAGCAACTGCCGGTCTATGAAGGAGAGCGCGTAAGCGCTCATGAGGAGGATCAGTACATACCATGACCGCCCGGAGTTAAGCACCGGATCGCCCGAGCGCCTCGACCATCCGGCCGCTTGTTCAAGTCCGCGGCTCGATGCTACCTTGGTCGACGTGAAATCCATTTAATGACTCAACTCTCCTGCGCGGTCGGGCGGCGATCTCTTGCAGATGCCTACGATATGCTCGACCGCTTTTATGAAGTGCGCAACTGTCACGACATCGCGAATCGATTGTCGTCTTGCCAAAACCCGGCTGTTGCCACTCGCAAAAACTTCGATTGATCCGTTTGCCGTGTCAACATCTCGGGACGATCGACCCGCGTGGCATAGCAGGGTCCTCAAATCGGAATAGGAATTTGCTTTGGCATGTCGTCCGTTCGATTGTGTTCGCGAACGTGCGATGCAATGTTTGGCGCAATATGCGAGGCGACAGCCTGACTTCCGAAAAATCGCCGCCAGTCTCGCGCTGCGCCATGTTTACACCGGTACTTGCTCCTCGTGCCCGCGGGTCGGCCCTGCGTGAGCTGCGGCGGCACCGGGCACAGCGGCGCAACGAGACCGCTGTCTGAAATTCGGATCTCAGTCCCGCAAAAATGGAGAGGCAGATCGATGTCGTGGGGCGAAAATGTTGCAGGCGGCCGTGCCAGAGAACTTTTGGCCGATATATTGGTCGTGGGTGCCGGGACCGCTGGCATGACGGCCGCGGTCACTGCCGCCATTCGCGGCAGCAGCGTCATTGTCATTGAAAAGAATGCCTATGTGGGCGGCGAGGGGTTGATCTCCGCCTGTGGCGCGAACTTCGGCGGAGGAACCGATTATCAGAAACAGGCCGGGATCCACGACACGCCCGATGCCTTCTATGACGATATGCGGCGCTGGGATCCCAAGGCCGACCCGAACGTGCTCCGGGCCTTTTGCGACAACGGGGTGACGACGTGTCATTTCCTGCGCGACCAAGGTGTCGAATGGGCGCTCGCACCAGCTGTGTCGACGGCGGATATGGGGATGAATGTAACGCGCGTCCACATGGTCGTGGGCAAGGGGCCTGCCTTCTACGCGGTAATGACACCGGCATTGTTGAGGCATGGCGGCACCATCCTGCTGAACACAAAGGGACTGCAATTATTGCATGACGACAGCGGACGTGTGGTCGGGCTGTTGGCGAGGGACTATCAGGGAACGGTCGCAATACGCGCCAAGTCGATCATGCTCAGTTGCGGCGGTTTTGAGGGCAATGTGGAGCTGGTGACCAGATATGTCTCACCCGAAGCGAATTACGCAATGTTGCGAGGCTTGCCTACCAACACAGGAGACGGGCTGCTGATGGGGCTGGCTGCGGGGGCGGGAACCCGGGCAATGCATAGGATACATGGCTATCTGCACCTGCCGCCTGAACCCGTTATATATCCTCTCCATCCATATGCCATGGTGGCGCCCGACGGGACCATTCCCTTGCCGGATTTCGTGCAGGACTTTCCCTATGGGATAGTGGTCAACGGCCGGGGTGAACGCTTCGTGGATGAAACCGTGCCGCGCCTCGGCGAAAATATCTGCAACGCTCTGGTGCAGCAGCCCGGATCGGTTGGCTATGCGGTCATGGACCATCCACTGTTTGCCGAACGTTGGGAGAAGCAGGTCGCCCATACGAACCGCTACTGGCAAAACCTCGACCTCGGTGCGGTAAAGGTCGTTACCGCGCCGTCGCTCGAAAGCCTGGCGGAGCAGTTGGAGTTCAACCCGTCCGCGTTCGCCGCGATGGTGCGCGAATATAACGAGGCGGTCGATGATGGCACGACCCATCTCCTCAAGGTGCCAAAGGCGAATCGAGACCCGCTAGGATATTATGCAGCGCAGGGGATCGACTTTTTGCGCCAGATCGCGACGCCTCCATTCTGGGCGGTGAAGATCATCGCGGGGTTGAGCCACACGGCCGGGGGTCTCACGATCGACGCCTCTTGTCGGGTCCTCGATCGCGAGGGCGCTATCATCGAGGGTCTTTATGCCGGCGGCGACACAAGCGTCTTGTGGCACAGCAATTATGGTTCGGCCTACGCCTGTGCACTCGTAATGGGACATCTGGCAGGGCAGCATATGAGCTCAACGAGGTGATTGTCCCGGCTGGGCAGGCCCAATTTTGCGGCACGCGCGGTAAGGGCGCTCGCTGCCGGCTGTTTTGCTGCCTTGCAGTTTCGGTGTAAAGCGCGCTCGGACCAACGGTCTGAGTTAGGCGTTCATCATCAGATCGACGCCGCGGTCGGCTAGAGCCATGGTAGGCGCGTTAGTGTTGGCGCTGATGATGGTCGGAAAGCTCGACGCATCCATCACACGCAATCCGTCTACACCCCTCACGCGGAGGTCGGGCGTGAGAACCGCGAGTTCATCGTCAGCTCGGCCCATGCGTGCCGTGCCGCACGGATGATAATTGGTCGTTACCGTGTTCCTCAGATATTCGGCGATGTCCTCGTCAGTGTCCACATTTGCACCTGGAGCGGCCTCTTTGGCGATAATCGCCGCTAGCGGATTTGTTTTTAGAATATTCCGGATGTATCGGAAAGCCTTGAGGAACAGGCGCCTGTCTTCTGGATCACTCATCCAGTTGAAATCAATAAGAGGATCATCGTCGGGGTTGGCCGAAGCGATGGTTATCGAACCACGGGATTTTGGCCGCAATAAATTGGCCATCAATGTAACGCCATGGTCTTCTTTGTCGACCAAACCAGGCCACATCATCTGCAGTGAATAGATTTGAAAGTCGGGCTCCTCTGAGTCTTTGCCGATGTTTGCGAACGCGACGGCCTCCGAACCCGTCGAAGAAACGGGCCCTGAACGAAACAAGGCATACTGAATGGCATTCCGGACCATGCGCCATCCGCTCGACTGAAGGTGGTAACCAAATGCGCCCCTCGTGCTGCCGACAACCATCACGCCAGCATGATCCTGTAGGTTTTGTCCGACGCCGGGAAGGTCGCTGACCACGGGAATGTTATGATTTTTCAACTGCTGGGCCGGCCCGATACCTGAGAGCATAAGTAGCTTCGGCGTCACCAGCGCACCGGCGGTCAAAATAACCTCGCGCTTCGCAAAGGCATGTTTGACACCTGATTTGTCCTTGAATTCCACCCCTATCGCCCGACCGTTCTCGATCAAGATCTTCGTCGCTTTCGACCGGAAAGAAATTTTCAGGCGAGGATCCGAGCGGATCGGGTCGATGAAAGCACGTGCGGCATTACACCGCTTTCCCGCATTTAAAGTGGCCTGTTGATAGCCGACGCCATATAGGGTGCCGCTATTGAAGTCGGATGCGAACGGCACCCCCAGGCGCTGCATTGTTCGCACAAAATAATGAGAACCCTCCGCAACATAGGGTTGCTCGGATACTTTCAGTGGACCGTCCCCGTTATGCGTCGCATTGTGAAAGCGCTGGTTACCTTCATGCTTCATGAAGTACGGTAAAATATCGTTCCAGTCCCAGCCCGCCTTGCCACAAATATCGTCCCATCTACCGTAATCTTCCCGAGATCCACGGGTATAGACCATGACGTTTACGGAACTGCCACCTCCAAGGAGGTTGGCCTGATGGATAGATACTGCCCGGCCGCCCAAGGCAGGTTGGGGAATTGACTGGTGGGTGCGCACAAATTCTCCACCGCCAAAAATCATCTTGAAAGAGCCAGCCGGCATGGAAACCAACGGGCTGTCGTCATTGCCACCTGCTTCCAGAAGCAAGACGCGAGCATCAAATTCACGGACGAGCCTGCTGGCGACAACACACCCCGCGCTACCACCGCCCACGACAATATAATCGTATTGTTCAGACATCTGATCCCTCCGAAATTGTCGCCGGGCGGCTGAGCGCAGGTCAACTTTCGGCGGTCATTGCCCGCCTCCCCCGATGTAGGCAAGGACACAATTGCGAAATTCACATAGGCTGGCCCTAGTGGCTGCATCGGGATTGGCTTGGTTCGCTGCTTTCGGACAGCCAGGCCGAGCATCAAAGTCTATAAAAGGGATTTAACTTCATTGCGGCATGCTGCGTCTTGGAGTGCGTTTGGAAATGCGTCGTCCGGTGCGATCACGAAATGCGCACTTCCGCGCATGTCCAGACTCTTGCTCCTGCGAAGATAGCCGCGATCCATTTACCCTATGGAATTATAAGGGCGGGCCTATCCTCGGCTAGTTGATGACGCTCTTCTATGCGCATATCGGTGTAGATACTAATCCCGGCGCATACCCGGGTGCCCAGCAAATATAAGGACTCCGATGCGCTCCCATCATGGGCGTTGAGAGACCGAATTCGGATCAGGAGGGGATATTCAATATGAAGACAAATCTATTTTATGTTGGCGCTTCCGCGATGGCGTTGATTTGCGGATCGGCGGCCGCCAGCGCGCAGGACGTCACTGCAGCAGGTACGGTTGAAGCGCCGGCCGACTCTGATATCGTCGTTACGGCCAACAAGCGCGAGCAAAAGCTCAATGATGTCGGCGCAACCCTCGCTGCTTTCGGGGGGGACGAACTGAAAGCGCGGCAAATCAATAGCCTGCAGGATCTCGCTCTCGCTGTTCCTGGGTTGAGCTACTCGCCATCTCCGAGCGGCACCCCAGTTTATACATTGCGCGGAGTGGGTTTCAATGACACTTCGCTTGCCGCTTACCCGACAGTGAGCGTGTATCAAGATGAAATGCCGATGCCATTCAGCGCACTAACGCGTCACTCGGCATATGATCTTGAGCGAGTTGAGATCCTCAAGGGGCCTCAGGGCACGCTTTTTGGCCAGAATTCGACTGGCGGTGCGATCAACTATATTGCTGCCAAGCCTACGGACCATCTCGCGGCTGGCTTTGACGTCACATACGGACGCTTCAATCAGATTATTGGTGAAGCTTATGTTAGCGGGCCGATCTCTCCAACGCTGAAAATGCGGCTGGCCGGGCGCGTCGAGCGCATGGACGGTTGGCAAACGAGCAATACGAGGCCAAGTGACACCAACGGAAAGCAGCGCAATTACATGGGGCGCCTGCTTGTCGATTTTACTCCGTCTGAAACGGTGCGATTTAGTCTTGGTCTCAGCGGCTGGAAAGATCGCAGCGACACGATCGCACCGCAATATGCGGGCTATGTTCCCCAGCATGGTCCTATCGAGGATCCGGCGGTCGCCGCAGCCCGCTTTTCGCCAGAGTCGCCGCGCGCGGCAGACTGGACACCAGGCGTCCCCTACGGCGATATTCGTCAATATCAGGCCACTCTTCGCGGAGACATAGAGCTATCAGGCGATGTCACCTTGACGACCCTGACCAGCTACATAGATTACAAGCACCTGCTTGGAACTGACGGAGACGGCTTACCCCAAAGCCTTCTTGATTTAACCAACGATCGCGGGCGCGCCAAAAGTTTTTTCCAGGAAGCGCGGCTTAGCAACGGTTCTCGCGGAACGCTGCGCTGGGTGTTGGGCGCCAATTACGAGAGTGACAAAGTTGATCAGACGGTTCACGTCGCTTTCCCGAATTCCAGCTCCAATCCGACGCTCGATCTATTCTTTGGCTATCCAATCACCCAGACTGAATATTTTGCTCAGCAGCGGATGAAGATATATGCGGGATTCGGCAATGTGGAATTTGATGTCGGATCGAAACTGACACTCAAGGCCGGCGCACGCTATACGGAAATTCACTCGAAGGCGCAAAGTTGCAATTTCGATATCAGCGGAAATCCGAAAGATACTGGCCCTTTCATTTTCGACGTCATCTTGGGGGGCGCGTTCGGAGCCTATAAGTCAGGCGAATGTTTTCCGATCAACGACCAAGGCACAACCATCGGTTCGGTGGCGGCGGGGGCTCCCGGTCTCTACGTTGCAAATATGACCGAGCACAACATATCCTGGAAGACCGGTCTGGATTTCAAGCCGGCTCCGGGAATCCTCCTCTATGCCAATGTCGGCAAGGGCTACAAGGCGGGTGGTTTCCCGCTTGTGTCGGGCACGACTTTCACGTCTTATCTGCCCGTTCGGCAAGAGTCCGTTATGGCCTATGAGGCGGGTTTCAAGGCTAGCCTGCTGGATCGCGCGCTCCAACTGAATGGGGCGGCTTTCTATTATGGCTACAATGACAAACAGTTGCGGTCGAAGGTTCAACGACCGCCATTCGGCATTCTCGACGCGTTGCTTAACATCCCAAAGTCAAAGATTACGGGCTTTGAGATCGAAGCAACGGCAAAGCCAATACGAGGTCTAACTCTTTCGACTGCATTCACATACCTAAACGGAAAGATTAAAAATTACACTGGCTTGAATTTTGACAGTGTGATGACAAACTTCGCCGGAACCAGAATGCCATTTACACCTAAATATCAGGTGTCGACGAATTTTGATTATGACTTCCCCATTAATACGGAAATAAATGCATTTGTTGGTGCTGGGATCAATTATCGTTCAGGCACGCTGGCGATCGTTGGGGGCGATATAAACCCTGCCGTTTTCCGACCGGCGGGCAGAAAATTGTATGGCATTGACGATTATACGCTCGTCGATTTGCGCGCAGGCATAAGGGGTTCCGGCGATAAATGGCGTTTTTCGGTATTCGGTAAGAATATCTTCAACAAATATTACTGGAATAGTGTAACGGGAGCTGTAGACGCTGTCGCGAGGTATCCCGGTATGTCCGCAACATATGGAGCGACTCTTTCGGTGCGATACTGATTATACGACCCGGTTGCTCCGCCTGACTTTACATAGGGCGTTCAGCTTCAATTTGAGCTGTGGTGGCCGGGTTATATCAAATCCTGCTGATGCTGTCTCACAGATGGGATCCTTGAGGGTTTAAATTGTGATTCGTTGCGGCTGCTCGGAGGAGGTTTAGGATGGGGCAGCCGGAGCGATGCCGCGAGGATCGGGCGTGACGAGACTGGGTATTGCGCTTCAATGCACGCGGCCCCGAAGGTCTTGCGACGCGGAAGACTCCTGGCAAATCCTCGATCCTGCGCGCCAGCCAACGGAAAGCGCTGGCCAGGCACGGTGTGCTACGCTGGCGCCTATGCGATCTGGGGCAATGGCTCAGGGATGAATTCGGCCTATCGAAAGGCGCTTGCCCAGGGGGACATCCATAGAGCTTTGGTGAGCAGACGAAGCCCGCGTCGGGCAGCAGACCAAGCTCACCCGCCGATCGTAGAACAGCCTTGTCAATCAGCCATAGTGCATCCTTCCATTACTGGCTGAATAATGCACCATCATATGCTGGGACTAAACACCTAGAGCATGATCCGATCAAAGTGGATCGGATCATGCTCTATTGGTCTCTTGTTTGCCGCCTTTTCCAAACCAGCAGATGAGACCATCTGCTTCGACAACGGTCTACAAGGTTCTCATTCGTTCAGGCATGCGCAGACCATTCGCGCAGCATATGCTTGGCGATCTGCAGCTGCAGGATCTGCGTAGTGCCTTCATAAATCCGGTAGATGCGAGCGTCGCGGAAGAAGCGTTCGGCGTCGTATTCGGCAAGATAACCCGCGCCGCCATAGACTTGCACCACACGATCGACCACGCGGCCACAGATTTCGCTGGCAAAGACCTTGAATGCGGCGGCCTGGCGCAGCACGTTCTCGCCCCGGTCGGCGCGCGCAGTCACATCCGCCAGCATGCATTCGGCGGCATATATCTCGATTTCGCTTTCTGCAAGCATCTGCTGAATGAGCTGGAAATTCGCGATCGGCTCTCCGAATGCCTTGCGCTCGTTGGCATAACGGATGCCAGAGTCGAGGGCGCGGCGGGCATAGGCTGTCGCCGCCGAGCCGACCGAAATGCGCCCGTTATCGAGGCTCTTCATGGCATAGACGAAACCCTTGCCGGTTTCGCCACCCAGCAACGAATCATCGGGAACTTGGACGTCCTCAAGGATGATGTCAGCGATGTTGCTGCCTTCCTGGCCCATCTTCTTGTCAGTCTTGCCCACGGTTACGCCGGGCGTATCCATTGGAACGATGAACGCCGACACATGCGCGTTCTTGGGCAAGCTTTCCTTCGAGGTGCGCGCCATGATGAGCGCGACCCTGGCGTACGGTGAATTGGTGATGTAGCGTTTTGTTCCGTTCAGAACCCAACCCTGCGCATTTTTGATCGCCGTGGTTTGCATGCCTGCGGAATCGGAACCGGAACCTGGCTCGGTGAGACCGAACGCTGAGATTTCTCCGGCGGCGATACGCGGCAGCCATTCAGCTTTCTGCGCCAGGGTCCCGCCGTTCTTAAGCGCTGAACAGAACATGCCGATGTTGATCGACATAATCGACCGGAAGGCGGGCATGGCATAGCTGATCGCATGCACGGTGCGCGCATATTGTGTAATGTTCATGCCAACGCCGCCGAATTCCTCAGGCGTTGTCAGGCCGAAAAGGCCCATATCCCGCATTTCCTGCACAATTTGATCAGGAATGGCGCCAGTTTCGATTACTTCGCGTTCCGCTGGAATCAGGCGCTCTGCCACGTACCGCTTCAACTGATCGATGAACATCTCGAAAACTTCGGGATCCATCCCTTGATTGATAGTGCTCATTGCAAGATCTCGCTAATAATTCTTGTGGTTGATCGATCAGGTTCCCGAAGATGCTCTGCAGAATGATTCCAAGGGCTGACAAAGCTTGATGGGCTTGGTGATGCTGCACGCCTTGCCAGATCGCAAATTGCGTTTCAATATCCTCGGCGGTGGTCATAGGTTATCGCTATGCCTGTCCGCTCGGTTTTCCTTGCCTTGGCATTCCCGCAATGTCCGGCCGAATTCCTCGCGAGCGAGAGGAATCGGTCCATCGATCTCCGTCAAGGTCTGGGGCACTATGGTCGCTCAAGGCATCCTGGAGTCGTACGTGCAAAAGTATGGATTTTCGGCGCTCGGGCGAACTTTGCCGAGCTCCTGCCGGATACGCAGGCCCGCTTCCTCGACGGCCGGCGATCTTCTGCCTGTCCGCATAGCTGGTAGCCGGATTCCGCAGTGGGAGGATGTGCAGCGACTGGGCCGCTCTGGCCGTGCGGGCCTGTGCCCCCCTCCTTGAGAAGGCATAGGGCAAGCCTTCGCCGGTTTGCCTTACTTCCTTAAATGAGCGAACATGGCTCAGCATTCCGGTGAAATGAGGCGCATCAGATAAAGTGTCATAGCGGCTTTGGCTATAAGGGCTCAACGCTCCAGACAAGGCAAATTGTAGATCGGTTGGCAAGGCATAGCGCCCATACTGACAAGAATTACAAAGCGGCGACAAACTATCCTGATGCCTAAATGCCGATTGCATGGAGGGGTGATATGAATAGACTTAATTATGCGTTCGGCGCGTCATTGGTTGCCATGATCGTGGCAGGCTCGCCTGCCGTCGCTTTTGCACAATCTCAGCAATCCGAGGCAGAACCTGCAGTCGAAAGCGCGGCTCAATCCGGAATTGAAGACATTGTCGTGACCGCGCAGCGCCGCGAACAAAATCTGCAGAAAACGCCGCTGGCAATCACCGCCGTCGGTTCTGAAGTATTAGCAAATCGGCAAGTAACCGATGTAAGCGGCCTTGCTGCTGTAGCTCCGGCCGTTAACTTTGGCGCGGCACTCGGAACGGCGCGGATCGCTATTCGTGGTATCGGTTATGACACTCTCAACATGGGTGGAGAGGGCCGCGTTGCATTCCACGTCGACGGATTTTATGTAAGCCGCCCGAACGCTCAGCTTGCGGGCTTTTACGATGTGCAGCGGATCGAAGTCCTGCGTGGTCCCCAGGGGACGCTTTACGGCCGCAACGCCACGGCGGGCGCCATTAACGTTATCACCGGCGAGCCGGGCGACAAGCTTGAAGGATATGTGCGGGGTACGGCTGGCAACTATGCACTGGCCCGGATCGAAGCTGCGGTGACCGTACCGCTTTCTGACACTGTTTCGACCCGTATTGCCGTTCAATCTATGGATCGGGGTGGTTTCGGCAAAAGCACTGCAACCGGCGAAGACATCGACGATGAGCACAGCCGTGCAGTTCGTGGAAAGATCCGTTTTCAGCCGTCTTCAACTTTCGATGTAACCCTGTCTGCCGACTACTTCCGCAAGAAAGATAATTCCGGCGGCTATCATATTTTTGGCAAAGGCTCGGAAAACCCGGCGATCAACCTGATCGGGACGACCTATGGCGGCGGCCAGTTCGCGGCCGACCCATATGATAACGGTTCGGAATATTATGGTTCGTACCGGAGAATATATGGTTTTGGCAGTACGATGAATCTCGATCTGGGTGCGGTGAAGATCACGTCCCTTACTGGATATCGTAATTCGACCGCGACACTCAGGACGGACCTTGACGGCGTGCCTGCCGATTTGACTGAATTGGACCCCTACGAAAATTCAAAGCAGTTCACGCAGGAACTTCGTGCCAACGTCGATCTGCCGATTGGAAAGTTCATCGTCGGTGGGTACTACATGGATGAGAAGATCTTTGGGTATAACACAATCCGTATCAATGGGATAATCCAGGGCAAACCTCCCGGGATTTTGCAGGGCATCTATCTTGGCGGCCATCTGCATACCAAGGCGACTGCCATATTTGGTCAGGCTGACATCAGGCTGACCTCCAGATTGAATTTGACGCTTGGCGGACGGTTCAGCTGGGAAGAGGTGTCCATCAACAACATCAATCAGGTTGACTTTACGCGCCTCTATAGTCCCACAAATCCGATCATCGGCCGGACCCAAATTGATGACCATAAGTGGAACAAGTTCACGCCGAAGATTGGCCTGGATTACCAGGTGACCGATGACATCTTTGCGTATGCCTCATATTCTCAGGGTTTCAAGAGTGGCGGGTATACGCTCGGCAACGTTGCACCGCCGTTCCTGCAGGAGGATATCAAATCATATGAGGCGGGAATCAGATCGCAGTTCGGAGATACCTTGCGTGTCAACCTGTCTGGCTTCTATTATAAGTACAAGAATATTCAGGTCTCGCGTGTCGTAAACCAGATAACGATTATCGATAACGCGGCATCGGCGCGCCTTTACGGCCTGGAAGGCGACATTATCTTCCGGCCTACGTCGGCCATTCAGTTCGATGCAGGATTTTCGGTCCTGAAGAGCGAGTTCCTGAACTACTTTTCCCAAGACCCCGCGCAGCCATCCAAGGGATTGCAGGATTTAACGGGAAACATGTTGCCACAGGCACCCAAATACACCTTTAATCTGGGTGCGCAGTATACTCTTCCGGTTTCGGGAGGAGAGTTTGTCGCCCGGATTGACAGCAATATTGTGGGTCAAACATACTATACTGCCTTCAACCGTTCCATCACCGGTCAAGAACCCTTTGCCAAATTTGATGGGAACTTGAAGTTTTCTTCGATAAACGGGTGGTCGCTGTCGGCCTTCGTCAAAAACATCGGCAACAAACGCACTGTTGCTTACGCCTACACGACGACTGGGCTTTACGGCTTCCCGGTGGTGGGAGTGAATGCGCCCCCGCGGACGTTTGGTTTGACTGCGGAATATAAGTTCTAAGTTTGGAAGAGGGGCAGTGCATCCAGTCTTTTGCTGTACGGCCCCTCGTCCTATATGATGAATGCTAAGAAATGGTTGTGTAAGCACCTGCCTGAGGACAAAGCAAGATGGGTGCTCTCATCAACCCGGCAGTCTGAACATACCTGTGCGGGCGGTGTTGGATTTGGCGTGATTGCACGCCGCTTGGGTCTCCATTCCGCCGGTTTTCGTTGGCATTCGGGCGAACACCTGTGTGGATGCAAATCGCATGCTTATGCTCTTCAGGGGTTCGGGATTATATCGAACTCTGATCAGAGCATGAGTAACGATTCCCATCCTGCAAAGGTCATGTAATATTGGTCTTGCGAAACCCGCTTTGGCAGCAACCGTGGGATCGCTGTGAAGCGGATCGAGGTCACCATTGAGCCGGTAGAAGAGGGCCTGCCGAGGTAGCTTAGGCAGATCGACGATGCGGTGTGGCGCGCAGTCTGGAGTTCGCAGCTCAATTGGCGCAGCAGCAGGGGTGATGGTGCAAGCCGGATCGAAACCGCCACCGCCCCGGACGTAAGTTATGCGGTCAAGTTGCGCGAAGCACTGGCCGGCATCAAGCCCTCCCGTCCTTGTTCAAAGGACTAGAGCATCCGTGATGATCAAGTCGGAGATTGTTGCCAGCAGCGCTCTGCTTTGAGCAGAGCGTTTGCGGTCACGATGAGCTTTCGCATGATAGCGATTTTCGCTGGCTTGAGGTTCTGCGCGCCGCCAACAAGTCGTCTTGCCTGTTCGGTCGGCACGTCGATGGTCGCCCTAATGTGGGCAGCGGGCGGTTTCGTCAGAGCTGGGGCAGCCGCAGGCTGTCCATTGACGCCGTTCGCCGGCGGCAAACCATTTGCCTGGCGCAAGAACGTGGCCACCTGGCTGTATTGCTGTTCCGAAAGGCTGCCGGCTTTTCCAGGCGGCATGGAGTTCGCTAAGTAGCTCTTTAACGCATCCGACGCTTGGCCTGCCCACCTGTCGGCAAAGGCCTTCCCTTGAAGGGGAGGTCCGAAGTTTCCATTCAGGCCACCGCCTTGGCAATTCGCGCGATTTTCCTCGCATACTATCCTCCCAGCTTCGGCCTGGGATCAGTCGCGGTCTGCGCACGGATTCCGGAATCGCCTACAAACGCAATACTTCCAAGCAGCACACCACAAATTTGCGAATGGTCATTGCAGCCTCTCTGAAAGTTCACCCTTGGCGAACTCGCCTTGATCGTCTTGAGGCAGATCGCCGCCGTGCCCGGCCTCATCCCGAACGAGCCCTTTTTCCGGCACCTGTCCGAACGCCAATCTCCAGCCGCGAATTTTCTGCGCCCTGCGGATTCACTCGACTATTGCGAAGAGCCGGACATGCTCGCCCCCCCCCTCCCGGCTTGAGAAGCGGCAGCACCCATTTCATGTACAGCATGTTCGGCATGGCTCGGTGGAAGAAGGCTTTCCGAATCATGCAAAAATCTCTCTTTGTTGCTACGGTGCCGCACGATTTTGTCGTCACGCGATATATATTAAGATGAAGGTCTCATGGAAACAGACGGCGCCATATTGAACGATGAGGATTATGCGGCCCTGGCGGAATTTCGCTTCGCACTGCGCCAGTTCCAGGCTTTCAGCAGCGAACGGGCGGCGCAGATGGGGCTGACGCCCCAGCAGCATCAGGCCCTGCTGGCTCTGCGCGCCGCCCCAGCGGAGGATGCCACGGTCGGCTATATCGCGCGGCGCCTGCTGTTGAAACCGCATAGCGCCACGGGCCTTGTGGACCGGCTGGAGAAGCTGGGGCTGGTCACGCGCCATGCCAGCGCGACGGATCGGCGCCGGGCGCAGTTGCAGTTGACGCCTGATGCGCTGGATCTGCTGGCAAAGCTGTCAGCCACGCATCGCGATGAAATCCGGCGGCTGCGTCCGTTGCTCAACCAGTTGCTGGCGCGTTTTGCCTGAGCGAGAGGCTGGATCCTTTTGTTTAGATCAAGACATGTTCCTGAAGAGCCTGCGAGAGCAGCGGTGCGAGACAAGCCGTGCTGGTGGGTCCATTGACGCTGTCGGTGCTGGAGATTCGCTCGATCCCTTCCGCCCTCATCAGCGCGAGATCGGCGGCGGTTGCGAGGCAATGGGTAACCATCGCCTCGACCGACAAGGCGCCGGCCGCGCGCAACAGCCTTGCCGCTTCGATCAGCGTCCGGCCGCTGGAAATCATGTCGTCCACCAATATGACCTGGCGTCCCCGCACTCGATCGGCCTCCGGCAGGGAAAGGCTGACATAGCGGTCGCCGCTCCGTTCCTTGGATGCTACCAGCATGTCCAGGCCAAGCGGGGCGGCGATGCTTTGCGTCCATTGCCGGGACTCCCCGTCCGGTCCGATGATGACGGGATGGCCTGAGCGATCGATGAGGCTGGCCAGCAAGGGTGCGGCCGACAGGCTGATCGCCGGAATGCCGGGAACGGCTTCGCTCAGATTCGCGATACGGTGAAGATGCGGGTCAACGGTCAGCAAGGCATCGAAATGATCCGCGATGAGACGGCCGATGACCCGCTGGCTGACCGCCTCGCCTGGATGAAAGGCTCTATCCTGCCGCATATAGGCGAGATAAGGCGCGATCAGGACGACGCGTTCCGCCCCCTGGTCTCTCGCGGCGGAGGCCGCCAGCAGCAGTTCGACGATTTTTCCGTCCGGATCGTTGAGCGAGCGATAGAATATGGCCGTGCGGGCAGGGGCGGGCATCCGGACCAGACATTCCCGATCGGGGAAGCGGCGGGTTTCGACCTGAAAGGCGGTCAGCTTGAGCAGAGCGCCGAGCCTTCCGGCTGCCGCCATGCTATCGTCAAAACCAAAGACGATTGTGCTCACCGCGTAACCTCATAGCCTGAATCTTCCGCGGCCAGATCACGGGCAAAGCCCAGTCCCGTGGCGGACTGGGCATGGATGCGGTAAAGGGACTGGCCCTTGCGCACCTCCGCCCCGACCTTGTGCAGCAGGTCTATGCCTGCCCCCTTGTCCATCGGCGCCCCGGCCAGTCGGGCGATGCGGGCGATGCGGTGACAGTCGATCGCGGTCACTCGTCCGCCTTCATCGGCGCGGACCTCTTGCACATGTGCTCCCGGAGCATAGTGTATGGGCTGGCGTCCCTGCGCCTCGATCAGCCGCTCCATCGCGGCGAGCGCCTTGCCCGATGCCAGCAGTTCCATCGCCCGCGCATAGCCCCTGCCGCCGCGCAGGGCCGGATCGAAGTCCAGCACGCGCCCCGCCAGGAACAGCGCATGTTCGCGCAGGTCCTGCGGCGCATCGGCATCGTTCCGAAGCACGGCCATGACATCCCGCGCCTCCAGCACCGGCCCGACGCCGTTGCCGACCGGCTGCGATCCGTCCGTGATCACGATGTCGGTGACGAGACCAAGCTTGTCAGCGACATGCTCGAACAGCTTGCGCAGCCGCACCGCTTCATCCTGGGTGCGGACTTTGGCAGTGGGGCCGACGGGGATGTCGAGCACCAGATGGGTGGAGCCTGCCGACAGCTTCTTGGACAGGATGGACGCCACCATCTGATCGAACGTGTCGATGCGCAGCGGCCGTTCGACCGAGATCAGCACATCGTCGGCGGGCGACAGGTTCACCCGGCCGCCCCATGCCAGCACGGCCTTTTCCCGCGCCACGATAGCCCGCATCTTTTCTTCGCAAAGATCGACATTGGCGAGCACCTCCATCGTGTCCGCCGTGCCGGAGGGCGAGGTGATCGCTCGGGACGAGGTCTTGGGCATGATGAGGCCATGCGCCGCCACGATGGGCACGACGATCATCGACGTGCGGTTTCCCGGAATGCCCCCGATGCAATGCTTGTCCACGACCAGAGGCGCCTTCCAGTCGAAGCGGTTGCCCAGGCCCGCCATGGCGCGGGTCATCGCCAGCGTTTCCTGCGTGCTCATGAAGCCCGCGCAGGCGACCAGGAAAGCCCCAATCTCCATCGGCGAATAAAGATGCGCGGCGATGTCCCGGATGATGGCGGAAATCTCGTCATCCTGCAGCGTGTCCCCGTCGATCTTGCGGCGGACGAATTCCAGGCTGGCGGGCGGTCTTGCCTGTTCGATGGCCACTTGCGCGCCCTCGGCCAGTCCGAGGCGCCTGAACGCCTGCTCGCCCAGGCCGATTTCGCCCGGCTGCAACAGCAATGGTTCATCGACCAGGGCCAGGGACGCCAGGATTTCCGCTCCCTCGCCGCTCACTTTTATCTTGCGCAGGGCCTGGAATTGCTCGGCCGAATAGCCGTTGCTGCGGCGCAGGAGAAAGGCCGTGTTTTCCGGATAGGTGTCGATGGCGAGGTGCTTGATCTTCAGCATGTCTCACTCTGGGTTTGCGCGGATATTCGGTCAACTGCCATCGTTGGTTGCCGGAGGCATGGGCGTTCCGTGAATTTCCTGCGCCACCCGCGCGCAGATGCTGCGCGCCCGGCTGCGGACCCGCTCCAGATTGTCCTGGACGAACGCGGCGCTCATGCCTTCCACGACATCGCCGATGTGCAATGCCTCGCTCGATCGCATGGCAAAGCCACGGAACAGATAGGTGCCGGAAAGGCCCCGCAGCGCCTGGGTCTGACCCTGGGCATCAAGCCAGTCCTCGGAAGCTCCGGAGGTGGAGATGGTACACAGATGGCCCTGACCGAGGAGGCCCGTGTCCGATCCTTCCTGTATCTGACGGGCGGTGACGCCAGCGCCCAGCACGCGATCGACATAGCCCGTCATCATGGCCGGCGGCATGCCGAACCAGATCGGGAAGATGAAGGTGAAAACCTGCGCGCCGGCCAGCAACTCCCGTTCCGCGCGGACATCGGGCGACATGCGAAAACCTTTCCTGTCGGGCCGCTCCTCATTCTTCAGCACGGGGTCGAAGCGCATTTGATACAGGTCGCGCAACACGGCTTCCTGGCCCGCCTGACGAACGGCCTCGCAATAGGCTGCGGCGATGGCTGCGTTGAAGCTCTTCGCATCGGGATGAGCGAGCACCACGACATGACGGATGCCGGAAGGTGAAGCGCTGTCCATGGGAACCTCCATCATTTTGTCCTCAACGACGATGTTTCGCTTCCTCATATGTGTAGAGTATGCGCCGCATCTGGGCGAGCGCCTCGCGGCGCGCCTGTTCGCTCCTGATCCGGCCCAGATGCTGTTTCAGATGAAGGACGAAATCGGCATAGTCGTTCTGCCAGTCGGGCTCCGCGAGCAGGTCCATGTCGACCCGTCCGGTCTGGATCCTGCGCGCATGTCCGCCCGGTTCCAGCGCATAGCTTTCGCCGATCTGCGGCGTGATGACGCTGGCGGCCGGATCGTCCGCCAGGACAAGATCGCGCAGCGATGCGACCGCTTCGCGTTCCCCATGGTCGAGGAACAGGCTGCCCGCAATGGGCCGGCGCGCGGCGATCCAGCGGTGCAGTTCGTCGCGATCGGCATGGGCCGAATAGCTGTCGATGCGCCGGATGCGCGCGCGCACATTCACGTCCTCGCCGGAAATGCGCACGCGCTGCGCTCCATCCAGCAAGACCCTGCCCAATGTGCCCTTGGCCTGGAAGCCGACGAAGAGCACGGTGGATTCCCGCCGGAACAGATTATGCTTCAGATGATGCCGGATGCGCCCCGCTTCGCACATGCCGGACGCCGCCATGATGATCGCGCCCGACATGGTGTTGAGCCGGATCGATTCCGCGACATCCTCGACATAATGGATGGAAGGATGCTGGAAAATGTCCCGCCCGTCGATGTCCTCCATCTCCGAGGCATGGGCCGCAAAGACCTTGGTCGCGCGGCTGGCGAGCGGAGAGTCGACGAAGATCGGCACATTGGGAATGCGATTGGCATCGGCCAGCCTTGCAAGGTCCAGCAGCAGTTCCTGCGTCCTTTCCAGCGCAAAACTGGGAATCACAAGATTGCCGCCGTTCGCCAGCGCCTGCTTGATCTCTGCTTCCAACTGGCTGCGGCGCTGCTCGATCGTGAACTTCTCGCGTGTCCGGTCGCCATAGGTTGATTCGCAGACGACGTGATCGAGGCCAGACGGTGCCTGCGGGTCGGGATGGAAGGCCTTGTTGTCCGGACCCAGATCGCCGGAGAAGAGCAGGCGCACGCCCGCCGCCTCGATCTCCACGGACGCCGCGCCCAATATGTGTCCGGCGTTCCAGAAACGCGCCCTGAAGCCGGGAGACGGATCGAACCAGTCCGACAGGGGCACAGGACGGCTCAGCCGCCATGCGCGCAAGGCATCCTCTTCGGTGTAGAGCGGGACGAAGCTCCGCTCGCCCGCCCGGTCGCGCCGCCGGTTGCGGCGGTCGGCTTCGCTTTCCTGGATGCGCCCTGCATCCGCCAGCATATATTCCAGCAGGTCCGATGTCGCGGGCGTGCACCAGATCGGCCGGTCGAATCCCTGGGCCGAAAGCTTCGGCAGAAGCCCGCAATGGTCGATATGCGCATGCGTCAGGACGACCGCGTCGATCTTTCGCGGGTCGAAGCTGAAGTCGCCATGGTTCAAGGTTTCCAGGCTGCGCGATCCCTGAAACAGGCCGCAGTCCACCAATATGCTGCGCTCACCCAGCCGCAACGCCATGCAAGAGCCCGTGACCGTCCCTGCCGCGCCATGAAATGTGAGTGTGAGTGACGACATGTCCAACCGAACTCCTCCCCCCTCTTGCAGCATTCCCATGATCAATAGATGATATCACGGCTGGGACAGTCCGTAGTTATCCTGATGGACGGCAATGCGGGGCGCACTGATCTTCCGGCGGTCGTTGACCGATGCCTGGCGCCGTTCGCCGGCCATCCGTACTGGGGAGATGAGGCGTGGTGACGGTGGGTGGACGGCCTGGTCATGTCGGCCTCTCCGCTTCGCAGGCGCGCGAGCGATTGGCTGCGGACGGTCCCAACGAGCTGCCCCGGCCGAACCGGCGGACACCCCTGCGGATCGCGATGGAGGTGCTGCGCGAGCCGATGTTCGCCATGCTGCTGGCGGCTGGCGCCATCTATCTGCTGCTCGGCGACAGGACAGAGGCGTTGATCCTGCTGGGCTTTGCCGGCCTGTCCATTCTCATCACGATCGTGCAGGAGGCGCGCACGGAACGCACGCTGGAGGCGCTTCGCGACCTCTCGGCGCCGCGTGCGCTCGTGATGCGGGACGGGGAGAGCTTGCGCATTCCGGGCCGGGAGGTTGTGAACGGCGACATATTGGTGCTGGAAGCCGGCGACCGGATTGCGGCGGATGCGCTGCTGATCGAAGCGCAGGAACTGGAGGCGGACGAATCCCTGCTGACCGGGGAGGCGGTTCCGGTACATAAACGCGCTGCGCAGGCAAGCGATACGGAGCAGGCAGAACCGGGCGGTGACGACACGCCTCATCTCTTTTCGGGCGCCGTCGTCACGCGTGGCGGCGGCATAGCGCGGGTGACCGCCACCGGCATGCGCAGCCGCATCGGCCAGATCGGCCGATTTCTGGAAACGCTGGAAACCGAGGCTCCGCATCTGCAGAGGGAAACCGCCCGGATGGTGAGCCTGTGCGCCATTGGCGGCGTGACCATCGCGCTGTTGGTGGTCCTGCTCTATGGCGCGCTGCGCGGCGATTGGATGGCCGCATTGCTGGCCGGCATTGCGACCGCCATGTCGCTGTTGCCCGAAGAGTTCCCGGTGGTCCTCACCATCTTCCTTGCCATGGGCGCCTGGCGCATCGCGCAGGTCGGCGTGCTCACCCGACGGGCTTCGGCCATAGAGGCGCTGGGCGCTGCCACAGTCCTGTGCACCGACAAGACAGGAACGCTGACCCAGAACCGTATGACGGTGACGGAGCTTTGGCTCCCGTCCGGCAGCGTGGCGGCGCTTGGCGACGGATCTCCGGGCGCCGAATTCCATGAACTGATCGGCGCGGCGGCCCTGGCGAGCGCGCCGGTCCCGGTCGATCCGATGGAGGTGGCCTTCCACGCCACCGCAAGGGATGTCCGGCTTCCCGCCCGCGAGGATTGGGTGCTGGTTCACACCGACGGTCTTCGGCCGGACCTGCTGGCGATGTCCAATGTGTGGCGGCCGGCAGAAGCAGGCGAGCCTTTGGTTGTCGCCGCCAAGGGCGCGCCGGAAGCGATAGCGCGTCTTTGCCGGCTGGATAGCGAGGCTCATCTGACGCTGGAGCGGGCAGTCCACGCCATGGCGGCCCGCGGCATGCGGGTTCTGGGCGTGGCCTGCGCGAACACGATGGGGGATGATCTTGGCAAGGGGCATGAAGCGCGCGACTTCAGCCTTCTGGGACTGGTCGGCCTGTCCGACCCGCTGCGGGCGGGAGTTCCCGAAGCGATAGCCCAAAGCCATTTGGCCGGAATCCGGGTGGTGATGGTCACCGGCGACTATCCAGCCACCGCGCAGGCGATCGCGGCGCAAGCGGGGATCGGCTCGGGCGCGCTCATGACAGGCGATGAAGTCAAGGCGCTTTCAGACGGGGATCTGCGCGCGCGGGTGAAGGACGTGGCTATTTTCGCGCGCACCATGCCGGAACAGAAACTGCGGATCGTCTCGGCGCTAAAGGCGGCGGGCGAAGTGGTCGCGATGACGGGCGACGGGGTCAATGACGCGCCAGCGCTCAAGGCGGCTCATATCGGCATCGCCATGGGCAAGCGCGGCACGGATGTGGCGCGAGAGGCCGCGGCCATCGTCCTGGTGGAGGATGATTTCGGCGCGATCATCGTCGCCATTCGCCTCGGCCGCCGCATCTACGACAATATCCGCAAGGCCATCGGCTTCATCTTCGCCGTCCATGTGCCGATCGCGGGACTGGCCGTTTTCCCGCTGTTGCTGAACCTGCCGCTGGTGCTTGGGCCGATCCAGATCGCGTTGCTCGAAATGATCATCGATCCCGTCTGCGCGCTCGTCTTCGAAGCCGAACGGGAAGAAAGCCGCATCATGCAGAGGCCGCCCCGCGATCCGGCTGAACGCCTCTTTTCCACGGCGCTGGTCCTGCCGAGCATCCTTTATGGCGGGATCGCTTTCGCTCTGCTCCTTGGGCTTCACATCGCAACGACATATTGGGGCTTTGCTCCCGATCGCGTGAGGGCACTTCTTTTCTTCGCCCTGGTCGCTTCCATCATGGCGCTGGTGTTGGTGAACCGTTCCTTCAGCACATCCCTGACGCGTGCCGTTTGGCGCAACAACCCTTCACTGCGCTATGTCGCGGTCGTCGTGTCGGTAGCTTGCGCATTGATCCTGACCCTGGAGCCCCTGCGTCGCTTACTCCACTTCGCTCCACTGGAACTGGCGGACCTGTCATTCCTTGTTCTGGCTCCTGCTTTGGTTCTCTTTCTGTGCGAACGTGTGAAGGACCGGAACAGGTTTCCGATGGCTGCGTCGGCAACTGCCAGGCGGAAAGAAGCGTGAACGAAACCTCTCAGCCGTGCGCGATAGCCGCCCATGTCGGGCTTATTTGGGCGCCATGCGGATAGCGCCGTCGAGGCGGATGGTTTCGCCGTTCAGCATGGGGTTGGCGATGATGGATTCGACCAGCATCGCATATTCCTCAGGCTTGCCCAGACGGCTGGGATGGGGAACCTGCTTGCCGAGCGAATCCTGCGCGGCCTGAGGCAGTCCCGCCAGCATCGGCGTCCAGAAAATGCCCGGCGCGATAGTGACGACGCGGATCAGCGACTGCGCGAATTCGCGGGCGAGGGGAAGCGTCAGGCCCACCACGCCGCCCTTCGACGCCGCATAGGCCGCCTGTCCGATTTGCCCGTCAAAGGCCGCGACCGACGCGGTGTTGACGATTACGCCGCGTTCCTCACCGATCGCTTCGGCCTGTTGCAGCCGGGCGGCAAAGCGCGAGGCAATCAGGAATGTGCCGGTAAGGTTGATCTCCACCGCCTTGCGGAAACTGTCGATCGGATGGGGGACGAATTCGCGCCCGACCGCTTTGATGGCTGGGGCCACGCCCGCGCAATTGACGGCGATGCGGGCAATGCCATGGGCGGCCTCCGCCGCGTCGAGGCCGGCATTGACGCTGTCCTCGTCGGTAACGTCGACGCGCTGGAACAGGCCGCCAATATCTCCCGCCAGCTTCGCGCCTTCCTCTTCATGGAGGTCGAACAGGGTGACGCGGGCACCCCTTGCAGCGAGGGCGCGGGCGGTGGCGGCGCCCAGGCCGGATGCGCCGCCCGTGACGATGGCGGCCAGCCCTTCGATATTCATGTCCGTTCCCCCCTACAGGACTTCGAGCGCGACCGCCGTGGCTTCGCCGCCGCCGATGCAGAGCGCGGCGACGCCTTTCTTCAAGCCCCGCGCCTTGAGCGCCGCGATCAGCGTGGCGATGATGCGCGCGCCGCTCGCGCCGATGGGATGGCCGAGCGCGGTGGCGCCGCCATTGACGTTGATCTTTTCGTGCGGAATGCCCAGGTCGCGCATCGCGATCATGGCGACGGCGGCGAAGGCTTCATTGACTTCGTAGAGGTCGACATCCCCGGCTGACCAGCCCGCCTTTGCCAACGCCTTGCGGATCGCGAAGACCGGAGCGGTGGTGAACAGCGCCGGGGCATGGGCATGGGCGGCGGTTGCGACGATGCGGGCTTCCTGGCTCAGGCCCAGCTTTTCGGCCACGTCGGCGCGGGTCAGCACCAGCGCCGCAGCGCCATCTGAAATCGAGGCAGAGGATGCGGCCGTGATCGCGCCATCCTTGGCAAAGGCGGGTTTCAGGGACGGGATTTTCTCGGGCCTTGCATTGCCCGGCTGTTCGTCCTTGTCGACCTGGACTTCGCCGCTGCGGGTCTTGACCGTGACGGGCACCACCTCCCCAGCGAAGGCGCCGCTGCCGATCGCGGCATTGGCGCGGGCGAGACTCTCGATCGCATAATCGTCCATCTCTGCGCGGGTGAACTGATAATCGCGGGCCGTATCCTCGGCAAAGGCGCCCATGGGCTTGCCGCGATCATAGGCGTCCTCCAGCCCGTCCATCATCATCGTGTCGATGACCCGGTCATGGCCGATGCGCGCGCCGGAGCGGTGCTTGGGCAGGGCATAGGGCGCGTTGGTCATGCTTTCCATGCCGCCCGCGACGACGACGTCGACGGAACCTGCGGCGAGCGCTTCGGCCGCCATGATCGCCGCCTGCATGCCGGACCCGCACATCTTGTTGACGGTGGTGGCCTCGACCGATTGCGGAAGGCCTGCGCCCAAAGCCGCTTGCCGCGCGGGAGCCTGCCCCAGACCGGCAGGGAGGACGCAACCCATATAGATGCGATCGATGGCTTCGGGCGCGACCCCGGAGCGTTCGACGGCGGCCTTCACCGCGACGGCGCCCAGTTCAGGAGCGGACACGCTGGAGAGCGCGCCCTGAAAACCGCCCATCGGGGTACGGGCATAGCCCGCGATGATGATGTCTCGGTCCTTTATATCGTTCATGTCTTTCTCCTCAAAGAACCCCCGCGCCACCGACCGTCTTGGGCGCCGTCAAGTCCATCAGGCCGAGTACCGCGAGGCGTTCGAACAGCGGCAGAATAGCCCCCTGCCTCGAAGGCTGCGCCGTGGGGAATTTCCGCCTGGGTGAAGTCGCGGACCAAGCTCGAACCCCAGCAGGGCAGCGAAGCAAAGGCAGATGAGCGTGGTGAGTGGTCGTTGGCCAACATGGCCATGATACCCGCCAGAAGCGCCCCAGCGCGGGCGGCTCAGCGGTCGTTGGCGTCGGAAGGGATGTGCGCGATCAACCTGTTGATGCGCATGTCGTTTTCTGCCGTGCAGGCGAACAGCCGACAGACCCAGTCCATCCAGCGCGTCAGAATCGCCATGACCCTCTCCTTCATTATGTCGAATGATAGCAGTTCGGGGAGGTGAAGAGAAGTCTAACCATGGCTGCGCCGTCCCATATTTCCGTGCTGCGACGGCAAGAAAGATCATGCTTTCCCACCCCCTTGCGATGAGGCGATGGGGTCTTTATCAGCATCGGCGCGACAGGTTCCCCGCAAGGGATGAAAAGGGAAGTCGGGTGGAAGGCCCGCGCTGCCCCTGCAACTGTAAGCGGCGAGCCATCCGGCCATCACGCCATTGGAACCGCCAGGTTCCGAGAAGGCGGCCGGGAAGCATCGACCCGTGAGCCAGGAGACCTGCCTGACGCAGTCGTTCTTCGACCGGACAGGGTGTGCCGGCCGAACGGGGTTTCCCCTCGCGAAGCGACAGCCATCGCCTTGCCGGTGCAACCGCGCAGGGGGAGTCCTGTCGCCTGTCCGGCGTCGGCCTGTCCTCCTCTGCCCGGTTTCCCGGCCGGGCATCTGCCGTCGGGCCGGAGGATGCGGAATGACTGATTTGCGGAGCCTTAGCTGATGTTGCGGGCCGTCGGGCGCGGGGCGTCGGTGGTGGTCTGTTCGACCTGCCGTCTGTCGGCGGAGAGCAGGGAGGATGAAACCGGGCGGCGTGGCGGCGCATTGTTGACCGACGCGCTCCAAAAAGTGCGGGAGAGCGACCCTGCCTATGCGTCGGTCGCGGTGCAGGACATGCCCTGCCTCTTCGCCTGCCAGCGCCATTGCACGGTGCATATCCGGGGGACCGGCAAGGTCGGCTATGTTCTGGGCGACTTCACGCCAGACGAGGAGGCCGCGCGCGCAATATTGGATTATGCGGTGCGCCATGCGGCGAGTGAGGAGGGGGTGGTGCGCTATGCCGACTGGCCGCAGGGGGTGAAGGGGCATTTCATCGTCCGTACGCCGCCCGAAGGCTTCGTTTGCTCATGATCCGGTTCGATGATCCTGCAGCCTTTGCCGCTGCGCTGGCGGATTTGCCCGCGCCCGACGAAAGCGCCGTCGCGGCGGCGGCGGCGCGGCAGGCGGTGCTGACGAAGCCCGCCGGATCGCTGGGGCGGCTGGAAGAGATCGCGCTGTTCATGGCGGGCTGGCAGGGCCGGGAAAAGCCCCGGGCCGAACGCATCCGCGCCGCGATCTTCGCGGGCAATCATGGCGTGGCGGCGCGCGGCGTCAGCGCCTTCCCGACCGAGGTCACGGCCCAGATGGTCGCGAATTTCCGCCATGGCGGCGCGGCGATCAATGCGCTGGCGGAAGCCTGCGGCGCGGAGCTGACTGTGGTCGCGCTCGATCTGGAACGGCCGACAGGAGACATTTGCGTCGAAGCGGCGATGAACGAGGCGGATTGCCTCGCCGCGATCAATGCCGGGGCATCGGCGGTCGAACCGGGCCTCGACCTGCTGCTGCTGGGCGAGATGGGCATTGCCAACAGCACGCCCGCGGCGGCGCTCTGCGCACAGGTCTTTGGCGGCGCGGCGGCGCAGTGGGTCGGGCGCGGGACGGGCGTGGACGGGGATGGACTGGCGCGCAAGGCCGAAGCGGTGGCGCTGGCTCTGGCCTTGCACGGGACGCATTGCGCCGATGCCTTCGAAACGCTGCGGCGGCTGGGCGGGCGCGAGATCGCGGCGCTGGCGGGTGCGGTGCTGGCGGCGCGCATGCTGCACGTGCCGGTCATGCTGGACGGCTTCATCGGCTGCGCGGCGGTCGCTCCGCTGGCGAAGGACAGTCCGGCGATCGTCGGCCATTGCCTGGCGGCGCATATGTCGGCGGAGGCGGGGCATGGGAGCCTGCTTGAAGCGCTGAGGCTGGAACCGCTGCTGCGGCTGGGCATGCGGCTGGGCGAGGGCAGCGGCGCGGCGGTCGCGACGCAGATCGTTCGATCGGCGCTGGCGGCTCATGCGGGCATGGCGACCTTTGCGGAAGCCGCGGTGGCTGGAGCGCTATGAGCGCTTTCCCGCTCCACCTGATGCGTCATGGCGCGCCGCAGCTTGCTGGCCGGCTGCTGGGACATCTGGACGCGCCGCCGGAAGCGGAGGGGATCGCGCTTTGCGTCGAGCGCGCGCGAGGACTGGACTTTGCGCGGGTGGTGACGTCCGACCTTTCCAGGGCGCGGGTGCCGGGCGCGATCATCGCGGCGGAGCGGGGCGTCGGCCATGCTGTCGACAGCCGCTGGCGGGAACTGCATTTCGGGCGATGGGAAGGCGCTGACCCAGCGACTCTCCCATCTGGCGATCTGGCTCGCTTCTGGGACGATCCGAACGGCTTCCCGCCGCCGGAGGGTGAAAGCTGGGCCGATCTTTGCGGTCGGATACGGGCCGGGCTGGGCGATCTTGGCGATCCGGTGCTGGTGATCTGCCATGCCGGGGCGATGCGGGCGGCGCTGGCGGTCCTGTGCGGCTTTGACGTGCGGCAGGGCTGGGCGGTCGACCTGCCTTATGGCGCGGTGCTGAGCCTGCGGGTCTGGCCGGGGGAGCGGGGGTCGGATGGAGCATCGGCGCAGATTACGGGGCTGACCCCATGAAGCGGCTGGTGCTGGCCCTGCAATTGATGACGCGGCTGCCTTTGCCTGCGCAGGAGGTCGATGAGGAAGATTTCGCCGCGGCGATCCGCTGGTTTCCCGCCACGGGAATCGCCGTGGGCCTCATCGTCGCGGGCGGGGCCGGTCTTGGCTTGCGGATCGATCCATGGGCGGGCGCCCTGTTTGGCCTGGTCGCCTGGGTCGCCGTCACCGGCGCGCTGCATTTGGACGGATTGAGCGACATCGCGGATGCGGCGGGGGCGGCACATGGCGACCGGACGCGCTTGTCGGCGGTTCTGGCTGATCCGCATATCGGCAGTTTCGGCGCGGTCGCCATCGGGCTGCAATTGCTGGCCAAGCTGGTGCTGCTGCGGCTGTGGGTGGAAAATTATCCGCTATGGATGCTCGTCCCGGTGGCGATGGCGGCGCGGATCGGGCCGCTGGCCTGGACGCGATGGCTGCCGCCGCTGCACGAAGGGCTGGCGAGCCGTTTCCGGGCGGGCTGGCGGGCGGCTCCCCTCATCCTCTGGACGGCGCTGGGTCTGATACTGGGTTTCTGGGTGCCGACCCTTTGGGCGGCGGTCATATTGATTCCGCTCTGGGGTCTATGGCTGCGGTCGCGGATCGGCGGAATTTCCGGGGATGGACATGGCGCGGGCATCGAATTGCTGGAAAGCGGCTTGCTGGCCATGATGGTGCTGGCGCGATGAGCGGCTTCACCTGGCATGGCGGGCGGCTGGCGGAAGCACGGGCGGTTTATGGCGGCATGGACTGGATTGACCTGTCGACCGGGATCAGTCCTCTGACATGGCCGGGTGCCGATCATGTCTCCATCGATTGGCGATGCCTGCCCGACCCGCATGATCTGGCGGCGCTGGAAGCGGCGGCGGCGGCGCATTTCGGCGTCGATCCCGATCATCTCTGCACTGTGCCGGGCAGCGAAAACGGTTTGCGGCTGGTGGGCCGAATGCTCGACATGCCCGGCCGCTGGCAGTTGCCGAGCTATCGCACCCATGCCGAGATTTTCGCGCAGGGCCGTCCGATGGCCGCCGGGGAAGATGTGCCGCGGGAAGCGGTCGCCCTGCTGCTCGCCAATCCCAACAATCCCGATGGCCGCATCCTGCCGCCTGCCCGGCTGCTGGAATGGCTGGCGGGTCTGGAGCAAGCGGGCGGATGGCTGATCGTCGACGAAGCCTATGCCGATGCCGTGCCGTCATGCAGCCTCGCGGGGGAGGTGGGGGATGGGCGGCGGCTGATCCTGCTGCGATCCTTCGGCAAGTTCTTCGGGCTGGCGGGGGTGCGGCTGGGCTTTCTCATCGGCCCGCGGGCGATCGTGGCAAAGGCGCGGCGGATGCTGGGGGAATGGCCGGTCTCTGCGGCGGCGATCGCGTTTGGCGGGGCAGCCTATGATGACCGGGCGTGGATCGAAGAGGCGATTGCGGCTTTGACGGAGCGGGCGGCGCAACTGGATGATGTGCTGGCGCGGCACGGGCTGGCGGCGCGAGGGGAATGTCCGCTGTTCCGGCTGGTGGAGGTGGAGGATGGGCCGACCCTGTTCGACCGGCTGGCGCGGTGCGCGATCCTGACACGGCCGTTCGAGGAAAATCGGCGCTGGCTGCGGCTCGGCCTGCCCGGTGGCGCGGCTGCGCTGGCGCGGCTAGACCGGGCCTTGGCCAATGGTTGAGCCGGTGGCGCTGGTTGCGCTGATGCTGGATGCCGTTCTGGGGTGGCCGGTCTGGCTATATGCGCGAATCGGGCATCCCGTGGGCGGATTTGCGCGGATCATCGGCACGGTGGAGCGACGGTGGAACCGGGAAGCATGGCGCGGCCCGATGCGGCGATGGACCGGACTGGCCCTGCTGCTGCTGCTGCTGGGCGTAGCGGGCGGCTCGGGCCTTGTGATGGAATGGGCGATCCGTAGGTGGGCCGGGGATATGGCTTGGGTCTGGCTAGCGCTGGCGGCCTGGCCGGCGCTGGCGCAGCGCAGCCTCCATGCGCATGTGGCGCCGGTGGCGCACGCGTTGGCGAAGGGAGAGCTGAATGCCGCGCGGCAGGCGGTGGGCCGGATCGTGGGACGCGACACGGATGCGCTGGACGATGCGGGCGTTGCCAGGGCCGGGATCGAGAGCCTGGCCGAAAGCTTCTGCGACGGCGTGGTCGCGCCGCTGTTTTGGCTGCTGGTGCTGGGGCTTCCGGGAATCTGGGCCTATAAGGCCGTGAACACCGCCGACAGCATGGTCGGGCACAAGGAGGCGCCCTTCACGGATTTCGGCTGGGCGGCAGCGCGATTCGACGATCTTCTGAACTGGGCGCCGGCGCGGTTGGCGGCCTTTCTTCTCTGCATCGCGGGCGGCGGAGGATGGGCTATGATGTGGCGGGACCATGGACGCCATGCCTCGCCTAATGCGGGTTGGCCGGAGGCGGCCATGGCCGGGGCGCTGAAGATCAGGCTGGCCGGTCCAATCCGCTATGACGGCCTGCTGCATGACAAGCCATGGATCGGCACTGGCGGCGAAGCGGATGTCCACGCGATGCGGGCTGCGCTCCGGATCTATTTGCGGGCCTGCCTAATGCTGTGGGGTCTGGCCGCGATCTGGGAGGGAATCGGATGACGACATTGCTGGTGCTGGGCGGATGCCGTTCCGGCAAGAGCCGCTATGCACAGGAGCGGTGCGAAGCCTTTTCGGGCGGCACGCTGGCCTATATCGCGACGGCGCAGGCTTTCGACGTGGAAATGGAGGAGCGGATCGCGCGCCACCAGCGCGAGCGCGGCAGCCGCTGGCTGACCATCGATGCGCCTATGGATCTGGCGGGCGCGCTATCCGAAACGGCGGGGCGGGCGGACGCGATCCTGGTCGACTGCCTGACGCTCTGGCTTTCCAATCTGATGCTGGCGCAGGCGGATATTGCGGCGGCTCGGACCAGTTTGGCGGATGCGGTGGCGGCTTGTCCCGTCCCTGTCATATTGGTGGCCAATGAAGTCGGACTGGGCATCGTGCCCGACAACGCCCTGGCCCGGCGATTCCGGGACGAGGCGGGGCGGCTCAACCAGCACATGGCGACCCTGTGCCGGGAGGTCATATTGCTGGCGGCGGGGTTGCCCTTGACGTTGAAAGCTTAATATTGCACCATAGTATAGAATTTTAGTGGCCCGCCGATGGAATCGCAAGCTGATCGCCACGCGATGGATTGAACGGAAACGCGACCTAGACTGGGGGATAAGAAAACTTCGTTGCGCAAAACGCCGGTGTAATATTTGGGTTCGTGCGTCTTGCCTGCTGCCACCCGAGGCAATAAGGGCGAAGATGGCTGAAAAGCTGTGGAGGGGGTTTATGGAAGGCAGCTGGTCCGGCAAGGGACATGAGCGCCGTAAGCGCCACCACCAATTATTAAACGCTGAATATGACGGGCGGCATTTTCGCTCGGTTTCATGCCTGCTCAATCAGGGGGATGGTCTGTGAGTTCGCTTAATCCCGATTATCTGTTCGTCTTCATCCTGGCGGCCTTTGTCGGCTTCCAGTTGATCAAGAAGGTTTCGCCGCTTTTGCATTCGCCGCTGATGTCGCTGACCAATGCGATCGCGGCGGTGGTGATCGTGGGCGCGATCACGATCACGGGGGAGGA